>Ga0070728_10003015_pt1 | contig 19500 bp, 17 predicted proteins | sample tdDd471_FD_66723 | JGI IMG/M metagenome (GOLD analysis project Ga0070728, IMG submission 66723) | Marine sediment microbial communities from the Atlantic coast under amendment with organic carbon and nitrate - tdDd47.1 | ecosystem: Environmental > Aquatic > Marine > Coastal > Sediment | place... | reverse complement strand
CCAATGCTTCACGCATGCGCAGGATGTCGTAGGGGGTCAGGATCATGTCCAGATCGCTACAACAATCATTGAAACATTCAATGCCGGGATAACATTTGAAACAATATGTCTTGCCCTCTTCCAACTCGGGAAGAGAAGCCAGAAATTCTTGGGTCTCGTCGTTCTGCATAATTCATCTCCGGGACGGTCAGCCCCTCTGTTTTTCAGCCACAGGAACGCCTGTCAGCCGCAGATGTCCTAGCACTTGCCGACACAGAACGCAAAGAAGCACACCTCTCATCGGCAAATGGCCGATAACGAAAGAAATCCAGATAGACAAAATCTATCCAGATTACGAATTCATGCGCGAATACGCCCGCAAAAAGTTTTGGAAAAATGAAGGGATGGGGGACCGGGTGAAGGGGAGAAAAAGAACCTTTCTCGAAAGGATTTTCCTCCCCTTCCCCCAGCCGTCGAAAACAGCTTTTATTGCGTCAATCTTTGCGCAAGCTTGACGGCGGCAACAGCGTCGGTGGACCAACCGGCAGCACCGATGGCGTTACAGAATTTTTCGGTGACAACAGCCCCGCCGATGATGACCTTGGCCTTGAGACCACGCTCTTCAACGAGCTTCACAGTATCTTCCATGCGCACCATGGTGGTAGTCATGAGCGCAGACAAACCAATGATGGCCGCGTCCTTTTCCTCGGCGGCATCGACGATCTTGTCGGCTGGCACATCCTTGCCAAGATCAACCACGTCGAAACCGTAGTTCTTGAGCATCAAACAAACGATGTTCTTGCCAATGTCGTGAATGTCACCTTCAACGGTGGCCATGATGACAACAGGCTTCTCTCCAGCGTCTCCTTCTTCCTCAAGCAACGGCTGAAGGCGCTTGAAAGCTTCCTGCATGGTCTCGGCGGACTGCAAGAGCTGCGGCAGGAAATATTCCTTCTTCTCGTACTTGTCGCCAACAACCAAAATACCGGGAATCAGCATATCGTTGACGATGTCCATGGCCTTGATACCGGCCTCAAGTTCGACATCAACAAGAGAAAGAATCCCGTCCTTGTTGCCTTTGATCACAGCCGCCTGCACGGGCGGCAGACCACTCGTGTCGTCGCCTTTGGCGGGGCCTGATCCAGATTGGGAAGCACCACTGCCGCCGGTCCAATCGGAAAACTTGTCGATAAACCGTTCAGCCTGCGGATCGCGATTGAGCAAAACCTCGGTGGTATGCAACGCCTCCTGAATACGAACGGAATTGGGATTGGAAATAAATGAACATAATCCCGAAACCATGGAGACACTCAGGAAAGTGGAGTTGAGCAACTCTCGAGCGGGCAACCCAAAGGAGATATTGGACAATCCGATGGTGGTAGGCAGTCCCCAATGATCGCGGCAATACCGCATGACTTCCATGGAATGACGGGCGGCCTCGGGCTTGGAAGACACGGTCAGGGCCAACGCATCCACCATGATGAGACGACGCGGGATTTCGAGAGCGTCCGCCCGTGCCAGCAGGTCGGCAATGACTTCAAGGCGCTCCTTGGCCGTGACCGGAAGCTTCTTGCCCACAATGGGTAAAAGGATGAACGGTGCACCGAAGAGTTTGCACAGAGGACCGAGTTCTTCCATCTTGCCGGGTTCGCCGGAAATGGAATTAACCAGCGGGGAACCCGGGTAGTTCCACAGACCAGCTTCGACTGCTTTTGAATCATTGGAGTCGATAGACAACGGAGCGGTAAACCGGCCGACCAGAGAGGTCACGAGTTCAGGCAGCAACTCGACTTCATTCACCATTGGCGCGCCAACGTTGACATCAAGAACGGGTGCACCGAGTTCAATCTGCTCGGTAGCAAACCGGTAAGCCTCGGTGAAAACACCTTCCTGCAATTCCGCGATGAGCTGCTTCTTGCCGGTAGGATTAATGCGCTCGCCGATGATCACGCCGGGATGGTCGAAGCCTATGGGCACGGAAATGGAGCGTGAAGTCAGCACCATCTGGGCGTTGTCAGTCTTTTGTGGCCGTCTCCAGGGAGTGTCCCCGACTTTGCCACGCAAGGCGCGAATGTGATCCGGGGTGGTACCGCAGCAACCGCCGAGAAACTTAGCGCCGAGATCCACAAAACCAACAGCCTGTTCGGCAAAAGGTTCGGGCGGAAGTCGGAAAGAGGTATTGCCGTCGTCGTCCAGTTCGGGAAGACCTGCATTGGCCTCGGCAAATGTTGGCGTCTCCAGACGAGACTGCCAGGAACGCAGGGTTTCGTGCATCTGCTCGGGACCAGCAGAGCAGTTGGTGCCGATGAGTTCGACTCCCATGTTCTGCATGGTATCCACAAAGGTCAGCGGAGACGTACCCGTCAAAGATGCTGCACCCTCGAATGTCATGGACATTGCCACAGGCAGGTCGCAGACCAGACGCGCGGCTATGACCACGGCCTTGGCTTCTGCCAGATCAAAATGGGTCTCGCCGAGGATGAGATCGGCACCGCCATCCACACATCCCTTGATCTGTTCCTTGTAGATGTCGACCAATTCACGAAAAGTCATGTCACCGAGAGGCTGGACAAAATGGCCGGTAGGTCCGATGGAAGCGGCAACATAAGCCGTATCACCGGCCACCTGACGGGCAATTTCGGTCATGGCCTTGTTCAGTTCATACGGATCAGCGTCAAGACCAAGCTTGGGCCGGGACCCTCCAAAGGTGTTGGTCGTCAGGACATTCGCGCCAGCATCCAGATAATCCTGATGCACACCACGAATAACGTCCGGCTCCTTCAATCCCCACAACTCGGGCGAAAGACCGGCCGGAAGCCCCCTGCTCTGCAGCAGGGTTCCGTAGCCACCGTCAAAGAAATAAATTTTGTCGTCGTTAAGTATGGACCTGAAATCGGGCACAATATCCTCCGTATGATCTGCCACTGACGTCGACCGTCACTTTCAGCAGAAGATGTATTCTTATATCAAGATATCTCGATATAGCCATGAAAACACGAAAAATCAAGCAATTTCTCCGAGAAGAAAACACGCGCGACACCTGTAAGGGCAAGGTTTTGCACATACTCGGCATCCCCGAAAAACATTGATAAGGTCGAATAAAATCTATAGTGTCGCTTTTCCGCTCTTTATATTAAGTATTGAACTGGGTACAACAATACACCCGCATAAAATATAGAATGACATCACAAGAGACAACGACCGTGGTCGAACCGGAAATCGTGGACCCCGAAGAGGATAACCTCGACACCCCGGAACCGAACGCCGTCCCCATCAATGCCCCGGCCAAAGCCGCAGGGCTGGAGTCAAAGCTCCCAGCATTTGTCCCGTTGACCACATCCAAAGAGGTCACGGTTCGGGACCCGTTACAGCTTTACCTCAAGGAAATCGCCCGGTTCCCCATGTTGGAACCGGAAGAGGAATATGCACTCGCCAAACGCGTGCAGGAAGAAAACGATCAAGACGCCGCTTTCAAGCTCGTCTCCTCTCACCTCCGACTGGTGGTCAAGATCGCCATGGACTTCCAACGCCGCTGGATGCAGAACGGACTGGACCTGATTCAGGAAGGCAACGTCGGCCTGCTCAAGGCCGTGACCAAATTCGACCCGGAAAAGGGCATCAAATTTTCCTATTACGCCGCCTTCTGGATCAAGGCCTACATCCTGAAATACATCATGGACAACTGGCGCATGGTCAAGATCGGGACCACCCAGACCCAGCGCAAGCTGTTTTACAACTTGAACAAGGAACGGCAACGGCTCCAGACCATGGGATTCGACCCGACAACCGAAGTCCTGAGCGAACGGCTCGGCGTGTCCGAAGCCGAAATCGACGAAATGGACCAGCGATTGTCCAAGAACGACATGTCTCTGAACACACCGCTGGGCGAAGACTCCGATGCCACCAAGATGGACTTCCTGCCGTCGTTGGGACCGGGGGTCGAAGAATCTATTGCCAACGACCAGATTGTGGAACTTCTGCTGAACAACCTCAAGGAAATCAAACCGACCCTCAATGAAAAAGAGGTTGCCATCCTCGACGACAGGCTGTTGTCAGAAGACCCCTTGACCCTGCGGGAAATCGGTGAACGGTTCGGCGTCACAAGGGAACGGGTGCGACAGATCGAGGCCAGATTGCTGGTAAAGATCCGCGAGCACATGACCGACAAAATCAAGGACTTTTCCAAGGACTTGGTGGTTGAGCAGGACTAACCGTGCTTTGACCGCTCCAACCGGGATAAACGGATGACACACACGCACCGGATTGAATTGCACGCAACGATGGCAGCCATGACGCTTCTCGCGCTCTTGGCCCTCACTGGTTGCGCCCAGAAAAGAACCGCTACAATGCCCATAGCAGTCCGGCCCATGAGTCGGTCTGCGCAGCTGAACTATGACTACCTTCTGTATCGGGACCAGATGCAGCAGTTGCAGCGGCACGTCACCGAAGGGAAGCGAAGCACGTTGACCGACGAAGAAGCAAACCAACTCCACATCAATGCAGTTGAAGCTCTTGACCGCGTCCTGGCCACAGAACCTTCTCCCGAACTCTATCTGGAAAAGGCGGGACTGTTCTGGAATCACCCGGAAGGCACAAGCCGCTCCCGTGCAACGCTCAAGGAGGGGCTGGAAAAGTTCCCGGATGACCGGATGCTGACTATCTATCTGGCCAACTCTTATATTGCGGACAACCGCGTGGAAGACGCCATCAACGTCATGAACGAATATCTGGCCAAACATGCAGACGATATTCAAGCCCGTGAACAACTCGGGCAGATGTTTATGGATGCAGGCAAGGATGCCGAAGCTCTGGACGTACTCAAGCTGATTCCCGAAAAGGAACGCACTGCTGACGCCATATATATCATGGGCCGCGTGCAGGGAAATCTCGGCATGCGCAAGTCGGCCATCACCAACCTGAAGAAAGCCGTCGCCATGGACCCACACTTTACCGAGGCCCTCGTGGAATTGGCCTTTCAGTACGAATTGGCCAAGGACTATGTGTCCGCCGAAAAAATTTACACGTCAATACTGACTCAGAGCGATTCCTTTCCCGAGGCACGCCTTCGACTCATCAATCTCAATCTCAAGCTGAACAATCCGGCCAAAGCGTTGCAGTTAACTCTGGACGGTCCTCCCTCCAAGAGCTTCATTCTGGATGCGGTGCTCATGTTCATCAACGATGACTTCTTTGCCCAAGGCTCCACGGCTCTGGACATGCTTACCTCCGGTGGGACCACCCCGGCTGAATACTATTTTTATAAAGCGGTCATCGCCGACGAAGGCGAAAACGACCCGGACAAGGCTCTGGAGTATCTCGGCAAGGTTGAGGAAACCGACCGGCTCTACCCTCATGCCCTGCGGTTCAAAGCACAGCTGTTCAGCATTCAAGGCAAGGATAAGGAAGCACTGGATATCGCGGTCAAAGGCAAAGACCTCTACCCCGACGCCACCATTTTCTATATTCTGGAATCATCCCTGCACAAACAAAACAAAGATCTGGTCGGGGCCGAACGCGCCCTGAAACAGGGACTTGCACGACTCAAAAACGATCCTGAACTGACCTATGAATTGGCCATGACTTACGAGGCCATGGGCAGACGCACCGAGGGGTTGGCTTTGATGGAAACGGTAATTCGGTCCCACCCGGATCATGCCAACGCCCTGAATTATGTCGGCTATACTCTGGCCGAAGAGAACCGCGAACTGGACCGTGCCCTGGTACTGGTTACCAAGGCATCCTCTCTCGATCCTGAAAATGGCTACATCCTTGATTCCGTGGCCTGGGTCCATTTCAAGAAAGGGAATCTGGACAAGGCGTGGGAATATGTCCGCTACGCCGTGGACGTGGTTGACAACGATCCGACCATCTGGGAGCACTACGGCGACATCGCCGCTGCCGCAGGCAAGACCAAAGAAGCGCGCAAAGGGTACAATTACTCCCTCAAATTCGGACATTCCAACGCTGACGCGATCAAGAAGAAGCTGAAAAACCTATGAGTTATCGGACCCTGTTGAAGCCCTTGGCGACATCAGCGGTCGCCCTGCTGCTGGTCCTGGCATTCGGTTGTACGCCGAAGACCCCGCCCGGCACAGTCATGACCACCCCGGACGCCGCCTGGAAATCCTTCAGGCGGCACTATTGCGTTTCGCCCAAGGCGAAAGGCATGAAGGTCAAGGCGAGTCTCTATTACACCCGGATAAAGCCACGCAAGCGCACCAACAGGACCATCATGACCATGTGGGGCGACTTCGACGGGACCATGCGTCTCGACGTGGCCGCATCAATCGGCAAGCTTCTGGCGCATATCCGCGAAGACAACAAGGGACTACTGGTTTTCTATCCTTCCGACGAAGAAGCGTATACTCATGTAAACCCGGTATTGGGTGCCACCCGCTTGGGCATGCCCTTCCCATTCTCCCTGTCCGAACTGGGCAATGTACTCGTAGGAGATTTTTCCGGGCTGGCCCCGAAAAGATATTCGACCGCCGGTCGGGTGACGTCTTCTCAGGGGGGATACGTCTTCAGCTTTGACGACGGACTGATCTCCTCCATCACGCTCGACACAGTGGGGCGTCCCGTGCGTATCGAAGGCAAAACGGCCAAATATTACGACAGCGTCCGCACCTGGGTGCTCGAAATCAATCGTTTTGAGGAGGGCGCGCCCGAAGTTGCTCCCCTGCCTGACAAGATTACACTGGCCCTGAATAACGGCGAGAAGGGCATCTTGCACATAAAGTCCCGTGAGCTTATGATGACAGCCTGGCCCGCTGAATCACTCAAACTGGCCCTACCGAACGGCATTGATCCCATTCGGTTGGACAACGGCTACCAAGATCAAAAAACCGGGGAAATCCCCGTGGTGTACGAGGATAAATAATGGACAAGAATACCCAAAATGAGACCGTCACCGAAATCTTTCTGCTCGGACTCAAGACCTGGATAGCTGAGATGAAATGGCTGATCCGTTCCCGGCTCGGCCGCTTTGAGGTCAGAAGGCTTGAAAAAGAATTGGATCGGGAATATGGCATGCTCGGACGCATCGCTGAGGAGCCCAGAGGGAAAAAGGCGGAGAAAGAACTTTGCCTCAAGCAGATCGCCTTCCTGAAAGAAGAAATCGCGACCCTCAAGAGCGAATTGGCAGGCGACCGCGAAGAACGCATGAAGGACCTGCACAAAAACAATCAAGGTTAAGGGCTGTCCGAAAACAGACGAGGCATATTCGCCGCGTCACCGGACGGCAAAGGGGAAACTGCTGTGAGCAAAACCATCGTCATCGGCTCCGACCACGGGGGCTTCAATCTCAAGGCCCTGTTCATCAAAACCCTCGAAGAGTGGGGGTATCAGGTGGAGGACGAGGGGCCGGACTGTCTGGACTCCTGCGACTACCCGCTTTTTGCGGCCAAAGTCTGCGAAAAAGTCACGGCAGACGATGCCAAACTCGGCGTCCTTATCTGCGGAACAGGTCAAGGCATGACCATGACCGCCAACCGCATGGGTGTGCGTGCGGCACTGTGCACCAACGAATTTCTTGCTCGCATGGCCCGCGAGCACAATGATGCGCGCATTCTCTGCCTCGGAGAACGCGTTACCGGCCAGGGACTGGCCCTGGAAATTCTCAAAGCTTTTCTGGAAACCGAATTCGGAGGCGATCGACACCAGCGACGCATCGACCTCATCGACACTGTTTCCCAATAACAACTTTTAGCAAGGGTATACAAAGATGACACAGATGACGGACAAGACCATCGCCGTGGTCAAAGGGTTGATCATGGACGGCGTTGCCAAGGCCAATTCAGGCCATCCGGGCGGCGCAATGTCCTCCTCAGACTATGCCACTATCCTGTTCTCCGAGTTTCTGAACACCAACCCGGATGACACCAAATGGTTCAACCGGGACCGCTTCATCATGGCCGCCGGACACGAGTCCATGCTGCTCTACAGTCTGCTGCACCTGAATGGCCTGCTCAGCATGGACGACCTCAAGGAATTCCGCCAGCTCGGCTCCCGCACTCCGGGCCATCCCGAGGTGAACGAGACCCCGGGCGTGGAAGCCACTTCCGGCCCGCTTGGCCAGGGCTTCGCCGTATCCGTAGGCTTTGCAGCCGCTGAAGCGCACCTGCGAGACAAGCTTGGCAGCGATGTCATGGACCATTACACCTACGCCCTGTCTTGTGACGGCGACATTCAGGAGCCAGTAGCTCTCGGTGCCGCGTCTCTGGCCGGCCTGTGGGGTCTTGGCAAGCTCATCGTCTACTATGATTCCAATAAAATTCAGCTCGCCAGCCCCTGTAGCCAAGTGGATTGCACCGACCACCGCAAGGTCTTCGAAGGTCTGTGCTGGCAGGTTCTGGAAGTCGACGGCCACAATCAGGACGAGATTCGCGCCGCCATCAAGGAAGGCCAGCTCGAAACGGGCAAGCCTACCCTGATCATCGGCCATACCACCATGGCCAAGGGCTGCGCCACCATGGAAGGCAGCCACAAGACCCACGGTTCCCCGCTGTCCGCAGAGGAGATTTCGGCCACCAAGGAAAAACTCGGCCTGCCCGCAGAAGACTTCTATGTCCCCGAGGACGTAGTTGCCAACTTCCAGTCCCGCTTCGACGGTCTGCGCAAAAACGCTGCCGACTGGCAAGCCACGGTCGACAAGAAGCTGGCCGATGCCGACTTTGCCGCCATGTGGAAAGAAGTCAACATGCCGCGTTCCGAACGCAAGATCGACTGGCCTGAGTTCACCCCCGGCGACACCATGGCCACCCGCAAGGCATGGGGCGCCTGCCTGAATTCAGTCATGGAATCCCTGCCGACTCTGGTGGGTGGCTCCGCCGACCTCGATCCGTCCAACCAGACTCAGCACTTCCGTGACACTTACGGCGACTTCGGCGTAACCGGATACGGTTCCCGCAATCTGGCCTTCGGCGTCCGCGAGTTCCCCATGGCTGCCATCATGAACGGTTTGCAGCTGCACGGCGGCCTGATGCCCTTCGGCGCGACCTTCCTGACCTTTGCCGATTACTGCCGCAATGCCATCCGCATGTCCGCATTGCAGGAACTGCCGGTGCTGTATGTATTCACTCACGATTCCTTCTGGGTCGGTGAAGATGGTCCGACTCATCAGCCCATCGAACACGTCAGTTCCCTGCGCTTGATCCCGGATCTCATTGACCTGCGCCCGGCCGATGCCATGGAGACTGCGGTCTGCCTGGACATCGCCCTCACACAGGAAAAGATGCCGTCCACCATATTCCTGACCCGTCAGGGTCTGCCCGTCCTTGATCCCGCCGAATACCCGGCTGTGACTGACGGTCCCCGCAAGGGCGGCTACGTCCTCAAGGATTGTGACGGCACCCCTGACATTATCCTGATTGGCTCCGGTTCCGAAGTCTCCCTGTGTCTGGAAACAGCCAAGGTGCTCAAACGCAAGGTGCGCGTGGTTTCCATGCCTTCCACCAAATTGTTTGACGATCAGCCCGAATCGTATAAAAATGAAGTGTTGCCACCGGAAGTCACGGCTCGCGCTGCTGCTGAAGCAGGCCGCACTCCCCTGTGGCATAAATACGTCGGCCTGAACGGCGTCGTCCTCGGCCTGGACCATTTCGGTGCCAGCGCCCCCGGCAAGGTCCTGTCCGACAAGTACGGGTTCACCCCCGAGAACTTTGCCCGAATGATTCGAGAGAAATACTAGGAGTATCAGATGGAAGCCCCACAAAAAAACCTCGCACTGGACTTGGTCCGTGTCACTGAGGCCGCAGCACTGTCCTGCGCCCGCTGGCTTGGCAAAGGCGACAAAATATCTGCTGACCAGGCAGCTGTCGACGCCATGCGTCTGTGCTTCAATACATTGGAGATCGAAGGCCGGGTCATGATCGGCGAAGGCGAGAAGGACGATGCTCCTATGCTTTACGCCGGTGAAAAACTCGGTCTGGGCCACGGCCCCAAGGTCGATATCGCCGTTGACCCGCTGGAGGGCACCAACCTGCTCGCCAACGGTCGCCCCAACGCCATTGCCGTTGTCGGCGTGGCTCCTGCCGGTGCCATGTTCGATCCGGGTCCGAGCTACTACATGCAGAAGCTCGTCGTTCCCTCCCAGGCCAAAGACGTGGTGGACATCGAAGCCCCCACCGGCCACAACCTGAAGCTCATCGCCCGTGCTCTGGATAAAGACGTAGACGATCTGGTCGTCTTTGTTCTGGATAAGCCGCGTCACAAAAAGCTGATCTCCGAGATCCGCGAAGCTGGCGCACGTATTCAGTTGCACACCGATGGCGACATCACCGGTTCGCTCATGGCTATTGACCCGCGTTGCGAAGTCGATGTCATGATGGGTACCGGCGGCACCCCTGAAGGTGTGCTCTCCGCCATCGCCATCCGCATTATGGGCGGCGAGATGTTTGCCAAACTCGATCCTCAAAAGCAGACGGAAAAGAACGCTCTGGCCGAATTCGGCATGGATGTTCGCCGCGTGCTCACAGTGAACGATCTGGTTAAATCCGAAGACCTGTTCTTCGCAGCAACCGGTATCTCCGGCGGCACCTTCCTCAAGGGTGTCACCTACCACGGTCACGGAGCAGAGACCTCTTCCCTGGTCATGCGCGGCAAGACCGGCACGATCCGTTACGTGGAAGCAATCCACAATTGGGAAACCCTCATGCAGATCAGTGCAGTCGAATACGACTAAGCTTGCTGAGACCTGATATCATCAGGGCCGGGATGCACAACGCGTCCCGGCCCTTTTCTTTGAGATACAGGCAAATTCATGCTATCAATTCACTCAGGAGGGGCATGTCATGTCTGAAAACAAACGACGCAGCACACGTGTTTCAGCAGGCTTTGAGGCCTATGTTACCATCGGCGATGTAGTCATTCCCGTGGCCACCAAAAACATCAGCCTCAAAGGCGCACTGCTGACCGGATGTGAAGATTGCGCGCCGGGCACGCATTGCGAACTTCATCTGCCGCTATCGCCAGGTATTCGCATTGTAGTGGATGGGAAAATAGTCCGACATGGCACAACTGAATCCGCCATGACCTTCAAGGAAATGGATGAACTGAGCTTCACTTTCCTCCATCGTCTGGTCACACTCAATGCGGATAAGCCGGATGATGTAGACGAAGAACTTCTCCAGATCTTCGAGAAATTCTGATCAACATGTTAATCCGTTTTCTTGTCGCCCTTGCCATGATGTGCATGCTTCCATGCGTGTCGTGGGCCACGGACATCACCATACGCGTCACGGAACTTCCCACAGGCAACCATCGATATTTCCACAAATTGCTGATCCATTCGCTTGAGGACGCCGGATATACGGTCACCCTGCAATCACTGGGCGTCGTCCCCTTGAAACGCAGTATGCAGATGCTCTTTTCAGGAAACACTGACATTCGGTGGTTTCACAAAGCAAAAACCCCTGACCTGCCTCTCATCCCCATAAAAGTCGGCCTCACAAAAAACCTCATTGGGAAACGAATTCTGGTCATTCCCAAAGGGCAGGAACAAACATATTCTCATATCGAGAACCTTGATCAATTCAGACAACTCAATAAAATCGGTGGATTTGGCAAAGGCTGGCATGACATCCGGGTCTGGCAAGCAAACTCACTGCGTTTCCTCGAAAAAGACGGCGATTGGCGTGCGCTTTACCCAATGGTCGCCAGCCAGGAGCGAAATGTAGACTATTTATCACGAGGCGTTGGGGAAATACTCAATGAGATGCAGGGAAAACGGGGCGTTGAAGTCGAACCCAACCTCCTTCTCTCCTACGACAGCGACTTCTGGTTCTTCTTGCACCCATCTGCACGACACCTTGAACGGATCATTCGAGATGCGCTCATCAAGGCACAGGAAAGCGGTCTCATGGACGCATTGATTGAAAAATTCTGGGGAGAAGATTTCAAGAAACTCAAACTTGATCAGCGAACGGTCATCACGCTGAAGGGACCTGCGGCGGAGTAAAGCTCTTCTTTCTTCCACTCTTTCCCAAGACGAGGGTGCCGAAAACAATGAGCGACCCACCAAGCACAGTCCAGATATCCGGAATTTCACCAAGAAACATCATGCCCCATATGACGGCAAACACGATCTCCAAACTGGATACACCGCAGATGCGAGCGGCCGACTCAATGGCATAGCCGCGGGTCATGTAATACTGCCCCATATTCATAAACAGAGCCACCCCGAGTATCGTACACCACTCAGTCGCTGTCGGCACGACCCATTCCCCCGCGAATATCGGCGCAAGCAATGCGATAAACAGCGGTGGGTAAAACATGACAACCGCAGGGTGCTCGGTCTTCGCAAGGCTGCGGACGGTCAATATGGCAAAAGAGGTCAGCAATACGGCCAACAAGGCCACACCCAACAAGAACGGATCCATGGCATTCCCCATCCCAAACAGGATACCGGGCCGGCAGACCACGGTCACGCCTACGAGAGAAATAAGAACCGCGGCCAGTCCGCCCTTCGACAGACGTTCGCGCAAAATGGCCCATCCCAGAAGTGCCACCACTATCGGATGTGAAAACAGCAGAACAAGAGCATCTGCCAACGGCAGGTGAACGATGGTATAAAATTCAGCCAGCATCGAAGTAAATCCGAGCAGGCCACGCATGAAAAGCACAAATTTACGTTTACCGAATACACCGATACCGGCCCGTCGCAAAACAAACCAGCACAGAAAGACGCCGATGACTCCGCGAACAAACAGTATTTCCGTGGTCGGCACACGCATGCCCGCCAACTTGACGCACAGCGACCCGATGGAAAAAAGGAAAGTTCCGAGGAGCATGTATCGCATGCCGGGAGTCAGGAAGTTCATGGGGCGGAGACTATGCCTTTAGCTTTTCATGTCAAGAAGATTTGACGCATAAATCCCCCTTTTAAAACACCACCATATGGTATGCGTACAACGGCCCTCGACCATTAACTCTTTCAAAAAACACGCCACAAAAAAGCCGACCCTTTCGAGTCGGCTTCATGGGGTCAGACGAAAAATTTTACACGGTGATACTGGTAAACTGCGGCTCACTGAATCCGGGCTGGGTCTGATACGCGGTGAGTGCGGCCTCGGTGTTGGCTGCGGTCGGATTGAATTCAGCTTCAAGCTTGGACGTCAAATCCTGAAGCTCTGCGATCTTGTTGAGTTCTTCCTTGAGGTCGTCAAGAACACCAGCCAAAGGATCTTCCACATCACCAGCGTTGGCTTGCTGAAGGGCCTGCACGATAACGCGCGCCGTAAGATCCTGTGTGGCACTCGGACCATCCTGCGGCGGAGAATCAGCCGCGAAGAATAGCTCTTGCTTACCGTTGTCAAAGAACGCGTTGATCTCGGAATTAATACCGCTGTTGAAATTGGCGATAGCGGCATCTCCAGCAGCAAAACCAAAATTGCGATCAATGAACTTGAGGGTATTGAGCAGTCCCTCACCCAAAGAGTCTTCGGTAACGCCGGAAGATGTAGCCTGAAGGATCATGCCGGACGCGGCAGCAGCGGTTTCGTCGCCGAACCGCTCCCTGATCCAGTCCATGGTGGATGCGAGTGAATCACGAAGATCAGACGGGTCCTTGGACTCACCATCTTCACCAGCGACGTCATCCATACGCCGAACGACTTCATTGGCAAAGACTTCACCCAAGGTCTCCGGGAAGTTCTCCGGCAGCTTGTCCGCCTGCCCGGGAGCATTAGCCAAGGCTCTACGAGCCGGAGTCAATCCGTCTTTCGCAGGATTGATTTCAGCCATTTGTCCAAGACGCATTCCCGGTTGATTCTCAAGCAACATCCCGGCAGCACCAAGGTCTTCCCCCTGATTCTGTCGTGCTTTCAACTTCTCCATGAAGTTGTAGTTCATATGTGCAGCTTGAATTTGCATACAAGTCTTATCGGATGTTGACCGAGTATCTTTATATGCAAAAAACAAAAAAAACGGGCCGGAAAAACCGACCCGTTTTTTGGGAATATCGTATAAAAACTGACGTTATAGCATACCGGCTTTACGCACCAACGTGCATTTTGAAGGCTTCAAGTGTGTTCACCATGAGCTGAGCGATAGTCATGGGACCGACACCGCCGGGAACCGGAGTGATGGCATGCACCTTGTCTTTAAGAGCCTCGAAATCACAATCGCCAGCCAGGCCTTCATCGGTGCGGTTGATACCAACGTCCACCACAACCGCGCCTTCCTTGACCATATCTGCGGTCACGAAATTGGGCCTACCAATGGCCGCAAACACGAAATCGGCTTCCAGGCACTCGGCCTTGAGGTCCTGAGTGCGTGAATGACACAAGGTTACAGTCGCGTTAGCACACGGACCGCTCTGGGACAGCATCATGGCAAGAGGCTTGCCAACGATATTGGAACGACCGATGACCACTGCTTTCTTACAGGCCGGGTCCAGATCATACCGCTTCAAAAGATTGATGACACCTGCTGGCGTACACGGCTTGAAGCCGGGCAGGCCAAGCGACATCTTGCCCACATTGACCGGATGGAATCCGTCGACGTCCTTGTCCGGATCAATGAGATCCAGAATTTTCTGGGAATCGAGTCCCTCGGGCAGAGGAAGCTGCACCAGAATACCGTCCACATTCACGTCGCGGTTCAGCTCTTGAATCAAACCTTCCAGCTCATGCTGGCTGGCTTTTTCAAGGCGATGCGGGATGGATTCGATACCGCAGTCTGTGCAGGCCCGCTCCTTGTTCCGTACGTATACCTGACTGGCCGGGTCTTCACCCACCAGCACGACGGCCAGACCGGGCTTACGGCCATACTTGTCACCCAGTCCGTCCACTTCCTCTCTGATCTCGGCACGAATAGTTGCCGCTGTTTCCTTACCGTCCAGAAGAATCATTGTTTGCCTCCACGGCTTTCAGGATCACATAAAATTTTGCTGCGTCAAAGCCAACCACCCCTGGCGACTCTTCGCATGTGTTGGCCGCTACCTAAAGAAAAAGGCCGAATTATGCAACTCACCTATTTCGATCATATCCGATACACAGAAAGGCTACAGGACGCACGTCAAACCCACAAATCATGGCAACACACCGAAATTCAAGAACTCCGTCGTGCAACAGGAACCATGACCTCAATGAGATACTCTTCCTCAGTGGAAACTGCCAAATAGTCCAACAAAGCATTCTCGACAAAATGCCCGGCAGTCACAAGCCCCATCTCTTCAACGTACTCCTCAAGTTTCTTCTGAGAAATATACACCGTATCATACGAACCTTTATGGTATATGTACGCATAGTCCCCGGCCTCAACCTGATCGTTTCCACCGGACTTCACATACTGTCCTACTTTCAGAAAGATCCGAACGTCAGGGGCTGGCGCATCCACCACCCCCATGAATTCATGCAAATCGGTATCGCCCCGGGAGTGAGTTCTTTCAAGGAGCCGTTTTATCGAGATCTCCAGCTGATACAGATCATTCGGCTCCTCGACAGACTCACTGATGATATCCCTTCGCTCCACCCGTTTTATTCCCATCTCGAAAGGAATGATTTTCGAACGCCCCCGGAACGCATCAAGCATGGAATTAACCCGCTTTCTGGCTCTGGTAATGACTTTAATCTTCTTCTTGATGCGTTCCTCCTGCTTTTCAAGCAAATGAATACGCTCCTCAACGGACGGCAGATTCAGATAATCACGGATTTTCTTGAGCGGCATGTCGAGGTTTTTCAACGCCAGGATCGTATCCAGTATTTCATTCTGTTGGATCGAATAAGACCGATACCCGGTTTCTTCATTCGTCCACCGGGGGCTGAAAAGTCCTATTGTATCGTAATATATAAGGGTTTGCTTCGAAATTCCAAAATGTTTTGCCATTTCGCCCGTGGAAAATCTGACTTTCATAACTTTCTGCCTTTTTTTACTTGACCCTATAGTTACTATATACCCCATGCTTCCTTCAAGAGAAAAGAAACCTCCCTCTCAAGGAAATTATTTGATGGAACAGTTTTTCAGCAGAAAGTGGTCCGCACTGGACTACGCCAAGTTTGTCACCCCGTCCGTACTCAGCATGATTTCGATCTCGCTGTACACGATCGTGGATGCCTTGTTCATCGCGCGCTACGCCGGGCCGCTTGCCATGGCTTCGGTCAATATAGTCATGCCCTTTTTCTGCCTCACATTTGGTGTGGGTGTGATGTTTGCTGCCGGGGCCAGTGCCATTATCGGCATCGAACTCGGAGAGCGACAGTCGGAAAAGGCTTTTGCTCACTTCTCGCTGACGGGCAGCGTACTCATCTCTCTGGCGATAGGGATTATTCTTCTGGCCAAGGGAGCAGGCACTGGCAGGATAGCCTTGCTCCTCGGGGCAACAGACAAGCTCCTGCCATATTGCGTGAGCTATCTGAACGCGATTATCTACGGCCTGGGTGCAGTCATCCTGCAAGTGGCCGTCGAATACTTCATGCGTCTGGACGGTCGGCCCGGGTGGGCATTCTTCACCACCATCGGCGCAGGACTGACCAACGTGGTTCTGGACTATATTCTGATCGCAGAATTTGGCATGGGGATCAGCGGGGCCGGTATAGCTTCCAGTGCAGGCATCGGCGTGGCCGTTGCCATCGGCATCTACTATTTCATCTTCAAGGCTCGGATGCTCCGCTTCGCACGTCCAATCATGGATTTCCGATTCCTAAGAAACGCCATGATCAACGGATCATCTGAAATGGTGTCCGAATTATCGGCAGGCGTGAAGACACTCGTTTTCAACTATGTGGTGCTTTCCTACGCCGGTGAATACGGCGTGGCCGCTCTGTCCATCATGATGTACACGTACTACCTGCTGTCTTCGGTACACATCGGCCTGAGCATCGGCGTTTCCCCGGCCGTGAGCTTCAACTACGGAAGGCAAAACTTCCCCAAGATCAGGGAACTGGTCCGCATGTCAGGCCTGGTCATGTTGGGAGCGTCAGTCCTGTCATTCGTCGTAGCACTGGTTTACGGCAACGATATCATCAGGTTGTTTGCCAAGGGCGAACAGACGGTGGTCGCCATTGCCGAAGGCGCGCTGGCTATCTTTGCCTTCAGCTTCCTCCTGGAAGGTGTCAGCATTCTTGCCTCCGGATTCTTCACCTCCGTGAACAACGGCAAGATTTCCGCGCTCATCTCCTTTCTGAAGTCCTTTGTCTTCACCTTGGGCTTCGTCATGGTCCTGCCGCCCCTGTTCGGTCTCAACGGAGTCTGGCTGTCCGTACCCATGTCAGAAGTCGCGGCTGTGGCAATGTCGGTATTCTTCTTCATGAAGTACAGACATCGATACGTCAGGCCGGAGGTCGCCATACCAGCATAAAAAAAGGGGCACTTCATACAGAAGTGCCCCTTTTCATGAATTGAATATATCGGAACGGCTACTGTGCCTTCTTGTAGGTCAGTTCCACGACCTTGGCCGTGGGACCGCTCTCCACATAAAAGACAACAAAGGAATCACCGCGTTTATTGAGATCGCCAAGAATCTGGCCGTCATTCTCTTCGGAAATGTATACTTCACCGTCAGAGGCAATACCACCCACAATCTTTTCGGTGAAGATCTTGCCTTTCACGACCCATGTTTTGTGCCCCGTGAAGACTCTGCCCTGTTGCTCTTCGATAACAAGGGTGCTTTTGGCTGACTGATTTTCATAAATCCCCCGCTCCACACTGGCCACGACCGTGGCATCGCAGACCCAGGTGCCTTTCATATCGGGAATGTCACCGGCAAAGACATTGGCAGCAAAAAGCAGAAAGGTCAGTGCAAGCAGGGAATACATCGATTTTTTCATTCAAACCTCCCGATAAAAAAAAGGCCGCTCACATGAGCGGCCCTTATTGATATGCGTTCTATTCTTCGTCGAAGAAACTACCGCCGAGAACGGGACCGTAATAGATACCGTCGTCGCCAAGCTCTTCTTCAATGCGTAAAAGCTGATTGTATTTCTCCAGACGATCAGAACGGCACAGGGAGCCGGTCTTGATCTGTCCGGCATTCACGCCAACAGCCAGGTCAGCGATGAAATGGTCGCCGGTTTCACCGGAGCGGTGGGATACCACATTGGTGTAGCTGGCGCACTTGGCAAGCTCGATGGTGTCCAAAGTCTCGGTTACGGTACCGATCTGGTTGAGCTTGATCAGAATGGAGTTGCAAACACCCTTGTCGATACCCTCGGCCAGAATATCCGGGTTGGTGACGAACAGATCGTCGCCCACGAGCTGGACGCGCTCGCCCATCTTGTCGGTCTGGAGAGCAAAGCCGTCCCAGTCCGATTCGGCAAAACCATCTTCAATGGAAATAAGCGGGAACTGGGAAGCGAGGTCATCGTAGAAATCGACCAGTTCAGCAGAAGAGAATGTCTTGTTCTCACCGGCCAGCACGTATTTGCCGTCCTTGTAGAACTCGGAAGCGGCAGCATCAATGGCAAAGCCGATTTCCTTGCCCGGCTCGTAGCCAGCAGCTTCGCAGGCGCGGGTGATGTACTGGAAGGCCTCGGCGTGGGATTTCAGGTTCGGAGCAAATCCACCCTCGTCACCAACAGAGGTAACATGACCGTCTTTTGCCAAGATGGTCTTGAGGTTATGGAAGACTTCAGTACCCATGCGCAGGGCCTCGGCGAAAGTCTCTGCGCCCACAGGCATGATCATGAATTCCTGAATGTCCAGGTTGTTCGGAGCGTGTTCGCCACCGTTGATGATGTTCATGAGCGGAACAGGCAACAGCTTGGCATTCATGCCGCCAAGGTGCTGATACAGGGGCAATCCCAGAAAACGGGCGCCTGCACGAGCGGCTGCCATGGATACGCCGAGCATGGCGTTAGCGCCAAGGCGGTCCTTGTTCTCGGTACCGTCCAGATCAATAAGCGCGTAGTCGAGCGAAACCTGACGCACTGCGTCCATGCCGATGACGGCACCGGCAATTTCACCGCGCACGTTCTCGACGGCCTGCTGCACGCCTTTACCGCCGTAACGCTCTTCCTTGTCACGCAGTTCCAGAGCTTCACGGGTCCCGGTAGATGCGCCAGAAGGCACGGCTGCCCGGCCAATGACGCCGGATTCCAACAAAACTTCGCATTCGATGGTGGGGTTGCCGCGGGAATCGAGGATTTCACGCGCCCAAACGCCGACGATGGTACTCATGGGAGTCTCCTTCTATGATTGATAAAAAAAATTAACGTCTTGATTGCAGGACTCTAGATGAAAACCCCACAATGCTCAATTCTATATATGGCCCATTGGGGGAACGCAGTTATTTTTTTGGGATGATACTACTGACACTGCGACTCGAAAATCAAACTCAAACTCGAAAAAACGTAGTCGCAAACCACTGGGCATATCTTCTACCGATTGTAATACGCCATCCACAACCCTTCCATGACCAGATCGGGACGAAGCTCGTCGATGGTATCGGAAACCTGGGCAATGGTTCGGGACAAACCACCTGTCGCTACCACGAAGGGGTCTTTCAATTGAACAGCCAATTTATCGACAAGGCCATCAATCATGGACGCAAAACCAAAGACAAACCCCTGATTAAGACACTCTTCC
>Ga0070728_10003013_pt1 | contig 19504 bp, 14 predicted proteins | sample tdDd471_FD_66723 | JGI IMG/M metagenome (GOLD analysis project Ga0070728, IMG submission 66723) | Marine sediment microbial communities from the Atlantic coast under amendment with organic carbon and nitrate - tdDd47.1 | ecosystem: Environmental > Aquatic > Marine > Coastal > Sediment | place... | reverse complement strand
TTCAGGCCCACCCAGTCGGCGACGTAGAGGTGATTGCCCGCCGGCACGCAGCGAAAGGACCGTCCGAAGCCGTTTTCCTCGTACACAAGTGGGTAGGCGTCCGGGTACGTGTCTTCCATGTGGACGCATGGGTAAGCCTGGGCAGCCATGGGCAGCGCCGTAAACAGAGCGATTATCAGGATCGAACGCCACAAGCGAAGGCCGGCAGCGGGGCGACAAGCGGGCGACATATCTTCCCTCCGGTATTCAGCTTCAAACGAAATTCATACATCAATAATGATAGCATATATCAGGGAGGAGATAGGAAAATAAGGTCCTCAAGACCGGTCCATTGCGAAGATAATCTATGATCGACGCGGAACAGTGAAGCGCGCGATATCAACGAAACAGACTCTTGACGCTGCCCAGGTTCCGGTGTGCCACGGGGGTCAGACAATCACCGCACCCGGCTCCGAATGCGCCGAGCTGGAACTCACCCTCGAGGCACGGCGAGTCACTGCAAACGGTGTAATCTCCGCCTTCGGGATCACAGAACCCGGGGTCGGCCTCGATAAGCTCTCCCTCATCGCTGCAGATCGATACTGCAGGTTCCGTGTGTCCCCAGACCAGGTTCCGGCCGAGCAACGGGTCTGCCGGCGGAATCGTTTCAAACCCCGCACAGGATATGGGTTGGTCCGAGCCGCTGATGACATTGTACTCGACGACGGGAGAGCCCTGCATCAAGCGCAGGGCCGTGCCCACGGGGCTGTCGTTGTCCACAAATGTATTGAAACGGATGATCGGGGAACTGTCCACCGACAGGATGGCGCCCCCGAGCTCGGAAGCCGAATTCTCGTGGAACAGATTGTACTCGCAGACCGACGGCGCGAATCCCTCGCTGTAAATCGAGCCACAGTGGTAGAACTCCAGGCCGCCTCCATAGCAGGCCTGGTTGCCTCCGAAATTGCAGCCGATGATGTCGGCGCGGGAATCCCAGACGATGAGGCCACCGGAGGCATCCCAGCCGATATTGTTCTCGAACAGGCAGTTCTGGAACAGGACATCCGATCCGAGCACCAGGATCGCGCCGCCGCCTACTTCGACGCAACCGCCCGAGCCGTGATTGTCCCTGATGACGCAATCCACAACCTCGGCCCGGCTGCCCTGGAAACGCAAGCCGCCAAACAGCCCTGCTTCGCGAATCTCGAGATTCTCGATACGGACCGGATCCGTGCAATCCCACAGCCCGATGCCGATGGTGTCTCCGCGCACGACCGCCGCCGCAGCCGGTCCGCTGCCGATGATGCTGATCCCTCCCCGGTCCAGCAACCGGATTTCACCGGCGTACTCGCCAGGCGCCACCAGAATCGTGTCGCCACTTGCGGCGGCATCGATGGCCGGCTGGATCTGCAGGAAGTCCCCGCCACCGGCTATGTCCACGCTGACGGTCGCAGCAAGACCCGAGTTCGCGGATAGAATGGCGCCCAGAACGAGGACGATCGTAGGCTTGAACGGGTGGCTCACGGTATCTCGATTTCCTGCCCCGGATTTGATTTCATATGCTTATGGTAGGAGATTCTGGCACCAAAATCAATGGACCTGGTCGTGCCGAAGATGGCTCCTCCAAGACCCCGAGTAGATCCTCGCCTACTGCCGCCAACCCGAGCGAGACCAAGGGATATCACAGCAACTGTGTCAGTGGTCCCTCCCAAAGTATCCTCGCCTACAAGTCCACGTTATGGCCCGGAGCGCGCTCTTGGGGCCTTTGTCCGTTGCTTTCCGATTCGAATGAGCTATTTTGAACGATCACCTACCATCGAAACTTTCGCGAAAGGGTTCCCATGATCGAAGCAGGCAAGACCGTCAAGGTCCATTACAAGGGTACGCTGGACGACGGCACGGTTTTCGACAGTTCCGAAGGCCGCGATCCCATCGAATTCGAGATCGGTTCGGGGAACGTCATTCCCGGTTTCGAGGCAGCGGTTGCCGCCATGGAAATCGAAGAGACCAAGAGCGTTTCCATTCCCTGCGAAGAGGCCTACGGGGAAACCAACGAAGAAATGGTGGGGCAGATCCCCCGCTCGAATCTGCCCGAGGAGATCGAGCCCGAGGTCGGCATGGTGCTGACGATGCAATCGCCCGAGGGCGATATGCCCGTGCGCATCGTGGAGATGGACGACGAGACCCTGACTCTCGACGCGAACCATCCGCTGGCCGGCGAGAATCTGACCTTCGAATTGACGCTGGTCGAGATCAGCGAGTAGATCCTGCCGATTGCTGAAGAACTCCGGTCCGAGCGCGCCGATGGTCGCGATCAGGCCGGAGTTCAATCGTTACTCAGTTCTTCTTCGATCCAGGTGGATAACTTCGACGCGGCTTCTACAGGGCGTCGATGATCCCGTTGAAAGTAGCGCTCGGCCTCATCGCCCTGGCGCACATCGTTTCATCGGGATGGAAGTAGCCGCCGATTGCCACGGCCTCGCCCTGACAGCCAATCATCTCCGAGAGAACGGCCTCCTCGGCCGACACCAGTTCTTGGGCCACCTCGGCGAATCGCGCTTTCAACTCGGCATCCTTGTTCTGATCCGCCAGGGCCTGCGCCCAGTAGAGGGCCAGGTAGAAGGTGCTGCCCCGATTGTCGATCTCGTTGACCTTGCGTGAAGGGTACCGGGCATTCTCCAGATATGAACCGATGGCGGCATCCAGGGTCTCGGCCAGCAGCGCAGCCTTGGGATTGCTCGTGTTGGCGGCGATCATCTCCAAAGACGGCACCAGGGCACAGTACTCGCCCAGGGAATCCCAGCGCAGGTGTCCTTCCTTGAGGAACTGCTGTACGTGCTTGGGGGCCGAGCCCCCGGCGCCGGTCTCGAACAGCCCACCGCCGTTGAGCAGCGGCACGATGGACAGCATGCGGGCGCTGGTGCCCAGCTCCAGAATGGGGAAGAGGTCGGTCAGGTAGTCACGCAGGACGTTGCCGGTCACGGCGATGGTGTCCTCACCCCGGCGGATTCGCTCGAGGGAGAATTTCATGGCATCGACGGGCTTCATGATGCGGATCTCCAGCCCGGCGGTATCGTGCTCCGGCAGATACGCCTTCACCTTGGCGATGATCTGGGCGTCGTGGCCGCGGTTCTCGTCCAGCCAGAAGATCGCCGGTGAGCCGGAGGCCTTGGCCCGGGTCACGGCCAGCTTCACCCAGTCCCGGATGGGCTCGTCCTTGGCCTGGCACATGCGGAAGATGTCACCCGACTCCACCGCCTGTTCCAGCAGGGTCACGCCGTTGATGTCGATGACGCGGACCGTGCCGTTGCCCGGAGCGGTGAAGGTCTTGTCGTGGGAGCCGTACTCCTCGGCCTTCTGGGCCATCAGGCCCACGTTCGAGACGCTGCCCATGGTAGAGGGGTCGAACTGGCCGTGCTGCTGGCAGTCGGCGATGATGGCCTGGTACATGGTGGCGTAGCAACGGTCGGGTACCATGGCGATGGTGTCCTGCAAGGCGTCGTCGTTGTTCCACATGCGGCCGCCGTCGCGAACCACGTTGGGCATGGATGCGTCGACGATGACGTTGTTCGGTACGTGCAGGTTGGTGATGCCCTTGCGCGAATCGACCATGGCCAGGGGTGGCCGGGTGGAGTAGACCGCCTGGATGTCCGCTTCGATCTCGGCCTTCTTGTCCACAGGCAGCTTGTCCAGCTTTTCCAGTACGCCGGCCAGACCGTTGCTCACATTGGCGCCGATCTCCCTGAGAGCATCAGCGTGCTTCTCCAGGGCTGTGGCGTAGTACACCTCGACGCAGTGACCGAACATGATGGGATCCGAGACCTTCATCATGGTGGCCTTCAGGTGCAGCGAAAGCAGAGCCTGCTTCTCATTGGCCTCGGCGGCGGTCTCGGCAAAGAACTTCCGCAGAGCGGCCACGTTCATCACCGCGGTATCGATGACCTCGCCCGCTTGCAGCGGTACGCGTTTCTTGAGGACCGTCGTTCCGCCGCCGTCAGCGACGAACTCGATGCGCACGTCGGTGGTCTCGCTCACCGTGGTCGAGTTCTCACTGCCGTAGAAATCCTTCTCCGACATGTGGGCTACCCGGGTCTGCGAGCCCGAATCGGGCCAGTCCTTCATCATCCGGTGGGGATGCTTCTGAGCGAACTTCTTCACCGAAGTGGCCGCCCTGCGATCGGAATTTCCTTCGCGCAGCACCGGGTTCACGGCCGAGCCCAGCACCTTGGCGAAACGGTGCTGGAGAGCCCGTTCGGCGTCGGTCCGCGGCTCCTCGGGATAATCGGGAATATCGTAGCCCTGCTCCTGCAGTTCCGTGATGGCTTCCTGCAACTGGGGAATCGAGGCGCTGATATTGGGCAGCTTGATGATGTTCGCAGCCGGCGTCTTGGCCAGATCGCCCAGCCAGGTCAACTCGTCGGGAATCTTCTGATCCTCGGATAGCTTGTCCGGAAAATTGGCGAGGATCCGGCCGGCGAGAGAGATGTCACGCATCTCGATTTCAACACCGGTGCCTTTGGCGTAGGCCTGTACGATGGGTAGCAGCGAATAGGTCGCCAGAGCCGGCGCTTCGTCGATCTTGGTCCAGATGATCTTGGCAGATGACATGAAAATCCCTCGGCGTTGAAGACGGAAGCGGCCGAAACACGATCGTACGGCAGGATTACGCTAATGGTTCAAAATCTATGCAACAATGATGATGTCGTCGCAGTGTCTCGTCAAGGCCACGTTTGAGACTCGGGCGAAACCAGCCATCGGACAGGGTAGCGCAGAGTGTCCAAAAAGGAAATGACTGGGTTGATTCGACAGAGGTCTGCGAACCACCTGCGGCAATGACAGGTCAGCGGTTCTGACCGGCCAACGCAGCGGTCAGCAGTGGTGCCAGAGCCGCGCTATAGGCCAGGGCATCATCGGCTCGCAGATGGGACCATTCCGGACAATCGAAACCCGCCAGCTCGGGGTGATCCTCGAAGTGGATGCCGGGGGCGCCGGTGACCGCAAGCATGCGGTCCCAGAATCCCTCGCGGGGCGAGAATTTGCCCTCGAGTTCGCGCAGCGCGCCCGCCGACGGTGGCCTCACAAAGACCACTCGGCCGCCGCGAGACCGAACGGCTTCCACCGAAATGCGAATTCGCTCAAGATGGGCTTCCATGTTCCCGGCGAGCATGCCCTGGAACTCTTCCGGGCTCAGATGAGGCGGTGGCGGCGGCGGAGTGAATAGCGGCAGCCAGGTCTGCTGGATCTTCAGTGCCAAAGGCGAGCCGAAGTTGCACTGAGGCCACATGCGTGCCTGTCGGTGCTCGTCCGGAGCGGCAAAGTATGGGGGCAATGTCGGCGGCAGATTCGGCACCGCGCCCGGCCGGTTAGGCAACTGGATTCTGCTCAACAGCATCCCGAGAGTGAGGTCCTCGGCGTTGATCAGGGCGAATTGTCGTTGCACGAACATGCCGAGAGTGAGTCCAACGCGCTGGGATGGCGACCAGTTGTGAAAGCGGCCCACGGCGTTGGTGGCCAACGTGACCGGCTGGCCTTCGGGGACGAACCACAGGCCGGGAGCCACGCCCAGGATCAACGTGCCGCGGAAACCCGAAGCCGCCACGTCTTCCAGGATGGCGGTAGGATTGGTGCCCGGCATGGCCAGTTGCACCGGCATCCGGCCGCCGGTCTGCTCCGCCCAGGTTGCCAGGTCGAAGTCGAACTGGATGCGAGACGAACCGACGATCACCGTCTGGTCCGGATCGGTCGACACGCGGGATCGGGCCCTGGCCCACAGGTCGCTCGAGTCGTTAAGGCTCGGCTCGTAGCCGTTGGCCCGCACCCGCAGCTCCCAGGCGGCCATGACGACCAGGAAGATCAGCAGCGCGACGATCCCCGCCGCAGGCCAGGCGCCTCGTGGCACGGCTCTCTCAAAACTGGAAGTAGATGAAGGCATTGTCCGACCCCTGGGTTAAACCGAGCAGCACCAGCATGCCGCCCCAAACCAATCCGTGGGCCCAACCCGGGAGGCGTTCAGCGGCAGCCTCGACGGGAATGGAGCGATGAATCCAATGAGTGATCACCAGCGCGGAGATCACGACGGCGACCTTGACCATCTCCAGTGTGGGCAGTACCTGGGCGCCGTCGCCGATCACGCCGAACATCGACAGCAACAGCAGCTTGGCGGTGCCGAAATCCCGGGCACGGAAGAACACCCAGGTGATGTTGACCAGGAAGTAGGTCAAGGAGCCCAGCAGAATCTTGCCGAGCAGTGATCCGGTCCAGCTCGCGCCGCCGAAACGGCCGCGCAACACGCGCTCTGCAGCGAGGAAGGACCCGTGCAAGCCGCCCCAGACCACGAAGGTCCAGCTGGCTCCGTGCCAGAGCCCGCCCAGGAGCATGGTCACCATCAGGTTCACGTCGGTGCGAATCCGACCGCCGCGGTTGCCGCCCAGGGGGATATACAGGTAGTCCCGCAACCATGACGACAGTGAGATGTGCCAGCGCCGCCAGAAATCGGAGAAACCGATGGCTGCATAGGGGCAGCGGAAGTTGTCCGGTAGCGAGAAACCAAAGCAGAGCGCCGCGCCGATGGCGCAGGTCGAGTAGCCGGCGAAGTCGAAAAAGATCTGCCCCGAGAACGCCAGCACACCCAACCAGGCATCCAGAGTCGCCACCGGTCCCCGGTTCCAGTTGAAGACAGTTTCGGCCGCCCCGGCCAGCATCGTGTCGGCCAGGACGATCTTCTGGAACAAGCCCAGGGTCATCAGGAACAGGCCCCAGTTGAACATCCCGGCGGTGGCCCGTCGCGGCGTCGCGCACTGGGGCAGGAAGTGGGTCGCCCGGACGATGGGTCCGGCGACCAGTTGGGGAAAAAACGTCACATACAGCGCGAAGTCGAGGAATGATCGCGACGGGCGCGAACGGCGCAGGAACACGTCCAGGGTGTAGGACATGGTCTGGAAGGTGTAGAACGAGATGCCCACCGGCAAAATGATATCAGGCTTGGCGGCCTCGAAGGTCATCCCGTAGAAACCGACGACGTTCTGGAAGTTCTCCAGCAGAAATCCGCCGTACTTGAAGAATCCCAGCAACCCCAGATTGGCCGCCAGGCTGACGCAGAGCAGGGCGATGCGGCGTCCTCGCCGGTCCTCGGTGTCCATGCGCCTTGCGGCGAACCAGTCGATGACCGTCGAGATCCAGAGCAGTACCACGAAGGGTGGATTCCAGGCCGCGTAAAAAACGTAGCTCGCCATCAGCAAGAGCAACTTCTGCAGCCGCCACGAACGCAGGGCGTAGTACAGGACCAGCAGCACTCCGAAAAATGCGACAAAGGTCAGCGAATTGAAAAGCATGTAGTATTCTCCAGCTGAGGCACCAATAGGGTCAGGTCCCGCAGTTCTCCCCTTGAATATTTCGGCACGTTAACACTAATCAGGACTAATGTCATCTGGAATAACCAGTATCGACAGAGCCCGATATGGCGAATGGAAGGTCTGTCGACTTCTTCGGGACGTAGCGTCACGCAATGCCACGTGGATCTGGAACGAACCCCAGTGGCTGCGGCGAGAGGAACCCGGCATTTAGGTTGGCACCCCCGCTGGCAACCAGTGCCGGTGCTTCGGTACTGACGCTTCCCGCAAGACAGATTGATGGGTCACCATTCGGCCTGAAATAGGGTATGCTGACCGCTGGTTCAATCCACCGGTGGTAGCGGAAGGGGACGATGATGGGAGCGACCGAGTCGGCCGGCCGTCCGCCGTCGAAGGCGGACAAGCGCCTGCCCTACACCTACGAGGGCTGGGTCGATGTCTTGGCCGGCCATGGCACCGAGCCTGTATTCGATCACTATTTTTCCGACACGCTGTGCGGCTTGATCGAGTTCCTGGACAAAGAGGGATTCGGTCCGCGGGACGTGAAGCTGCTTGGTGTTTTCCGCCAGCAACTGACCCCGCTGGATGCGGGCATCTGCACCGACGACAACGGTCTATGGCTGAAGCGACCGGAGCTCTGTCAGGCACTCGAAGAGCATTTCGGCCACTCCGGCGAGGAATGCTATCGGGGCCACGTCGAGAAGGGGTCCTGTGCTTTCGAAGACCGGGAACGCAGCGGATCGGGTCCGGTCTGGTAGCTGTACTTTCGGGGCGACCGATCGCTAGATGCGGTGGCCCGCAGATGACAATATGAGACTAATGTGGTATGGTATTCTCCTAGGGAACTAATCCAGCTTTAAAAAACCTATCGCCACCCGGGAGGTCCGCCCAATGAAACGAATCGTTTCGATCTGCGTGGGGGTCAGCCTCTGTTTCGCAGTGGATGCCAGCGCCGAGATCACATCCACTCTTCAGGGCGGTCTCTGGGACCTGCCCGGTACCTGGGAGGGCAATGTGGTGCCGGGTTCCGACGACGCCGTGGCCATCGCCGGTCCTGTCCAGATTTCCGGTACCCGCGATTGCGCGAGTCTGTCAGTCCTGGAGACGGGCCTGCTTTCCGGTGCGCCCACGGGCCCCAACAATACCGTCGCGGTGGCCGGGTCCGTCAGCAACGCGGGCACGATCGAGGACGGCACCTTCTATTTTTTCGTGGAAGTGGGCGGCGACCTCGCCAACACCGGTTCCTGGCTCAATCGCCAGACCATCATCACCGGATCTTCTGAACGCGGCATCAACGTTGCCCAGGCGAGTGTGTTTTCCAGTAATCTCGTCTTTGCCGCCGACGCCAGTGGCGATCTGATCGCCGAGCAACCCCTTTACGTCCACGGCAACGTGGATGTCACCGGCGGCCGGCTGATACTGCCTACGGGGTGTCCGCTCTCGGTGGACCAGGGCTATCTCTCGGGCGATGTGATGGCCAATCACAACGAGGTGCGCATCATCTCGTGGTCGTACCTGGATCATTGCACCCTCGATCAGGCCGTCCTGGTGGGGGAGGTCGAGGCCGGCATACTGGTGCGGTTCACCGGCGGGGTGACCGTCGAGGGCGTACTTCAGAACCTCTCTACTGCCGGTGGCGGCGGCGTAGTGGTCGAAGGTGGCCTGGTGAACAAGGGCATCATCCGGAACAACCAGTACGGATTCGCGATCTTCCTGTCGGGTGATCTGGTCAATCACGGTGAAATCTCGTGCAGCCAGGTGTTGCTCGACGGCGTGGGCGAGCACCATCTCAGCATGGGGCCGGACGGCGTCATTTCGGCCAACGTGTTTCTGCCCGAGTTCCAGGGCGGCACCATCGTGGCCGACTCGGGATTGCATTTCGCCGACGGCGTCGGTCTGGGCGGCGGGACGGTATTCATGGAGCCCGGCAGCTCCCTTCGCTTCACCAGCTGGGGCGCCATCACCAACGGCATCATCGAAGCCAATGGCAACGAGATCCGGATCGACGGCAACGGCGCATTGCACGGCCTGACCATCCACGAAGCGGTCCTGGAGGGCGTGGTTCCGGTGGAAGGCGGCATGGTTTTCAACGACGGCTTGACCATCCTCGGCACGATGCAGAACTGGCAGTGGGCAGCCACGGAGGTCGAAGTCAACGGCCTGTTGCGCAATGAGGGCACCTTACGTGACAACGTCCAGACCCTTGCTGTCCGGGCCAGGGGTAACGTGCAGAATCTGGGTGCCTGGCAGAACTCCGCGGTCATCCTGGACGGCAGTCAGGATCAACGGGTCGGTGCCGGGGCGGGAATCGCGACCGATTCGTTCATTCTCGACTCGGGCTTGTCGGCCGGAACCTACCAGTGGTTCAAGGACGGGAACCCTGTACCCGGAGCCGAGTCCGCGACACTGGATCTGATCGGCATCAGCGCCGCCGAGTACGGCGCCTACTATTGCGAGGCCTCCGCCGAGCAGGTGTCGCGAACCATCACCATCGCCGAAACTCTCGGTGTCAGTGCGGCGCCGCCGCCGGTTCACGTGGTCCTGGACCAGAACCATCCGAACCCGTTCAACCCGACCACCGAAATCCACTTCCGCCTGGCCCGGGACGAGCAGGCCAATCTGACGGTGTACGACACCGCTGGCCGCATCGTGGAGGTGCTGGTGGATGGAGCTTTGGCCGCGGGGCCGCATCTGGTAACTTGGCAGCCTCAGGGTGTGCCGTCGGGTATCTATTTCTACCGGCTGCGTGCCGGCGACGTTGATCTGCAGCGGAAGTGCCTCCTGCTCAAGTAGACGTCGCGTCAGTTCGCGAAAGCCGGTGACCATGGAAAAGACCGCCTATCTCATCGACGGCATGGCCTACGTGTTCCGCAGTTTCTTCGCCATGCGGAGCATGTCCGCTCCCGACGGTACGCCCATCAACGCCGTATTCGGCCTGGGCATGACGTTGCAGCGGTTTCTCCACGACCAGGAACCGGAACTGGCGGCGTGCTGCTTCGATGCCGGTTCCCGGACCTTTCGCAACGATCTCTATCCGGAGTACAAGGCCAACCGGGGCGCACCGCCCGAGGATCTGGTGCCTCAGTTCGACCTGTGCCGTGAACTGGTGGCGAAGATGGGGTTCGCCACGACCTGTGTGCCGGGCTATGAAGCCGATGATCTGCTGGCCACGCTGACCGGGCGCTTGCGAGCCGCGGGACACAAGGTGGTCATCGTCACCGGCGACAAGGACCTGGCCCAGCTCGTGGAACCCGGTGTACAGATCTACGACCTGGCCCGGGACGACTGGTGGAACGAGGACCGCGTGCCCGACAAGATGGGGGTGCGGCCTTCCCAGGTGATTGACCTGCTGGCGTTGACAGGCGACTCGGTGGACAACATTCCGGGCGTGCGGGGAGTCGGTCCGAAGGCAGCGACCGCTTTGCTGGCGGAGTTCGACAACCTGGATGACATCTTCGCCGATCTGGATCGGGTCGAGGAACTGCCGGTGCGCGGCGCCAAGGGATTACGCAAGAAGCTGGAGGCCGGTCACGAGAGCGCGTTGCTCAGCCGCCGCCTGGTCGAGCTGGATCATCGGGTGCCTTGCGACCTGGAGATCTCGGACCTGCGCTACCGGGGTGCCGATTCGGCGGAACTGGAGGCGTTTGCCGACCAGTGGGGTCTAGGACGCGTGGCCTCCCGGGTGCCGCGTCAGTAGGATAGATCTGTCGGATGGGCCGCCTGGTCATCAGCGCATGGCCTGCTCTAGCTGACGTTTCAGGTCGTGGCCGATTTGCTGGTCCGGGTGAGCGGCGATCATGCGCTCGGCCACGCCCAATGCGGCTTCGAGGCGCCCGCGGGTGGCCAGGTGGTGGGCCAGACCATAGAGAAAGTCGAGGTTGTCGGGTTCCAGGGCGACGGCAGCCGTCAGGGCGGCTTCGGCCTCATCGAGACGCCCTGCCTGCTGGAGCAACAGGCCCAGGTTGTAGCGGACCCGTCCCCAGCGGGGATCGGCGTCGGCGGCGCGAGTCAGCCATTGCATTCCTTCTGCTTCCTGTCCCATCTCCACGAGCAACAATCCCAGGGAATAAGAGGCGTCGGCGTTGTCGGGATACGCTTCGGCCAGGGGTCGCAATACGGATTCGGCCTCGTTATTGCGTCCTTGGCTGCTCAGCAGTACGGCCAGGTTCATGCAGGCGGGCAGGAAGAGATCGTCGATGCTCCCGGCCTGGCGATAGTAGTACTCCGCCCGATCCGGCTGGCCCAGATTTGCATACAGGTTGCCGAGATTCAGACCGGCGGATGCAAAGTCCAGGGAATGGCTCATGGCCGCGATATACTCGTCGATACCCCGGGCCAGAGCCTCCTGCTGGTATGTCTTCAGCAATTCCGAAGGTGTGCCGGCGAGTTGACTGGTGGCGGCCATCCGAACCGCCTTGATGGGGTCGGCCAGTAGAGGTGCAAGCAGCTCGGCACGGCGGCCTGGATCCGGCTCAACCAGCGTGGCGGCCGCCGTCTGGCGCAGTAGCGGATCATCGGCCATCAACGCTCTTTCAAGTACCTCGCGGCTCAGGGCGTCGGCCCGGATTGACAGGTACTCCACGGCCGTTGCGCGCACCAGGGCCGGTTGCAAGGCGTTGTCGGCCAGTCGAGCCAGTTCGGGACCAGCGGCGGGGTCACCTGCTACCGCGGCTGCAAAGGTGGTGCCGAAGTGGGGTTTGCGGGCCTGCCCATACCACTTGCGGTAGGCGTCGACGGACCACTGCAGCGGCTTGTCGCCGTGGCAGCCGACCTGGGAACAGGCGTTGGGTGTGCCGACCTCGGCCGAAAGGTCCGGTCGGGGCACCCGCAGACTGTGATCGGCGCGCCAGTCGACCACCATGTAGGGTTGTTCGGCCATGTGGCACTTGGCGCACAGGGCGCCGTCGCTGGGTTTGCCCTCGTGGATCTTCTGGTGGAAGTGGTGGTCGTAGGAGTCATAGACCTGCTCCTCGTGACACTGCAGGCAGAGGTCGTTTCCTTCGCGTACCAGTTTCAAACTGTGGCTGTCATGACAATCGCTGCAGCGAATGCCTCGCGCGTACATCTTGCTCTGCAGGAAAGAACCGTACACGTAGACTTCGTCGAGAACTTGCCCGTCAGGATGATAGAGTCCTTCCCGTAGCAGCGAGGGCAGCATGTGGTCGAGGAGGCTGGTGCCCGTGTGGTCGTAATCACCCAGCTCGGCTCGTCGCGAGTGGCAGGGCGCGCAGCGTTCAACCAACTGGGGACCGTCCAGATCGCTGGTGGTTGCCACTAGGGCCGCGTCGGCGAGGTCGGGCCGCGCCATCGGCGGGATGCCGGCCCAGGCCACGTGGGCGCTGCCGGGCCCGTGACAGGCCTCGCACCCCACGTCGATATCCGACCAGGTCGTGGTGTAGGAGTCGGTGGCCGGGTCGTAGCCCTTCTGGAGATTGGTGGAGTGGCACTCGGCGCACATCCCGTTCCAGTTCTGGGCGTTGCGAGTCCAGTGCAGCCAGTCGTCGGGCGGGATGTCGGTGTCCGGATAAAGATGGAACCACCTTCGCTCGACGGTATCCCACGCCAGACTCAACGCCTGCATCCGGCCGCCCGGAAACGGGACCAGGTATTGCTGCAGGGGCTCATGGCCAAAAACGTGGGTGACCTCAAACTCGGCCATGCCGCCTCCGGGGCCCTCGGTCCAGACGAAGTACTTCCCTTCGCGACGGGTGAATCGTGAGGTGATGCCATGGGCCGTGAACTCGGCGTCGGCAAAATCGCCAAGCACGGTGGAGTCGACCGCTGCCGCCATGGCCAGGTCGTGATCCGAGCCGTACCAGTCTCGGTACTGTTCAGTGTGGCATTCGATGCAGGAGGCCGTGCCGACGAACGAGGGAGTGGCGGCGGAGTCGACCGGGCGCCCGCGGTCCGTGCGCAGGATGCGCGACACGGGAAGGGTGACCACGATCACCAGCAGCGCGACCAGACCGAGCGCTTCCCAGCGCCGCAGACTCACGACCGGACCGCCTGCTCGGGTCGGAACGCGGTTCGGCGTAGCCGGCGGCCAGTGTCCACCTTGACGACGCCGTTCTCGATGCGCACGGTCAGTAGATCCAGCGGTCGAGGTGCCGGCGGGCCGAGCACGCGGCCGGCAATATCGAACGTGGAGGCGTGGCACGGACAGATGAATCGGTTCTCGCTGGCGGACCAAGGCACAGTGCAGCCGAGATGGGTGCATTCGCGGTGCAGAGCCAGGAAACCACCGTCTTCGAGTCGGGCCAGGTAAAACTTGCCGGCCGGAAACGCCGTCACTGACCCTGCTGCAAACTCGTCCACCGGACCACAGATCATCAAGTCCCCCGGGGAATCTGTTCCCCTACGCCGCGGCTTCAAGAAGGACATCGAGACCCAAACCAGCTCTGCCAGCGCCACGAGTCCGAGTCCGGTCCACAGCCACTTCAGAAAACTCCTGCGTTCAGCCTGGGGGCCCGTCATCCGCCGCCTCCCGTCCACGGCCAGACCAGGGCCATGCCCGCGCCTCGGAACCAGACCCCGACCAGGGTCAGGATCAGAAAGGCTACCACCACCAGTACGACGACCGCCTGTATGGATTCAGGCGCCGGCGCGCCCCGCTTACGCAGAACCATCATCCAAAACCAACCGAACACGATCATGACGAGCAGCGGCAACAGGCCACCCAGGATCCAGTTCTTCGCGCCGGACCCGGCCCGTTCATCCAGCACCACCAGCAGTGGAACCAAACCGCATGCCGCGACAGCCGCCAGCGCCGCGGACCGCTTGCCCAAAGGAGACAGAAACCACCTGCCGGCAGTGTCGGCAGCCGGGGTCAGGTAGGGCAGGGCCAGCAGACCCAGGAAGGCCAGCACTGGCAGCACCAATACCGCGAACACCGGGTGGAAGTGGATCAGGAGCTCCTGGAATCCCATGAAATACCACGGCGCCTTGGCCGGATTCGGGCTCATGCCCGGATTGGCTCGCTCGCCCAAAGGGGCGCCCAGTACGGCAGCCAGCGTCAGCACGATCGCGACAATCACCAGCGACTGGACGATCTCCCGTACCATCAAATGTGGCCAGAACATCACCCGCTCCGACTCCATTGTCGCATTGGCTGGAGTACTCGAATCCACCGGTGGCGGTTCGATGACACCGCCGGCCCGACGGACACGCCAGAAGTGCCAGGCCGCCAGCAGCAACAGGGTCACCGGAATGATGGTCGTATGTAGCGTGTAGAAGTTGACCAGCGTCGTATCGGCTATCTCGTTACCGCCGAGCACCACTTTGCGCAGGAGATCTCCACACACCGGAAAATAGGTGAGCATGCCCGTGGAAATGGTCACCGCCCAGTAGGATCGTTGGTCCCAGGGCAGCAAGTAGCCGGTAAAACCCGCTGCCAGAACTCCTGCCAGGAGGCCGATGCCCAACACCCAGGTGAAACTGCGTTGTCCACGGTGGCCACCGGTGAGGAACGTTCTGGCCGCGTGCATCAACAGGACCAGGATCAGCAGGTTGGCACTCCAGTAGTGGACGCCACGGACCAGCGGTCCGAAGGCGACATCGTGCTCCAGGGCAAGAACGGAATCGTAGGCGACGTCGGGCACAGGCTGGTAGACAAGCATCTGCAGGACACCGGTCATCACCAACAGGATCAGCAGGACCAGGCCGGATCCGCCGAGACCGAAAGTGTGGGTCCAACGCAGGGTGCTGGCGGCCACCTTCACCGGTCGCAGGTGCAGCATAAAAGTGAAGCGTGTCCAGCGGGCGCGTTCACTGTCGGTGGCTGGTAAACGTGGCTTGAAGTCCTTCATGCTGGCATGATGGCATGCGACCTGCAGCGAGTCCAACAAGAACAGCTCCCCGTCGAATCTCTTTTATATCTGCTACAGATGGCAATACGTGCGAAGAGTTGCCATGCATGGGCTAGGCACCCTATACTGTGGCTGCCAAACGGCTTGGGATCAACTAGCACCATGTATTCTACCACGAGGCGGGCGATGAGCGAGAAACGCGACACTCACCATCGAGCTCTGGATGTGAATCTGGACACGAAGTTTTTCGGGACCTTTGCCGAGATCGGTGCAGGCCAGGAAGTGGCCCGCTGGTTCCTGCAGGTCGGCGGAGCCGCCGGCACCGTGGCCAAGACCATATCGGCCTACGACATGAAGTTCAGTGACGAGATCTACGGTAAGGGCAGTCGCTATGTGTCCCGTGAACGCCTGCTGGCCATGCTGGACCACGAGTATGACCTGCTGCTGGAACGCCTGGATGATACGCGTGGAGACGATACCAAGTTCTTTGCTTTTGCAGATACGGTAGCGGCCCGAAATTTCTCGGGGACCAATCGGTGCAACGGTTGGATGGGTGTCCGTTTTCAGACCAGTCCACGCAGCGAGCCCAGCGAATGCTTGATGCATGTGAACATGCTCGACGACAGCAACCTGCGGCAGCAGCAGGCGCTGGGGATTCTGGGTGTCAATGCGGTCTACTCCGCTCGCTTCGTTCGCAACGACCTGGACGACTTCCTGGCCTCGCTGATGCAGGGATTGAACCTCAATCGCATCGAGATCGATGTTGTTGAGTTGCACGGCCCGGCCTTTGCCGATATTGAGCCCTACACCCTGGGCACGAAACTCGTGACCGAGGGCCTGGCCCAGGCGGTGCTGTTCGACGCCGATTCCTCTCTGGTGCAGCCCTCGACGCTACTGCGCAAGCGGCCTCTGGTTGTCGAGCGGGGTATGTTCCAGACCACGTTGCCGTTTCACAGCAAGATGCTGGCCGAGTCGGTCACGCAGCTAAAGAACGAAGTCACCTCCAAGCGCGACCCGATTTCCATTCCCGAGCTAACAGTGCGGCCGGTCTCGGGACGAGAAATCCCCGATGTAGACGAGACCCTCCGCCGTCTCAACAAGCTGTCCGGACTGGGGCACCCCATCCTGTTGAGCCGTTACCCGGAAGCCTATCATCTGACCCAGTACCTGCGGCGCTACACAAAGGAACCGTTGCGATTCGTCTACGGCATTTCCACCTTGATCCAGTTTTTCCACGAAGCGCATTACGGTGACCTCATGGGGGGGCTGCTGGAAGCGTTCGGTGGATTGCTGGCCAACGGGGTGCGGCTCTTCGCATATCCCATGGATTCCGCCGCGTTCCACGACGCTCTGATCCGGGTCGATGGACCCTCAGTGGCAGTTTCGGCGCCCCCTGACGGCTACGTGACCGTCGACACCATCGAACTCGAACCACCGATCCAGTTCCTGTTCCATTACCTGCGCAGTTCAGGGTGGATCGTGGGGCTCAAACCGCCGCAGGATTGACCTGGTCGCCTGCGGCGGAATGTGGTTTCGAGTGGCCTCGGATGTCCACTTTTTTAGAATCATTGGGTCACCGAGATCGCTGCTGCAAACCGGGTCTCGGTGCATTTGTATGGTGTAAATAAATGAGTTAAGGTTCGGACCCTCCTCGCTGGCATACCCTTTGCGACTACGAGGTATGAGCGCCCCACATCAGGCCGCTGAACGAGGAGGATGATCATGAAGACGATCTTGAAGACCACTGGAATGAGTATTCTGAGTCTGACGGCCCTGGCCCTGATGCTGGGAACTCTCACTCCGCGGACCGCCGAAGCCGGGATCCGGGTCCGAGCGACGGTAAGCACGCCTCACGTTCGAGTTCAGGTCGGCAACAAACCCATCGCGCGCCGAGAAGTCAGGCGTCGGTCCCACCTGCCGGTCCAGCGTTGCGTCGTCCATCATGTGAGTAAGCAGGATCGCAAGATCGCTCGGCGTTTGGCCGGCTATACCGGGGTCGCCAGGACCGAACTGATCCAGCTGCGGCGACAAGGCTATAGCTGGAAAGAGATCGGGATCTGGTTGGAGGTGTCCCGTGCGGCGGTGCGAGCTGCCCACGGTTCCCAGAGCTGGAAACGTTTCCTGCGTAATGGGGGTTGCCACGCCCGCCACAACGGGCGAAGCGACCGGCGCCACGTTTCCTACCGTTGCGACACGCGGTCGTGGGATCATTAAATCGCCTGGGCGCGCCCCGACCGCGTCCGGTGTCGGGGCCGGGAAGGATCCCGGCCCCTTGTTCTTTGCCGGAATCCGAAAAGTCGAATCCCACCTACCGCACCTTGCGCCACGCTTCTTCCACCGGACCTTCGATGCGCGCAAAGATCTCATCCGGCGTACCAACGCCATCGATAACGGCCACCTCGCGTTGCTTGCCGTAGTAGGCCACCAGGGGCAGGCACTTCTTCTCGTGCTCTTCCAGGCGGTGAACGATGGTTGTGGTCTCCAGGTCGTAGCTCATGCGGCGCTCGGTCTTGCCCCGGGCGTCCAGTCGTTTGATGAGCTCCAGGGTGGGCAAGGTGATGTCCATGATGTATGACACCGACGAACCGATTTTGCGCAGCAGGCCGTCCAGGATATAGGCCTGGACGATGGTGCGGGGGAAACCCTTGAAGATGAAACCGTTGGCTTCGGGATTCCTGCGGATGTGCTTCTCGATGAGCTTGATGACGATCTCGTCCGGCACCAGGTTGCCCTGGTCGAAGATGGCCTGGGCGTCCTTGCCCGCTTGAGTCTTACGCTGGATCTCATCCTTCAGCATCTCGCCCGTGGACAGGTAGACCAGGTTGTACTTTTCGGCCAGCTTGCGGGCCTGAGTGCCCCGCCCCGCGCCTGGGTAGCCCAGCAACACGATGTTGAACAGGACCTTCCGCAGCTCCTGGTCGATGGACGCTTCCAGCTCGGCGTAGATGCCCTCGATGGGGCCGACGCCCTGGATCGGTACGTAGATTTCCTTTTCCCGGTAGAACTCGGCCACCGGCGCGGTTTTCTCCTCGTACTCCTTGAGGCGGTACTGGATGACCTCGGCGGTGTCGTCGCTGCGCCCGGAGGTTTTGGCCCGATCCAGCAGCCGTTGGGTCGATACGTCGGCGGGAACCTCGAGGCTCAACAGGCACGTCAGCGACGTGTGCATCTTCAGCAGCAGGCCCTCCAAGATATAGGCCTGAACCAGGGTTCGGGGAAAGCCGTCGAACAGGAAACCCGCTGCATTCGGGTTGCCGGTGATCGTCTTCTCAATGATCTGGACGATGATCTCGTCTGATACCAGCCCCCCCTTTTCGATGATCGACTTGGCTTCCAAGCCCAGCGCTGTGCCTTCGGCGATCTCCTTGCGCAGGATGTCGCCGGTGGCGATGTACACCAGATTGTGATTCCTCATCAACAGTTCCGACTGGGTACCTTTACCTGCTCCAGGGGCTCCAAAAAGGGCGATATTCAGCATGGTCCCTCCTGTTTCGTTGAGCCGGATTCGGCGTCTATGGTTTTTCCAGTTTGCTGCGCAGCGTGCTGCGCGGCAGATCGAGATACCGGGCCGCTTCGGTGATATTACCGTCCGCCTTGGCCAGTGCCCACTGCAATAACCGCTCTTCACATCGTTGCATGTACTCCCGGTACGGGGGAGGGCTCTCTGGCGCGCCGATGAGTTCGGGATCCATCCCACCACCCGGAATGTTCGGCACCAGTTCACCGTTCGTGGGCCGGCGTAAAGGGCCGTCGAAGAGCTCGGTGACCGCCACGTCAGGCAAAGCGAGCATGCGCTCGACGACGTTCTCCAGTTCGCGGACATTCCCGGGCCAGTCGTAGGCAAGCAGGGCCTCGAAACGCTCGGGGGGGAGCTTGAAATCCTTGCTAACTCCCCGCAGTTCAGCAAAGTAGCGGATCAACGCCGGAATGTCCTCTCTGCGTTCGGACAGGGTAGGCAGTCGCAGAGGTATGACGTTCAGCCGGTAGTAGAGATCCTCCCGGAACAGGCTTCTTTCGGACAGGGACTTCAGGTCCTCCTTGGTGGCGGTGATCAATCGGAAATCCACCGGTACGCTGCCGCCGCCGCCCACCGGTTCGATCTCCCGCTCCTGTATGACCCGCAACAGCTTGACCTGTACGTTGGTAGGCAGGTCGTCGATATCGTCAATGAAGAGACTGCCACCGTCGGCGCGGGCGAAATAGCCTTGGTGGTCGCGCTCCGCCCCGGTGAAGGCTCCCTTGCGGTAACCGAAGAGTTCGCTCTCGAGCAGGGTCTCCGGGATGGCCGTGCAATTGACCGCGACGAAAGGCCCGTTACTGCGGGTACTGGCGTCGTGAACCGCCCGGGCCACCAGCTCCTTGCCGGTACCG
>Ga0070728_10003012_pt1 | contig 19505 bp, 13 predicted proteins | sample tdDd471_FD_66723 | JGI IMG/M metagenome (GOLD analysis project Ga0070728, IMG submission 66723) | Marine sediment microbial communities from the Atlantic coast under amendment with organic carbon and nitrate - tdDd47.1 | ecosystem: Environmental > Aquatic > Marine > Coastal > Sediment | place... | reverse complement strand
TCTGACATGCTGAGCACTTCATCATACTCATCCGCCAGCTTGAAGCCGGTCATCAGGTTCCAGCCCTTGGTCACCAGATAGAACAGCGTGTATTCGAACCAGCTTTCGCGCTCCTTGCCCGGCTCGGTTGCGAGCCAGAGCGTTGGGTCGCGGCGAGTAATATCATCGCGTAGGAACAGGCGGTGCGTCATCTTGGGACTCGGTCTGAAGATCAACGTAAACGTCAGAAACTGCTCGCGATAAAGGCGCCCACCATCGACATCGAAATCTCGGAATTCGCCGGCGGCACGTACCTCCAGACTGCCGCGATTGAAGATCAATCTGGGTTCGAACTCGGCCATGGTACCAGCGACCATGTTATCCGGATCAGCGAGAGTGCCGTAGCGGCCATCGAAATTGATGGTCAGATTCGGGATAGGGGAGATCTCGAAGTACCATTGCAGGTAGTTCTCATCGAACAACGGGGCATTGTCACCGACCTCGAGCGAAGATTGATCAATACGGTTGACTGCCCGCTCACGATCGAAATAGCCGAGCCGGACCAGGGTCTGATAAGAACCGCGAAACTCGCCAAAAACCGAGAAACTGGTATCGAGAGGGTCGTTGCTTCGATGAGAGCGCATGTGGGTGCCGATGCCGTACAGGCGTATTCGCGACTTTCCGCGATCGCCGGCCAGGGCGTTGAAATACCACTTGCGGCCGTATGCCAGATTGGCCGCACGCAGATCGACCTGCCGAACGAAGCCCAGGTCGGCCCGGAAATCCGGGGCGACGTCATAGTAGTTGATCCAGTACAGGGATTCGGGGCCGTCGTGCTTGTAGTTGAAGCGCAAGCCGTGACCGCTGAGCGGGCGAGTGTAATCGGCGCGCAGCACACTGGCGTTGAACGAGCAATCGCCGATTGGGCAATCGTCCGGCGGCGGAGCCTGAGTGCAGTCGTCGGTTTCGCACACGTCGGCGGCGAAAGACTCCGGGTACTGGGTATCCGAGTACATCACCTGAAAGCGTAGCTTGTCATCGATACCCAGATTGGCCAGACCATCCAGCCCCATCAGGTAGTTGTGGTAGCCTGATCCTGAACGATAGGTGCCGTGGACGCCAAGGGTCTGCGTGCCGCGCGGTACCTGATAGTGGAAGGCCGCCGATCGGCTGCGCTCCAGCAACTCCACGGTATCGTTGACCAGGTTGTCCGGGATGATGACTTCGGTCTGCCGGTCGCTGACCCAGAAGGCACCCAGCGATTGTCCCTGCCCGGCGTTGTGATAGGAAAAGCCGACCTCGGGATCGATGATGTTCCGGGTGTACACGACCCTGGTCATGGTGGCGAAATACTCGCCGATCTCCTGAAAAAAAGCGCGTTTCTCGGGCTTGAACGGGATGAAGGGGTTGTTGATGTTCTCCCTGGCGATATCCTCTTCCACTTCGGTGAAATTCGGATTCATGGTCAGGGCCAGAGTGTGCCTGCTGCTGGGTTGATACTTGAGATCGAAGCCGGCCGAGAACAGGTTGTGGTCGTCCACGCGCTTGAATTCGCCACCGACATCACGTTCTTCGTCGGCATGGTAGATGACATGCGGGGTGAAACGCAGCCTACGGTTCGCGGGTTTCGACCCGTCAACGGGCTCACTCGTGTCTCGCAAGGCTGGCTCGGCCGCCAGCAAACCGAGTGCATTGGGGTCAGCGTCGGGCGTAACCGGGGCGCCGTCGGTTCGGCTTGCATCCTGCAATCGGTACTGAAAGAAATAGCCCATGATCCGGTCGACCCGTCTCGGGTAGCTACGCTTGACCATGGCAATTCCCGGTTTGTCGCCCCCGGACTCGAATCCCGTGAACTTGAGCGACTCCAGTGGTATCGCCATTTCCACCTGGTAGCCGAACTCGGTGATCCGGGCTGCGCTTTCCCATACGGTATCCCAATCGTACAGATAGCGGTCGCTGACGGTGTCTTGAAAGACGTCGGAGACGGTGCCGTGCGGGTTCACTCGAAACTCCAGCTTCTTGGCAGCCTGCCCGCTGGGGTCGATGACGAGGGCGACATAGTCGTCGTCACGACCGCTGTCCCGCCCCTTGAACGCGGATCTGAGCTCGGAAGGATCGGGATCATGGGCCATGAAGGCGACATAGACATGAGTCGAGGTGAGGCCGATCATGGCCTCGGTGGGTACCGCGGCCTCGGCCAGACGAGTGGGATAGAGCTCGATGTTCAGATCGAATTTCTGCGCCTCTTGCCAGAATGGATCATCCAGCTCGGCGTCGATCTTGGGTTCTCCCTGTTGCAGGCGGAAGCTAACCTGTGGAATCTCAGGTCTTTCTACCGGTGGTTCACCGACGCTCAGGTCGAGATCCGGCTCGAGGGTTCTGTTGCCGTCGTCGAGGGCCAGGCCGGAGCCGCTCCAGACGATCAAGGCCAGAGGAAGCGACAAGAGGTACCAGTATCCAGGTGACGCGAACGACCTCCTGCCTGCAGCGTCCACTTATCCTGCCCCCATATCTGACAATAAACCCGGTGACCTATCGCCCTCGATTTACACAAGAACGTAACGCGACAACGGCTCCTCGATGGCCCCATGTCATGTTGGCCGCACCACGTTTCTTTTCCTGGCCGTTCAGTCCACCGAGGACCGGAAGCGCACAATCCTCGTTCAGGTTCTTCACTATACCACGGATCCGCAGTGCCTTCCTTCAAATCCGCACGCATTGATAACCAACGACTTAGCATACCAATTCGATCGTACTCTCACGGGCTCAGGTTGGTCTCGGATGTGTTTTTGGTAGGCATAGGGGTCGGTAATCGTGTGCTAGGATGCAGCCACAATCAACCTCGAGAGACCGAAAGGAATCCGACATGGAATCCCGCAAGCAAATCGCCGTGGTGGCCCACGACAACCGCAAGAAGGACCTGATCGAGTGGATCGAGTTCAACGTCGAGCTGCTGCTCAAACACGAACTCACCTGTACCGGGACCACCGGCCGCCTGGTCGAAGAGGCCATCAGGTCCAAGGTGCCGTCAACGGAGATTCCGAAGGACTTCACGATCCGTAAACTCAAGTCTGGCCCTCTTGGCGGAGACCAGCAACTGGGCGCCCTGATCACCGAGGGCCGGATCGACCTGGTCATCTTCCTCTGGGACCCGATGGAGCCCCAGCCCCACGACGTGGACGTCAAGGCGTTGCTGCGCATCGCAGTGGTCTACAACATCCCCATGGCCTGCAACCGGTCGACCGCGGACTTTCTGATCTCGTCGCCCCTCATGGAACGCAAATATCTGCCGACGGTGAAGGACTACACAGCCTATCTGTCACGGGTCATCGCTACAGACGGTTAGTAGGCACAAGGCACAACGCCAAGGCGCCCGGCATGAGTAGCCGGGCGCCTTTCGAGGACCAAGCTACTCGTTCTTCAGCGACGCCATGTCAATGGAGAACCGGTACTTCACGTCGGAATTCAGCATCCGTTCGTACGCCTCGTTGATCTGCTGGATCGGGATGATTTCCACGTCGGCAGTGATGCCGTGTTCTCCGCAGAAGTCGAGCATCTCCTGGGTCTCGGCGATGCCGCCGATCAACGATCCGGACAGGCTCTTGCGGCCGAACAACAGGGCAAAGGACGATACCGGAAGCGGATTCTCGGGGGCGCCAACCAGAGTCAGGTTGCCGTCCAGCCCGAGCAGTTGGATGTAGGCATTCACATCGTGGTCGGCCGAAACGGTATCCAGGATGAAGTCGAAAGTGCCCGTATGGGCGGCCATCTCGTCGGCGTTGCGCGAGTTGACGACCTCGTGGGCCCCCAGCCGCAGGGCGTCCTCGACCTTTGACTCGGAAGTCGTGAAGACCACGACGTGGGCGCCGAAGGCCCGGGCAAACTTCACTCCCATGTGGCCCAGGCCACCGAGACCCACCACCCCGACCTTCTTGCCCTCTCCGACGCCCCAGTGGCGCATCGGAGAATAGGTGGTGATCCCGGCGCACAGCAGGGGCGCGACCCCGGCCAGGTCAAGATTCTCCGGCACCTTCAGGACGAAGCTCTCGTCGACGACGATGCTCTCGGAATAGCCGCCGAAGGTGACCCCGCCGAGGTGTTTGTCCGGAGCGTTGTAGGTGAACACGCCCTCGGGGCAGAACTGCTCCATGTCGGCCTTGCAGCTGGGGCAGGTGTGATCCGAGTCGACCAGGCAGCCCACACCGACCAGGTCGCCCGGCTGGTACTCCCTGACTTCGGATCCCACCACCGTGACCCTGCCGACGATCTCGTGGCCCGGCACCACGGGATAGACTGTCGGCATCACGTCGGCCCATTCGTTGCGTACGGTGTGCAGGTCGGAATGGCAGATCCCGCAGAAGAGGATCTCGATCTGGACGTCGGTTTCGGTGGGCTCGCGGCGGTTTATCTTGTCCGACTCCAGCGGCGACGTGGCACTGGCGGCGGAATAGGCTTTGGCTTCATACATCATTCGTCCTCCTGTTGGTCATGAGCCGGAGTCGATCGGCCCTGCAGAATACATCCCAACATGGATACTCGCTAAAGCGTCAGGGCGCACCTCACGAAAGCTCCTGCATGTCGACTGACACGCTACGCGGGTTTACAAAGCCTGTGCCTACCGTTTGTTCCGTCCGCACTACTAACTACAGAAGAAACCCCACCACCATACCGGCGGCGGGGTCCCGATCATCAACCCGTGGGCTGACTGACTAACGAGACAGTGGTCACCTGATCAGCGACACCTTCAGCGTCTCTACTCTGGACTGGGTCTCCAAGCGCACGAGATAGGTGCCTGACGGCACGGCTTGACCCGTCGCGTCGCGTCCATCCCAGTCGAGGGTGTGGTCACCGGTGGGAAACGTTCGCTCCGCCAGTATCGTGATGCGCCGTCCGCTTGGCGTATAGACACCGACCCGAGCCCACTGGCTCGAGCTCAGCGAGAAGGATATCGTCGTGCGTGGGTTGAACGGATTGGGGTAGTTCTGCTCCAGCCGGGCGACCCCGGGCACGACATCGCCGACCGAGGCCAGGCTCGGTGTTTCGGCCAGCGCCAGGATATCGGTCACTGCCACTTCGCCGACGAGGATCAGGTACTCGGGTGGGCAATCGTCTTCACCGCAATCGAGCCAAACGTAGGGCGTGAACTCTTCGAGCAGGTCGACCGGGCCCACGTCGGGAACGTAGTGCACGTGTCCGACGAGTTCGCTCTGCGCCAAGCCGATCTGGGTACCATTCTCATCGGTGAGGTAGGCCACACCGAGATCGACCAGGTAGTCCATCCTGACCGCGCCACTGAAGGTCCCGGCCGGCGTCTCGACTGTCGCGTCCAGGTCGGCAACCGTTCCGTGCAGATAGATGTCCTCCGCCAGTTCCGGAACCAGTTGCATCACGAACGAGGCGCCGATGGTCAGATCGTCGGTGAGGTACAACCAGGTGGAGTGGTCCCACATGTCCTGCCACATTTCGATCTCGGTGGGGTTCTTCATGAAGTAGCCGCCATGCAGTAACATGGGATTCCAGTACTCCGGCGGACGCTGAGCGGCGTACCGCGCAACCAGACCGTCGCGCAGGTCGGGCCGGGCGTGCCAGATCTTCCGCAGCAGCGGCGGCAACTCGGAAACGGTGGTCTTCAGCACTCCAGGAGGTGGTTCGTGCTCAGCAATCAGCACCTGGGCCGGCCCTCCGGGGGTCGAGGCTGTGCCCAGAAGGTGCATATAGGCCGGCGAAGTGTAGCCTGGAATACTGTAGTCAAACAACGGATTGTAGATGAGTTCGTACTCGTACTCCCATCGCATCCCGTTCGGATTGGGCCACAACTCGTCCATCGTCGGCTGGGCGAACGCGGGGGTACACAAGGCAGCGAGCAACAGGACAACTGACAACGGGGTTGATTTCACGATGATTCTCCTGTTCTGGCCAGAAATGCAATATCCTGCCTTGCAGGCACATCAACGGCGCACAAGGGACCAGATCGGATCCTGGTTCCTTACATTGTATCCTTGAGTATACCATGGTTGAACTTCCGGGTGGTTCCGCAACCTCTGCCGGGCACCAAACAAACCTACTTTGCGCCGATTGCGCGCACAAAAAAACCACGCCGCCATACCGGCAGCGGGGTCCCAATCATCAACCCGAGGGCTGACTATCGATCCTGTCACGATGCGTAACCCCTTCGAGATATCGGAAAAGGCAGGCAAATACAGCACATCAGTTTCTCCTCGGATAGAGTATTTGGTAGCCACAGGGGGTAGGTCATAGTCTCATTGCGACACATCGGCGGCGTCGACGGTTGACTCGGCGTCGCGCGGGTCGGCGACTCCCTGCCGTCCCCCAACGAAAGGCTCCGGCATTGGACGTGAGAAAAATGCAGAACTGGCGACCACCCGCCGACTGGCCGCGCTTGCAGACCTTTGACGCGCATACCGGCGGCGAGCCTTTGCGCATCATCACCGGCGGCTGGCCCGCACCCGAGGGCGACTCGATACTCGCCCGACGCCGCTTCGCCCGCGATGAGCAGGACACCCTGCGCACGGCGCTCATGTGGGAGCCGCGGGGTCACGCCGACATGTACGGCTGCCTCGTGACGCCGCCGGTCACACCGGACGCCGACTTCGGGGTCCTCTTCCTCCACAACGAGGGGTTCAGTACGATGTGCGGCCACGGCATCATCGCCGTCGTCACCGTCGCGCTCGAAACGGGCATGATCTGGGGCGATCGGAACGAGACGACGGTCCGCATCGACACGCCGGCCGGCCTCGTCACCGCGCGCGGGAAGATGGACGACGCACGCGTCTCCAGCGTTGCCTTCGAGAACGTCCCGTCGTTCGTGCTCAGCCGTGACGACGTGGTCGACGTGCCGGGGCTCGGCGAGGTGCGTTACGACATCGCCTTCGGCGGGGCCTTCTACGCCTTCGTCGATGCAGCGGATGCAGATGTCGGGATGACGCCGGCCGACCACGCCGAGCTCATCGCAAAAGGCATGGCGATCAAACACGCGGTGATGGCCTCGGCCGACATCGCGCATCCGGAGGACCCGGACCTCGGCTTCCTGTACGGAACCATCTTCACCGGACCGGGTCTGACCGACGGTGCCGACTCCCGCAATGTGTGCGTCTTCGCCGAAGGCGAGGTCGACCGATCACCGACCGGCACCGGCGTCTCGGCACGCATGGCGTTGCACCACGCCCGCGGCGAGCTTGCAGTCGGCGAGTCGATGGTCATCGAGAGCATCGTCGGCAGCCGCTTCACCGGCACCGTCGCGAGAGAGATGACTTTCGGCCCGCACGCGGCCGTCATTCCCGAAGTCGAAGGCTCGGCTCACATCACCGGCCGCCACGAGTTCTTCATCGATCCGACCGACCCGCTGCGGGACGGTTTCGTACTCCGCTAGAAAGGGCCCAACCATGAAGATCCTGCTGCTCTGTCTCGCCGCAATCACGCTGGCCGTGCCCGTGCTCGCCTGCACCGACATCATCGTCGGCAAGGCGGCTTCGACCGACGGCTCAGTCATCACCTCGCACACCGGCTCGTCGCCCGAGTGCCGCGTCCACGTCGTGCCCGGACGCGAGTTCCCCGACGGCGCGATGGCGCCGGTCTACTACGGCATGACCCAGGTGCAGGACGGTGAGCGCTACAAGCCGCTGCACGAGTACGGCGAGGTCATCGGCCACGTCCCGCAGGTGCGTCGCACGTTCACCTACTTCCATTCGGGCTACTCGCAGATGAATGAGAAGCAGCTCGCCATCGGCGAGACTACGATGAGCCAGCGGGCCGAACTCGAGGTCGACAACGAAACCGGCAAACAGATCATCACCGTCGAGCAGGCGATGGCTTTCGCGCTCGAACGGTGCGAGACCGCGCGCGGGGCCATCGACGTGATCACGGCGTTGGTCGAGGAGTACGGTTTCCTGCCCTCAACCCACCGCGGCAGCGAGTGTCTTTGCATCGCCGACCCCCAGGAGGCCTGGGTGCTCGAGCTCTGCTCCGTCGGCGAGGACTGGGAGCCGGGCGGCGACGAGCTCGGCGCCATCTGGGCCGCTCAGCGCGTGCCGGAAGACCACGTGGCGATCGTCCCGAACTGGAGCGTCATCAAGCAGATCGACATCGACGACGCCGAGAGCTTCCGTGCCTCGGCCAACTACCTGCAGATCGCCATCGACCACGGCTGGTACGACCCGGACTCTGGCTTCCCCTTCGTCTGGCAAGACGCCTACGCGCCGACGCCGACCGAGTGGGCGACGGGACGCCTGTGGCTCTTCTTCACGCAGGTCGCTCCCAACCTGAGAGAATGGCCCGATCGCTGGATCTCAGCCGACGGCAGCGATACGCACAAGAGCTACGACGCCTACCACCAGGTCGTCGAGCCGCTCTCCATCTACCCCTTCAGCGTCAAGCCCGAGAAGAAGCTGTCGGTGCAGGACGTCATCGCGTTCCAGCGTTCGACCGGCGAAGGCACGATCTACGACATGACCGGCGACACGGACTGGCTCGTGCCGGGCGAGGACGGTTCGATGGTGAAGAGCCCGCTCGCCACCCCTTTTCCGACGCAGGCCATGCGCGAACTGCTCGACATCACCTGGCGCCGCAACGTTTCGAAGGGCGGCTACGGGATGGTTTGTCAGCTGCGCGACTGGTTGCCCGATGCGATCGGCGGCGTCTACTGGTTCTACCTGGACAACCAGTACATCAGTACCTACGTGCCGATATATGCCGGTACGACCGAAATCCACCAGACCTACCGGGAATGGGATCCGGACAACTTCAGCGAGGACTCGGCGCGGTGGGCCATCGACTTTGTCGACAACCTGCTCTACCTCAACTTCCGCGACGGCATGGCCGACGTGAAGGCGCAGCGCGATCCGCTCGAGGCGGGCTTCGGCGCCGGCCTCGCCGAAACCGACGCCGCGGCGGCCTCCTTGTGGGAATCCGACCCGGACGCAGCGCGCGCGCTGCTGACGAAATTCACGCAGCAATGCATGGTCGACGTCGTCGAGATGTACCGCAGCCTGCGCAACCTGCTGATCTCCAAGTACACGAACACGAAGGAATGGCTCTAGAACCAGGGGCAACCGGTCGTTCAGTCCGCACCGAGAACTGCAGATGAACCCCGCCACCGGTCCGGCAGCGGGGTTCATTCACGACTTGCGGCTGGTTCCGGCTAGTGAGAGCCCAGCTCCCAGATAACGTTCATGATCATCCATTGCCCGCTGATCTTCGTCAGGTGGATGTAGTCGATTCCCCAGGCAGCATCCAGCTTCACGTTCGCGATCAGGTCGGTATGATCGAGGATAGTCACCTTGCGGGGGGACGTTTTGGGATCGAACATGCCGTCCTTGTTCAGGTGGCCGGCCAGGTCCTTGAGCTCGTCGAGCGTCATCCAGCTCTCTTCGAAACCCGAACCGTCCTTCGCCGGCATGTAGCCCACCTTCTGCAGCTTCGGACTGACGCTCTTGTCCAGCAACTCGGGTTTCATGTCATAGAGCGCGCTCACGTAGTTCTGCACTGCCTGCTCGATACCCTTCTCGTCGGCATCGTTCCCGGCGAGGGCCAACCCGGCGACACCCATGGCCAAGGCCGACACGATCAACAAAGCTTTTGAAGTGGTATTCATCATGTTCCAGCTCCCTTTCGGTCCCGTCTCTCAAAGATCCTCACTCCGAAAATGCACTCGAATTCATAGCTCAGAACCAGCTGGACCGCCATGAACCCATCGTGTTAGCCGAAACGGCGACCTGCGATTGATTGCGGCCGGTCTCCTGAATGCGGCGAGCCACCTCAAGATTGAAACTATTGCAATATCTTCAGCGGGAAGAGCTCATCTCAACACGCACAGGCCACATACAAACAGTTCTTTCGGGATGTCGAAAGAAGGGCAGGCAAGTGATCTATTCAGGTCGCACGTTCCAGTCGGGCCGCGAATCGAATCCCGAGTCCTGTGTCAGATCGACGAGACCGGAGCCGTCAGCCCGCATGAGGTAGATCCCCCTGTTGCCGTCACGATTGCTCACGAAGGCTATCCATAATCCGTCGTAGGACCATGTTGCTTGATAGTCGTCTGCTGAATGATTGGTCAGGTTGACCGGGTCGGTTCCGTCCACGTTGATCGAGTAGAGCTCTCGATTCCCATCCCGGTCAGTCGTTATGAGAAGTCTTGCTCCATCGGGTGACCACGCTTCTGGGACGTCGTAGGCCGGGTTGTCGGAGAAATTCGTTTGGTTGGATCCGTTCGCATCCATCAAGTAGATTTCTTCGTTGCCGTCTCTCCAGCTCACGAATGCAATCTTGGTCCCGTCGGGCGACCACGCAGGATACATGTCGTCCCACGCGTTACTTGATAGATTCTGTTGATTGGAGCCATCGGAGTCCATCACGTAGACTTGCCATTGGCCGTCTTGCTTTCTGGAGAATGCGATCTGCGAACCGTCCGGAGACCACTCCGGAAACACGTCACGAGTCGACGTATCGGCAAGGTTCTGTATCTCGCTCCCGTCTGCATTCATGATGTGGATATCGAAACCACTTTTCGTAAATGCGATCTTTGCTCCATCGAGAGACCAGTCGGGGTCGTAACCGCTTGACAACCAGACAACATCACTTCCATCAGCGTTCATTGTATGGATGCCACCGTACTGAAAGACGATTTTTGCCTGGGAGATGGACCCGGGCATCTCGATGATTACTTCCAAGCCACCCGACAACTCCTCCACCACGATCGTAGCGGTCGCCGTCTGGCCACCAACAACCTCAGCTTCTCCGTTGCCCTCGTAGAGCACATAGCCGTCTTCATCACGAAGCTCAACGTCAATCAGCCAGAGCCCCGGCTGAAGATTCTCGAACAGAACCGTGGCGACGTTGCCCTCGAACACGAGGGGCTGCGAGTACACCAACTCACCCTTGCTGATCGTCACCGTTCCCGAGTCGATACCGAGGTCGGGCGAGATCTCCATCTTGAGCCTCATCTGCGCCGTGCCGCCCAGGCTGATCGATACCGGGTCGTCTGTACCGTCGGGATTGCAGCCGGGAATCATCATCGCCGTAGCCAGGCAAGCTATCGCCGCGATTCGTCTCACGTTTCTCATGTGTCTCATGGCAATCGCCCCCAACGGCCTGGATGGAAAGGCGCATCAGGATGCGGGTATTGTCAGCGAGGAAGCAGAAAACCGGCAGGTGAATCGTCAGGCGACAGCACAGGCATCCCCCGAGCCTGTGGCGAGACATTCAGGCACAACTAAGACGCATCTATGGAATTGCGCCATCGTTTTCAGTAACGCGGATTGGAAATCAGGAGACCGGAGACAGGATACCTGGCAGGCACAGGGATCTTCAGAAAGAGCAGGGCTCCAGCAACTCCAGATCATCGAACCAGCAGGCCTGGTCATCCCGGCGGGCCACCATGATCCGGCTCTCGTGGTTCGTATCCCGGGCACGATGGTAGCGCAGGTAGATATGTCGATCATCCACCCCGAGCACCTCGATCTTGCCGGTTGTGTGGCTCATGACGAACCGCACACACCGCGATAGACCCGAGCACCGGCGGCGCGCGGTATCGAATAACTGCCAACTCTGTACCAGGGGGATCCTGTAGGGCTCGTTGCCGACCGTGGGGCGCCCCTGAAACAGATAGTATTGGGGCATGCCCAGCTCGGTGGCCGTCTCAAAGAGTTCAGCGAGCACCTCAGTGGTGTCATTCACTCCCCGGATGATAGGGCACTGGTTCATCACGTTGGCTCCCGCCTGCTGCACGGCCCGGATACCGTCGCAGGCCAGATCGGTGAGCTCACGGCGGTGGTCGAAGTGGGCCATCAGGTACACGGCTGTCCCGCCAGAGGTCACCCAGGCTATCAGGTCTTGAAGTGCTTCGTCGCCAAGCAACCGGTATGGATTGAACGCCGGCACCTTGGAGCCGATGCGGACGGTCTTGACGTGGGGAATATCGGCAAAACGACGTACGATCGGCGCCAGGCGGTCGGTGCTCAACACCAGCGGGTCGCCGCCGGAGAGCAAGACATCCGTGATCTCAGGATGCTGTGCCACGTACTCGAAGGCCGGGCTGAGGTCTTGCGCGGCCTCCTCATTGTGGCGCATGAACAGACGTTTGCGGAAACAGTAGCGGCAATACGCCGCGCAGGTATCCACAGTGAGCACCAAGGCCGTGTCGGAATACTTGTGCTGGAGTCCGCGCACCACGGTGTTGGCGGCCTCGTCACTGGCATCCAACTCACCCCAATCGTTGAGCTCCGCCGCGTCGGGAATGACGAGTCGGCGGATGGGGTCCGCCGGGTCGTTCCAGTCGATGAGACCGACGTAGTAGTCGTTGGCAAGGAAAGCATAACCCTCGGCAACGGCATCGAGCTTGCGGGCGTCTGCAGCAGGGATCTCTGGAATCTGCGAGGGCTTACGGAAGTAGACGACATTCGGCGTGCAAGAGACCGACGGTGGACTGGAAGCACGCCTCTGCACTTCCCTTTCCATGGTATCGACCTCCAACAATAGCTGCCTGGGGATAACAAACACGGGAACTACAATATATCAACGAACTGGCCGAGCAGCCAGAGAACTGACTTTAGCCCCGAGAACTTGTCCGGGTTGGGGATTGGCGACTTAGCTAACCATGTCGATATCCGGTCCCGCAGTAGAGTCGGGCAGGAAATCGCCGGCGTCGGAACCCGAATCGAGGCCTAGATCAGATCGCATACTCCAAGAAATCCCGTGCTCCGAACGGCGATCGAACCGTTATACGTTCACTGCTTCCTCGGATGGGATATTGTTAGGGACAAGGCACAAGCCTCAGAATGTTGACCCATTCCACCCCATCCATGGATTCGATTTGAAATTCTGAATGGCCACGTTTGGTGCCTCAATCTAAATTGTATGTGAGTTTGACCGACCAATCTCCACGGAGGAATCATTTTGGATAACAATAAAATGGCAACAGGTCCGAATAACCCGCTCGATTTGCTACGCTCGAGATCGACACAACTATGGACCGTCATTCTGTTTGTCTACGTATTTCTATTCTGCACCACGGGATATGTTGCGTTCCTGCAGAAGGAAATCAATCCCGCGAGCCTGATGGGCGAGGAAGAACTCGCTCTCTTTGAGAAATACGAAGCCAAGCAGTTTCTCCTCGATGCCTATCAAGCCGAGGGTGCTGCATTCTCGGCCCGGCAATCACTGGCGACTCAGTCCTTTAATGTTGTCCTTGGAGCCTTGTTGGGATTTCTATCCGCATCGATTGCCGGCAAGGTCTCCCGGAAACAGGCCAAACAGGAATGACGAACCGCTGTGCCTACCAGATATTCCGTCCGCACTGAAAAATAACGACTTAGCACGCCTTAGAAGCAGGAATCTATTTTTACACCGAACCCGAGAGCCCCAGCCAAAAACCCGGATCGTTTAGGGGTTTGGTAGTAACACAAACAAAAACCCCGCCACCAAACAGCAGCGGGGCCCCAATCATCAACCCGTGGGCTGACTGACTAGCCTGGCAGCGGTCACCGGATCAGAGACACCTTTCTCGCCTCCACGCCGGACTCAGTCTCCAAACGAACGACGTAGCTGCCTGAGGGCACCGCGCGGCCCATCGCGTCGTTTCCATTCCAAACGACAGAGTGATGGCCTGCGGGATAGGTGCGGTCGGCCAGAACACTCAGCAGGTGACCAACTAGATCGTACACGCCGATCTCGGCCCATTCGGTGCGCTCCAGCGAGAACGTGATCGTCGTTTGGGGGTTGAAAGGATTGGGGTAATTGCGCAGGTACGACAATGGCGAGGGCACGACCACGCTTGAAACTACTTCATGGCGGAATACCATGACACCGCCCCCACGACCCCCGACATACACCAGGGAGCCGTCTACGGCCACAGCCTCGGCCTCGGTAGCCAAATCCGAACCGTCTACCTGCACGGGGGCGACAGGATTGGAGATGTCCACCACGTGCAAACTGCCGCGTTCATCCATGTATTCACTGGCCACCAAATAGGCAAAGGGCCAATGGCAAGCCACGCTGCGGGCATACGCCGGCAGGTCGCATGCTCCGGCGACGACCGGCTGCGACGGATCGCTCACGTTCACCACTGTCAAACCGTTCAAACCGTTGGCCACGTAGAGATGGTCACCGAGCACGGCGCCTTCTTGGGCACCGGACGGTAGATCCAGCCAGGCCATCACCGTTGGCTGGGCCGGATCACTCACGTCGAACACCTGCAGGCCCTGGTGGTCCAGAGTATTGTAGACCACCGCTCCGTCCACCGTCAGATGACCGTGCCAATCAACATCACACCCGCCTGCCTCCACCGGTTGCGACGGGTCGCTCACATCCATCACAACGAATCTGCCCCCGGCAAACGTGTAGGCATAGTCGCCCTCCACATCGTGGGCATAACTCGCGGTAGTGGTGGGCATGAAACCGACCTCCACCGGCGCCGCTGGGTTAGCTATGTCCTGGATTCGGATGCCGCCGAACTCGGTGGACAGGTAGGCGTAATGCCCCGACAGGGCGAGGCGAGAAGGCTCCAGGCCGGTGCTGCAATAACCTATCACGCGCGGAGAAAACAGCTCCGTCAGGTCCACAACAAACAAACCCGCTTCATGAGTGCGCATGGGGGGTTCATCGGGGGGTGAGTAACCACCCGCCACCCATATCTTGCCGTTTGCCACTTCAAGGTCCGTCACCATGCCCAGCAGCCAAAACTGGCTGACCACCAGCGGCACCGAAGGAGTGTCGATGTCCACCACAACCAGACCGCCATGGGAAGCCGACACGTAGGCGCAATCATCGAAGACGTCCGTGGCCGTCGTTGTCCCTCGAATTTCCTGACGCACGACGTCCACCGGTGTGGCGGGATCGCTGATGTCTACCATACCAAGGCCGTAGTAGCTGAGGCCCATGCAGGCATGATCCCCGGTCAGGCTCAATGAATGGGTCCATGCGGAGAAACCCAGATCGAAGACCATGTTTCGCTGGGCGATCTGCTTGGGAGCCGTCGGGGTTTTCACGTCGAGGATACGCAGACCATAGAATCCACAGGCCAGATAGGCAAGACCGTCTCTCACGGCCACATCCAGCACCTGGCCCGCCAAGTCGACGCTGCTGATCAGAGCTGGACTCGAAGGTGTGCTGACGTCCAGGAGGTGAAGACCGGAATAGTCGGCGGCCACAAAAACGACGTCGCCATCGATATCAATACAACGTAACTCACCCGACAAGGGATGGGCGGCCGCCAGTTGAGGCTGAGTGGGGTCAAGAATGTCCACGACACAGAGACCCAGCCCCATGTCGGAAATGTAGGCGTGTTGGCCCGACAGCACTATACCGCTGGGGCGAATCGGTTCCGGGCGTACTGCCACTACTCGCGGCGCGGCGGGATCTTGGATGTTGATCACTACCAAACCCTCATCCCAGACCAGCAGGTAGACATACTCGCCGTTCACGGCGATGCCGCGCCCCCAGCCGGACAAGGGCAGCATGGCCACCTGAGTGGTTTGGGCCGGGTTTGAAACGTCCAGCACCAGCAGGCCGGACGAGGTGGAACAGTAGGCACGGCCGTCCACCACGGCCGATTGTGCCAGCGAGCCGGGCAGGCCGGTCACGAAATGCAGTTGGGTGGGTTCGTCGGCCAGAGCCGGACACGGGATCATCGGCAACAGCGACAGCAGAAAGAGTAGGATTTTCATCTCGTCTCCCCTTTCAAGCTTCATATCGGCTCTGATTCAAGCATGCAAGGATTGTAGCACGTTACTCGATGGTTGGAGGTGGTGGTTCGTTTCTAGACCGTACACCCTCTACTGGAAGCCAAGTATTGCCAGTAGCCATGATCAACGGACCTGTTCCGTAGCATCTGATGTGAATGCGTGGGGCGACCCAAAGGCGATGTTCAGGTAAACACCGTGCTGTCTATTCTCGCTACGGTAGAAGGAACCCGATTTGCGGTAGGCCGAAGAGCGTAGAGTCGTTTGGGGAAGAAATCGAGGACCTATCACCCACCAAGCGATGCCGGATCCGAACACACCCTCATAATATCATTCGAGGGCACACAAAAACCCCGCCACCAAGCAGCAGCGGGGTCCCAATCATCAACCCGGGGGCTGACACTATAGCCAAAGACTTGCCGCTTTTCGAGATGTCGGAAAAAGGCAGGCAAGTACAACCTCACTTTGGCCGGAATTGCAGCTGCAGCCCCTGGAGAAACTTCCTCATGGCCTGATCATTCATCTTCCGGAAGTGCTTGTGTCCCGGTTTGCGAAAAAAGGCACTCAGTTCGTGATTGCTGAGTTCTAAACCGGCCAGGGCCAGGATCCGAATCATGTCGTCGCCCTGCAGATTCAGGGCGATCTTCAGCTTGGTGGCGATAAGATTGTTGGTCAGCCGATTCTCGGGAACAGGGGACGGACCTGGCCGTTTGCCCCGCTTATGGTTGATCAATCCGTTGAGAAAAGTTGCCAGCTCCCGGTCATAAAGCTTTGCAAAGAGCGGGTTCTCCTCGTCGATCAGCCAATGTCTCACCTGTTCTTCGGTGACGGCGTGATCGGCGGCGGCAAAAACGGCCACCATGTCGGCATCGCCATAGTCGAATATGTAGCGCAGGCGTCCCAGAACGTCATTACAGGTCATCAGGTTTTCCTTCGGCTGATGGAGACGGCAACAGTCTGATGCCGTCGGGATCTATCGAAAGCAAACGCTTCTTGTAGAGAGATCCGAGAGCTTTCTTGTAGTTCTTCTTGCTCACGCCAAAACGATCCGATAGTTCCTCGGGCGAGGTCTTGGCGGTGATGGGCAGAAAGCCGTTGTTTCTTGCCAACTGGTTGAGAATCGTCTCGGCGATACCAGCCACTTTTTCATATCCCGTGGACGTCAGTGACAAATCGATCTTGCCGTCGTCCCGTATTTTCTGGATGTAGCCTCTGACCTTCTTGCCGATGCGCACGTCTTTGAAAATTTCATTGTGATAGAGGAAGCCCCAGTGGGCATCGTTGATGATGGCCGTGTACCCCAACTCCGTTTCGCGTGCAATGAGCAGTTCCACCATTTGACCCACTTCATAGTCGGCCGGCACCTGGTCGATAAATTTGTTTATACGGGTTGAGCCGACGATCCGGCCCGAGCCTTCGTCGATGAAGACATAGACAATGTAGGAGCGGTTGGCCTGCAACCGTATTTTCTGCTCGCCAAAGGGTACCAACAGGTCCTTGGGCAAACCCCAGTCCATGAAGGCGCCGACTTTCTCCATCGAGGCGACTCGCAGCAGATTGAACTGACCGACCATTACGTGCGGCCGCTTGGTGGTGGCGATGATCCGGTCTTCGGAGTCGAAATAGATGAAGACGTCGAGATAATCGTCAGCGGAGCAGCCTTTTGGCGCCTGGTCGTAGGGCAACAGGATTTCGCCCCACTGGTCGTCTTCGCTGTCGAGGTAAAAGCCGAAGTCGACCTCTTTGATGACCGCCAGATTATTGAACTGACCGATTCTCAACATGGCAGGTTATGCCCTTCAACGAATGTGCCCCAAGGGAAGAGAAACTTAGCTTCGCCCCGTTCTTGCGCGAACCCAAACCCAATATATAACACCGGTCAGACTTTGCACACGGGCCAGCCACCTTGGCCTCAATCTCTGCATAACATTGGTTTCGACATCGGGTAGCAGCTGTTATCAGGATTAGTGCCATCTGGACTTCCCCCCACCGGGCGAATACGATGCACCCCATGAACAACAAACGTAAAAAGCCAACCCGCGGCCGCCGCGGCCGCTTCCAGATCCTCTACGAGGACCAAGACCTCCTCGTAATCTGCAAAGACCCAGGCCTACTGACGATGAGCTACAAGGGAGACAGAAAGGCGACCGCCGAACGTATGCTCACCGACTATCTGCGCAAAGGAAGCAGCCGATCGTGGATACGTGCCTACACCGTCCACCGACTCGATCGTGAAACTTCAGGTCTGCTCATCTTCGCCAAAAGCGAGGCCGTCCAGCAGAAACTCAAGGAGAACTGGAAAGCCGTAAAGAAACACTACACCGCCGTCGTGCATGGCCGCCTCGACGAGAAGAGCGGCAAGTTCGCCAGCTATCTGGCAGAGAACGACGACCAGTTCGTCTATTCCACCACTGATGCGACCAAGGGGAAATGGTCCGAAACACTCTATCGGGTTGTCAAGGAATCGCCCCGCTTCAGCCTGCTGGACATCACGCTACTGACCGGGCGGAAGAACCAGATCCGTATCCATCTCGCTGAGGCCGGACATCCCGTCGCCGGCGACGCGAAGTATGGAAAGAAGCGCGACCGAGCCCCCCGGATGGCGCTACACGCTCGAACCCTCGCGTTCCCTCACCCTCACAATGGCCGACAGATGGAGTTCGAAGCGGCAGTGCCGGGAGTGATTCTGGGCCTGGTAGATGGCGCCTGATCTTTCAGACAGCATACCAATGCCATGTCGCCTTTTCGAGATGTCGGAACATGGCAGGCAAGTTCAGAAACAAACTCAATCGCTGCGACACGGCCGCGGTCGCCACTGCTTGTACCCGGCAATGCCCCCGTTGCATAAAGCCAAAAAGAAAGCCAGCACCTTGGCCGTAGGATTCTCCGCGAATCCGATGCCGCCTCCGATAGTCAATCCCAGTGCGATCAATAGGAATATCGTCGCGCCCCGTTTACGATTCACGAAGCCGATAACCGTACCGACAAACACGACCATGAATATTTGAAGGAACCGTCGGATTTCTCTGCGACTGAATCGCGGGGACGACTCCGGCGTGAACTCGGCTTCGAGGACACCGGGCTTCAACGGTATTACCGTCGGAATGGTACCGGCACGGATCGCCGCGACAGCCCGGTTGAGTGCGTCGTCGGCCGGGACCCAGTAGTCGGGATCGAAGCCCCGCTCTTCGCGAAACTGCAGATCCATGGCTACGTTCAGTTTGACCGGCAGGAAGGCGATCAAGCCCGATTCCGGTAGGCGATGCGCAGTGACGTGTCCGAAAACCAGTGCGCCGCGCGTGTTCTCGCCGACGAGGACGACGTTCTCGACCTGGTCTTGCAGGAAGCTGATCATTCCTTCGCCCGACGAGGCCACGGCCCGATCGATGATCACGACGAGGGTGGTCTCGTTGGCGATGGAGGGACGTTGAGGGATGTACGGGGCCTGCCAGTAGGGTTGCGCGCCGCCTTGATTGAAGGCTGTTATCCGCGTGGCCAGGCGGTCGTGCTCCTGCTTGAGCCGGTCTCGGATCGAACGCCCGGGGCCCGCAGCCAGCCAAGTCTGGTAGTTCGCTTGCCCCACCAGGGCCGTGCGCGTGACCAGCTCGGACAAGACTTGGTTCATCTGCGGGTCCTGTCCGGTGAAGCGATGAATCCACTCCCTGGGCCAACGCGTGTTTCCCCCGCCGTTGCGGCGCAGATCGACGACGACACAGGGCTCGCCACGCAATTCTTCGGCCGAGCGCAGGAACCCCTCTATCTGATCCACGTGATGGTCCGAAAAGGTTCTGATGCGGACGACTGGGATTCCACTGTGTTCGAATCGACGGAACA
>Ga0070728_10003011_pt1 | contig 19505 bp, 15 predicted proteins | sample tdDd471_FD_66723 | JGI IMG/M metagenome (GOLD analysis project Ga0070728, IMG submission 66723) | Marine sediment microbial communities from the Atlantic coast under amendment with organic carbon and nitrate - tdDd47.1 | ecosystem: Environmental > Aquatic > Marine > Coastal > Sediment | place... | reverse complement strand
TTTAAACTCTTTCGGTGCGCTTGCCATATCGACTGTTCCATTGGCAGAAGTAATCTGATCCATGGTTATATTGACTCTGGCAACATCAGCCATAAATGTGCCGCTGGTTCCAGGAAGTTCACTGGCAGAATGACTGGAATCACCTGTAATATAGAACAATTCCTGAGGGTTATCACCGCCTGTAACTTCGTCTTTAGAGATAAAACCCATTGTATACAGATCAAGCTGAGAAAGTCTTTTTGCATGGCTGGTGCTGAATTTAAATTCTTCATCGCTGCCATACTCGGATATCATATGACCACCAAGAACGGAATTATCAGAATTGAAATAATAAGAATACCAGCCATTACCGCCTGTGATTCCGGAAGGTTGTAAAAACGCGCCCCAGTATTTCAATGCCGCTCTGGCCACCATAGAGGTCTGTGAAAAACCGGACTCGTCTTTGTCAATGCCACCCATCATAATAGTGTGAACGTATGGATCACTGGGAAGCGAAGAGTAGTTGTTGACAGTATACATATCTCCAACAGATTTAAGCCTTCCATTTGAACCAAATGCAGCAGCATTAGTTGAAGGAGCAGGAGCACCTGTACCCGCAGGAGCCTTGGAAACTGCCCAGGCACCGGGAAGATAGCCTTCATCCTGCATGAAATTGCTGTTTACCTGCTGGAACACAAACAGAAAATCAAACTCATCGTCATGGGTGTTATAAAATGCTTTTGTAGCATTCTGAATTGTGATCAATCCACCTTTGGGATTAGAAAGAATATTGTTTGCATTATCCTGAACCACTGCAATATCTTCGACAGTTGCAAGGGCCGAAAATGAAAAGGTCAATACCATAACAAAAACTACAGCAGCGATGATACTTTCAAATCTTTTAGTGCGTTCCATACCAGATTACTCCTAATTCAAGTACTCCATAAAATGTAGCGTTTAATTTTTCAGGGTTTTGTGATGTTTATAACCGTGGCAATACGCTGGGATAATACATCTTTTCCCCTTCTTATGCAAGGGTTCAATAAGGTGATTGTGTTCTTTTTGCCTGTAATTAGTCTCCTAATTGTCTCAAAGCAAGACTTATCTTGATACAATACAACATCTCTGTTAAAATTCTCCCATGATAAAACATACTAGAACAAACAAATATATTTTTTGGGTACTGCTACTACTCTTGGTGATGCCAAGCGGATGTTTTGAAGAAGATTCCAAACTGGACAAACCACAACTTGCAACCCAAACACCTGAGGCAGTGAAAAAAGATGATGTGACTGAAACTAAAAAAGACGTCTTAAAACCACCTCCCCTTTTACCTCCTGTAGAAGAGCCGGATGTCACCCTTGATGACATAATGTCCAAGCTGAAGAAATCCAAGAAAAGAAATCAGAAATTTGAGGAAGATACGACTGTTCTCTACAGATACTTTGACAAGAGTGGCAAAATGCATGTCGTATCACATCTGCATATGGTACCGACACAATATCGCAAAAACGTAACTACAATTGTAAAATCAAATCAGCAACCACGGGATAAAAAAGGGCCATCGGTAAGAACTAAAAGAAAGAGTGTAGCCAATGAGTGGCGCAAAAAACAACAGGATATAAACACAGCCTTTAAAACAAAATACAAGATAGCCATCAAAGAAATTGCTACTTTGGAAAAAGCTTTACAGAAAGCCAGACAAGAAGAACCAGATTGTGAAAATGGTGAAGAAGCGACAATTGATTTAACTGGTGTCACCTGTACACAAAAACACCTTTTGAGGATTGCGAGACTGGAAAAGAAACTTGAAAAAGCCAGAGACAACCTAAAAAACATCAAGAAAGATGCCAAAAAGGCCGGAGTCCCCCCTGGATACACAAGGTAATTAATTATTGTTATTTTTGAGTTCTGGAAGCTTTGCCGACACAAAAGATCCGTCTTCAGCTAAAAGCACTATCTGGTTCGTTTCATCATCCACATAAATGCCCTCCACCAGATCATTGTTGTCTAAAAATTTCTGCATAGTTGGCATGTCTTCAGAACGCAATACTATCTCGTTTCGTACAAGATTCCAGGCATAAAACGATTTATGATGAGAAGATAACAGGAACAGGCTCTGCCATTTTGAAGAGTAGGCCAAACCGTTGTAGCTCATATACACTCTGGGCGGACTGACTTCCCTGTATTCACCGGTGATACATTTATCTTTATTCATTTCTGCGATGAATATCCTTGGCTGCACCATCTCTTTTGCAATAAAAAGCCTGTTGCGATCACTATCATAGGCAATTCCTTCAAGACCGCAATTGGCAAAGGAGCAATCTTCGATATCAGTATCAAACAATGGAATCTTCAAGCTGCCACAACTGTCGGTATAAACGTCACCACTGGCAGAAATCCTGAAGGCAACAACCTCCTGAGATAATTCACAGCCAGATAAACATTGATTGTTGCGCTTTTCAATGACGGCATAATACAGGTTGTCGCCTACAAAAGTTATGCCTTCAAGATCCAGCAATTTATGAGTCGCCAGATTGAATTTCATTCTCTCACAATTAACGCTTCCTTCTGCATCTTCACAAACTGCAAAAGCACCAGGACGATTATTGACCACGATCCACTGGTTTTTATCATTTTTGGTAATACCCGAAAGATCACTCAGACCACACGACATAAGCATGGCCAGCAAAGCACCAAGTACAAAGAGGAAAAGCAACAATTTTATTTTAAACATTATCAGCTTCCTCTTTTATAAAATAATCACTCAATGTGCTATCAATGGATGCCTTCCTCGTTCTGTCTTTGGCCCAGTCACGTAACAGTTTTATATCTTCTTCATAGGTGTTGTATATTGGCACCAGATCCTTGGCAGTTAATTCCAAATCGTCTCCTGTAATGCGTCGCTTATCTGCAAAGGCCCGGTAAAGAGCATCCACTACAATTTGTTCCAACTCTGCACCGGAATAATTCCGGGTAAGCTCCGCCAAATGTTTGGTATCAATATTTTTGGAATTAATTTTACGTTTTTTCAGATGAACATTGAGGATTTCTTCTCTTTCATGAGCATCCGGCAAGTCTACAAAAAACAATTCATCGAAACGGCCTTTACGCAAAAGCTCCGGCGGTAATTCCTGCACGCTGTTTGCTGTAGCAACTACAAAAACGGGGCTTTGTTTTTCCTGCATCCAGGTAATAAACTGACCAAACACACGGTTGGTGGAAACTTCTCCACCTGCCTGCTTGGTGCCTGCAAATCCCTTTTCAATTTCATCTATCCAGACTACCACAGGAGACAGAGCTTCCAGCAACTTCAGGCTGCGCCGGATTGTCTCCTCAGGTGAACGCACTCCAGAGAACGCACTACCAAGATCAAGCTGCACCAGCGGAATGCTCCAGTGAGAGGCAATAGCTTTGGCTGTTAGAGATTTACCACAACCTTGCACACCCAGAAGAAGCAAACCCTTTGGTTCCGGTAGTCCAAACTGACGGGCTCTTTCGTCAAAGGCTTCTTCACGCTCTTTCAGCCAGTCTTTCAACGAATGCAAACCACCAACGTCTTTCAACTCAATGGCTCTTTCGTAAAACTGCAACACGCCTTCACTTTCAACCAGCCTTCGTTTCTCTTCAATAACAATCGAAGTATCCCCCGCTTGTACAAGCTCCGGGTCAAGCATCATTCGAGAAAAGACAAGCATGGCCTCTTCTGCGGTTAAACCTGTAGCAGAGCGGGCAAAAAGCTCTGCCTGTTTTTCATCACACTGAACATTATTATTATTAGCAACCTGTTTAAATAGCAGCTTTTGCTCGTAAGCATCAGGCAGTGGGACATCTATCACCGCGAAGTATTTTTCCAATTCTAAAGGAAGATCCAGAACTGGAGCCGTTAAGATAATACTCTGCTTGTTTTTTATAAGCTCTTCCCGGTTATCCTTGATCTGACGAATAACACTTAACTTTGCAAGAGACGAATGATAATCATTCAGAATATAAATACCGGGAGATTTATCAGCCAAGACCGCTTCCAGCACAGATTTGTTTTTCTCGTGCAATATCTCAGGCTGAAACCCTTTGTACTCGCTGTATTTCACCAGCTTGCAACCAACTCTTTTGCCGACAATGGCCAAATTGGCTGCAACCCTGCTCTCCTCGTGAGTCACAAGATAAAAATACGGGTAGCCGGCCTTAACTTTTTGTTCTATTTCCTGCCATATTTTCAGCATATCTGGAAGCCTTTATTCTAGAGAGCCAACACCCTCATTATCTCTTCATAACTTGTCATTCCCGTTGCCAGTTTTTTGATGGCACTCTCTCTTAAAGTTGTCATACCATCCTGTCTTGCAACTTTGTGCATATCATGAACATCTGCATCGTTCTTTATCATCCGGCGTATGCGATCGGTTACCTCGAGTATTTCAAAAATCCCCGTCCTGCCGTAAAGACCGGTACTCCTGCATCTAACACAACCTTCACCATACCACGATTTAAGACGCTGATTCTGATCGGATGTTTTAAGTCCCAAATGGCTAATTTCTTCCTGATTCAACCAACTCTCCTGCTTGCACTCGGTACAGATCGCCCTCATAAGTCGTTGCGCAATAACCATGTTCAAGGTTGCTGCAATCAGGTAGGGTTTGACTGTTAATTCCTGTAATCTGGCAATAGCCGATACGGTATCATTGGTGTGCAATGTCGAAAACACCAAATGACCGGTCAAGGAAGCCTGTACAGCATTAATAGCAGTTTCCGGGTCACGTATCTCACCCACCATAATAATGTCGGGGTCTTGTCTTAGAATGTATTTGAGGGCCGATGAAAAATCGAGATCAATCCTTCTTTGTACCGCAATCTGATTAAACTGCTCCAAAACCATCTCTATGGGATCTTCGATAGTGGTAATATTAACGCTGGGTGCTGCCAGCGATTGAAGGGTTGAATACAAGGTAGTAGTTTTACCGGAACCGGTAGGGCCTGTAACCAGCACCATACCTGTCGGTTCGTGTATCAAACGTTTATATTTCTTTTCCTCCTCGCCATCAAAACCCAAAGCAGCAATGTCTTTTAACATTTCTCCAGTGTCCAGCACACGCAGAACAGCTTTCTCACCAAAGGCCGTCGGCACGCAGGAAACACGAACCTCAACCTCCCGGTCTTCCAGTCCCATTTTCATACGACCATCCTGTGGCCGCCTGCGCTCGGCAATATCAAGCCTGCTCATGGCTTTGATACGTGACACTATTGGGGGATGAATTGATCGGGGAATTGAATACACGTTATGCAAAACGCCATCTATTCTTAATCTGATTCGAGCAAACTCTCTTTTCGGTTCTACATGAATATCAGAGGCGCGCTGTTCAAAGGCGTAATGTAAAAGATAATCTACCGCGTTTACTACATGTCTGTCGTTGGCTTCTATCTCGTCCACATTTTTCATCTTGAAAAACTGTTCAAGATTGAAAACATCCAAACCACCCTCGACGCTTGCCTCGGCAGCAGAAACAGATTTTTTAAAGCCGTAAACTTCGGTAATAACCTTTAGAATATCGGCTCTGGCAGCAACAACAGGAATAACCCGTTTGCCTGTAATCCTCGAAACATTCTCGAAAAACTCGACATCGTATGGGTTTGCCACAGCGACGTATAAGTCATTGCCTTTTTCATCCAAAGGCACAGCATTGGAACGTCTGGCAAAAGGTCTGGAGAAATATCCGGTAACAATCTTTGAATCCAGTTCCAGCGGGTCGATTTTTATGTAGCGCAAACCTTCCTGTCTGGCTATCAACTCGTAAATCAGATCTTCGTTGATAAACTGACTGGGTTCATGTATCAGAGGAAACTTCATCTCCGCAATAATTTCAGGAGGCAGTGCCTCATATTGCTGGTTTGGTGAATAGTGTATGCTATTGCTGCGCGCTTGCGCAATACTTTGTCTGAGATATGACTCGCGACTCATTACCTCGCCGAGCTTCTCCGGCTCCAGATATCCATATCCCACCAGTAATTCGCCAACACTTTTGACCGTGAAGGGTTTTTGAGTAACCATGATACTCCCGCATTAAAGACTAGAACAACTTTGTTACAGGCTCAATATTGTAACAAAAACAAAGATTTAAAGCAATTTCTTGATACAGCAAACTGCAACCGCTAGCTAGCCGCCGCAAAGCCCCTTTTCATTATCTTTAGTAGCCACGGGATTCAAATCCTGTGGAATGAGGCAGATCAGACGCAACAGAGAATCACTGTTGTTTACTATAGTGTGTTCAGTGCTAGCTGGAATCAAAATGGTGTCGTATCCGGCAATCTTTCGCATCTCGCCCTCAAGCAGCATCTCGCCTTTTCCTTCCAGAATAAATATCTCATGTTCATAGGGATGACTATGTTTTGGCGTATTTCCACCCGGCTGCACATCAAAAACTCTCAGATTGAAATTGGGTGCACCATCGGCCTCGGAAAGCATCAGCCTCATGCCGACATCTCTGGCTCCATCCATCTCAACCACTTCAGGTTTTAAATCAAAAACATTTTTTATGGGCATCTTCAATCCTCTCGGTAAAAGATTATTTCTGACTTACAAGATCTTTATATGCGGGCACAATACCATATCCATCAGCATTGACAATCGAACAAATCAGCGCATCTGCAATGGCCGAGGCAGCCATCTTGCCAAGATTTTCCACATTTTCCGTCTCTTCTCCACAAGATGCACAAAACACCACATCCCCATCCATCGGCGCAAGCGCAGGAGACATCACTTTTTTCAGACCCTCAACCGACAATTCGGCAACCTTGCTACACTGAGCTTTGGAGAGTCTGGCATTTGTAACCACAGACATCAACACGGTATTTTCAGGTTTCTTCACGAAAAACCCCTTGGGTATCCTGCCTTCTTCAATACATTTCATTGTATCGGCCAACTTCAAAGACTCACTTTTTTCTCTGGCTCCCGCAATTATTTTACCAGTCTTATAATCTTTCACATCACCAAAACCATTGCAGGCCACAAAAGCCTGAACAACTGTTTTTCCACTGCTTACAGTAGCAGAACCAAATCCACCCTTCATCGCTCCATCAACGGTGAACAGCTTTCCAACGGTTGCACCAGTTCCGGCACCGATGGAACCCACTTCGCAGAAATCATTTTTTGCATTTTCGCAGGCCCGATAGGCCATCTCTGCATCCGGCCTTACTTTCGCACTGCCAAAACCAATATCAAACAAAGCAGCGGTAGGGCAAACTGGAACCAAACCGTATTTAGTTGGCAAACCCCTGCCCTTTTCTTCAAGCCATTTTAAAACACCTCCGGTTGCATCCAGACCAAATGCGGAGCCTCCGGTAAACAAAAAGGCATTGACATTATTAACAATATGATCCACCTGCAAGCCATCAGCCTGCCTGGTACTGGTAGCCTTGCCACAAATACACGCCCCGGCGGTAGCACCATTTTCAAACAAGATAACGCTTACACCGGTATATCCATCCAGCGTATAAGCATGACCCACTAAAAGGTGCTTGATAGCGATTTTTACTTTATCCATTTTTGTACCTACAATAGCTTTGACCAGCAAGCAGACAATCAATAAACTCGGTTAACCATTAAAAAAGCCCCCACCTAAAGGTGGAGGCCGATGATATCACATCTTAAAGATTAGTGCAGGCAAAGTGTGTCGTATTCAGCAACAATTGTTGCACCTGGTGCCGGCGGATTTTCCATGGGGAAGATGATACTGTTGGAAACATCATCGTAGTCCCATTCATTGTTAACTGTACCGTTTATTGTCACAACGATGGTGGCTTCGTCAGCCATACGTGACAGGAAGAACTGGCTTCTGAGAGCAAAGAGATTCTCTGCCAGATTTTCATAGATTGGGCCATAATCTTCATTACAGATGGACATGAAATGTTCGTCGTCATAAATGTTGCAATGGTCAGAAACTTCAATGTATCTGGGGCCAGCAGAAGCACCGCTGTCTTCACCACCATTTGTACAACCACCATCTGCATCACCAACAATGGCGTATGCTTCGAGCATATTTCTGTTTCTCATACCTTTGATGGAGCGGAAGAAATCTACGAAGAAGTCCCAATCGGCAATTGAGTTATCAGGTTCATCAGAGACGAAAATAATGGACAATTTAGCATCTTCTCTTAAGAAACCGCCGTTGCCTTCGTTAATCAGAGGTTCATCAAGTGCCAGGTGAGCAGCCTCAAGACCGGCTTCTTTACCACCATCACAACTGGTACCCAGTCCATCCATGGTGTCTATAAATGCGTTGATCGCCTGCTGGCTGGTCATGACATCCGTATCAATTATTTTCGGTGAGCCCTGGAAATTACCGGAATGCGATTCGTCGACAATATCACAGGAGGTTACAGCAACATGCAGCTTGGCGTTCCAGTTAACTGCCTGAGTAATAAATTTGTCGAAGTTGTCGGCCAGGTTATCCTGTTCATCACCCATAGAACCGGAGCAATCAACCACCCAGAGGATGTCAACCATCGGATCGGTAACCTGAACGAATTCATCTCTGGCATGAGTCAGAAGAGTTCCCTCACCCATCAGAGGAACAATAAACTCTGCGGTTTCTGCATCGTTACTTTTGATCACAACGTGACCATCAAAGTCGCCTTCACGATCCGGACAGAACTTGACTTTAAAACGTGTAGACTGGGTAGTATCCGGGCCAAGTGTGATCGGGAATTCAGCACCAATAAGCTCAAAACCGTTGTCGGATCCTGCACCAATTGCAATCTCGACTACTTCGAGAGGTAATTCACCAATATTGTAAAGGGTCAATTCTTCGGCTCTGGAACAACAATCAACAGTAATCAAACCAAAGTCCAGTTTTGATGGCAAAACTTCAACACCACGTCTGGCACCGGTTCCGGACATACCAACAACAACCAAACCGTTGGTTTCGGGTGCTGGCGGACCATTTAACCAGGTGTACCACTCGGCATTGGTGGTGAACTGGAAGGCCGCAGTCTGCAAAACACCTTCATTGGCAGTTGTGGGATAGTAATCAATGGTAACAATCGCAGTCTGTCCACGATTTAATGTACGGTTAACAAAACTGCCTGGCTCATCGATAAAACCTCTGCCACTCATTGGTGGGCCGGTGTAAAGTTCGTTCCAGGAAAAACCGGTAAGTTGCAAGGGAAGATCGCCACAGTTGGTAATTTCAACATCACGCTTGGTGTGAGTTTCTGTCTGCATATAACCAAACTTGATTCCTGGCCCATTAAGTTCTCCCATACCCCAGATTCCGGGAACACCTTCCATGGGGTTGACATCAATACAGGCCGGCTCAAGCTCTTTGACGATACCAATCAAATCAACACAGGTATCTCTTGCATTTTCATTATAATCAAGCCAGGTAACACAGAGTTTACCAACCTGATTTGATGGTGCCGGATGAATGCCGTCAATTGGTCTGAAGTTGATTTCTACAGCCTGAGAGTATCCTGCTCCAATGGTGAATGGAGGTGTTGCCTCTGGAGACAATTTAAGAGAGAAAGCATCTGTAGCTGTCTCGGTTATTCTAATATCTGTAACTTTGGCAATTGCTCCACCGCTGTTTTTAGCCAGGAAGTATCTAATGTTGTCATAATCAGGAGGACTTGAACCAAAATCAATAACTGTCGGATCAGCAACTACATTCGGCTTGGCTTTAGGAGATGTTTTGACCTGGATACGAAGAACAGGACTGTTTTTAGCATCAGAAAGAATAACCAGTGTGTCATAAATTTCTTCCGGGTCGCCCATGCTGCATTTGATAGTCAGATCAGACAAATCACCAGATTCCATTGTGGTGGTGCCGTCCCATTTACCCTCGGGATCATCAACACCAAACACTGTGCTGCCGTTTGCAAAAAACATCGAGAAAATATTTAGCTCACCCTCACCCATGTTTTGCACAGATAAAGTCTGCTTTGCAGTCTCGTTTTCCACATCACCAAAATCAACGTTTGAAGGATTAACATCGATGATACCTTCGCGGGTGTCTGTGGTTCCCTGTTTATGGGTCAGCTTGATGTTACATCCATCGTTGCATGAAAGATCAATGCCACCATCAATACCTTCTTTACCGCTACCAGTGCAGGTTTTACCGCCATTAGTTGAAATATTGCTTCCATTGATTGAACCTGTAATGTCATTACCTTCGACATAGACAAACTCAATAGAGCAGTTATCAGGGTTAACAACCACCCAGGTGTCATAATTGTTTACGATTCCACCACAGGAATACTCACCATTATAAAAGCCACTGTAGTCATCACAAACTACGGGTTCGTCATCATCAGGATCACCATCAACTACCTGATCGCCATCTTCATCACCATCAGTCTCGTCAATGGCTCCGCATTTTCCGCTGTTGCAAAACTGCTTGGCTACGCCAAACCAGTCGCTGCAATCCTGATCACTTTCGCAATCGCCGTGGTCAATACATATCTGCGCCAATGTATTGCAGGTCCAGTTGTCACCGTAGGTTATACAATCGGAATCATTTGTACATGGATGCTGAGTCTGATCGCCATCAATGCCAGTATCGCCATCAATTGGATCACCAGGATCGGAACTACATGCAAACAACAAAAGACTCATCAATAAACCGACCAATAACACTGGCAACTTCGAATTTTTAAACATACTATTCTCCTCTGACACTCCTGAGGTTAATGGCGATATAGCGAGACTATACCAAACAACACCTTATCCTTGTTTTTTCCGTGGCAAGAATCAAGAATTACATCAAATTATAAAGACACCAAAAATAACATTCTAATAGTATAAAACTAACAGCATACTTATACATATATGAATAAGCGATTGTCAAGGGTTTACTTCATGTTTGGAAGTAAGGATCAAGCATAAATGTTTACCAAAGGGACAAAGGATATCCTCGGATAGTCTTTACACAAAAGTAAGCAATCCGAATATTTGACCAAAATTCTACAAACCACCCGAACATCATTCGTATAACGACATTTAAAGTCCTGATAAAACTTGCTTAAAAGCATATTCAGGTTTACCCATCGCTGCATTTGGCAAACCATATGATACAACCGTCCGCAAAATGTCATTATGTATAAAGTTTTTAAAAATATACTTCCTAGAATAAAGTACGTAAGAACAACGACATTGAAATCCTGCAAGCCCGATAATTTTCCCCGAAACAGAATTGTACAATAAAAATGGCAGTATTGGACAGTCTGGTCTGACAGAACAGCTTTTGACCAATAGACCGTTGTCATTTTTTTGACGGTTTTTGCGATAAGTCCTTGTTGTCTTGTTAAAAAGTGTGCTACAGTGAGGCAAGTTTAGCTTTGATACCATTTTAAGGGAAAACAAAAGACAAACATGAGCAGGAAGTATAATATACTGGTAGTGGACGACGAACCTACCGTCCGAACAGCGATTGCAAGCTACCTGAAAACCTTCAACTTCGAAGTTTTCGAAGCTGAAGATGGCGAACTTGCCAAGGACATACTGAAAAAGAACAAGCTGGATCTTGTTATTACCGATGTTAACATGCCTAAATTTAACGGCATTCAACTCTTGTCACATGTTAAAAAACATAATAAAAAAGCTGAAGTAATAGTAATTACAGGATATGGCACAATTGACATGGCCGTTGATGTAATGAGTAAAGGTGCTTTCATCTTTTTACAAAAACCAATAAAACTACCCGATTTAAAAGAACAGGTCGAACGCGCCCTTGGCCTGATGCTGGATACTAAAGTTGCTCCCTCAGAAATAAGATCAAATGTCCAAAAGGAAGGCGTTATCGGCAAGCTGGTAATGAGCAGCGACCCGGCAATGAAAGAACTCTTCTCTATCGCCAAAGTCATTGCCCCGACAGATTCAACAGTATTGATTACAGGAGAAAGTGGTACCGGTAAAGAAATGCTGGCCCAATATATCCATTTTAACAGCAGCAGATCAGATGGCCCATTGGTACCGGTCAACTGTGGCGCAATACCCGAAAACCTGATGGAAAGTGAATTATTCGGCCATGTAAAGGGAGCCTTCACAGGTGCCGTCAATGCACGTAAAGGCCGAATGCAGATTGCCGACAAAGGCACCTTGTTTCTGGACGAAGTTGGCGAATTACCGGGCCATATGCAGGTAAAACTTTTACGTGTATTACAGGACAAGCAATTTGAACCTGTTGGTGCATCCAAAACTGAAAAATCCGACTTCCGGGTCGTGGCAGCCACCAACAAGGATCTGGAAAAGGAAGTAGAGGAAGAAAATTTCCGCGAAGATCTCTACTACAGGCTGAACGTAATCCCGCTGCACATACCTCCCCTGCGTGATCGCACCGACGACATTATGAAACTGGCCGGATTCTTCCTGGAACGCTTCAACCGTGATAAAAACTGCAACGTCTCAGGCTTCGATGACGAATCAACTCAGGCCCTGAAGGATTACACCTGGCCGGGTAATATCCGCGAATTGGAAAATATTGTCGAGCGAATGGTTATTATCCACCAAAAAGGTGAAATCTTAAGAGAATATCTCCCGGCTAAAATCAAAGCCGGTGGCGAAAAACCAAAGCAACACACAATGGTGATGGAAGAAATCCCCGAAGAGGGCTTGAACTTCAACAGTGAAGTCGACAAACTCGAGCGCAAGATGATTACCATGGCACTTAATCGCACCGGTGGCAATAGAAATCAAGCAGCGAGAATTCTACAGCTTAACCGCACCACCCTGGTTGAAAAAATCAAAAAGAAAAATATCGACTAGTAAGAAATTATTCTCCTTCTTCCATAACTCCCAGATAAGGCAGGTTGCGGTAAATCTGCGCAGCATCCATGCCGTAACCTACCACGAACTGGTTGGGAATCTCAAAACCAATGTAATCGGTTGGAACTTCTACTTCACGACGCGATGGTTTATCAAGGAAGGTGCAGACTTTAACACTTTTAGGACTTCTGGTATTAAGGTTGTCAAGCAGATACTTCATTGTTTTGCCGGTATCTACAATATCTTCCACAACCAGAATGTCTTTATGGTCAATCGGTATGGTCAAATCGGTAAGCAGTTTTACTACACCGGATGATTTAGTCTGGTCACCATAGGATGAAATAGTCAGAAAATCGCATGATACTTCAATTGAAGGATCAATATAGCGTAAAAGATCGGCCATGAACACATAGCAACCCTTTAAAATACCCAAAGCATGAATACGCTTTCCCTTGTAATCCTCGGAAATCTGTTTACCCATTTCCTTTAGTCTTGCCTGTATTTTGTCTTCCGATATCAGTACGCTTATTTTGTCCTTCATTATCCATCCTGTGTAAATTAAAATGCAGTATCAACAAGTTTTTCAATCGCTATTTGAGCTTCAGAGGTTATTTCAGCGGTATCACCAGTTAAAAGCACTCCATCTGATACCACAACTTCGCCATTAACCAAAACAGATTTTATCATTCTGGCATCGCCAGTGTGAACTATTGTATCAACCGGGCTGGCCAAACTTACAAATGGCACCATTTGAGGATCCAGAACAAGCAAATCGGCACGTTTACCCTTTTCAATGCTGCCAATCTCCTGATCCATCCCAATGGCCCTTGCCCCGCCAAGGGTCGCCATATACAAAAGATCTTTAGATGTCAAGACACCGGGGCCAACTCTCAAGTCCTGCAATGCTGCAGCTGCCCTCATCTCCTCAAACATATCCAGTTTGTTATTGCAGGCACTGCCATCGCTTCCTATACCCATTGCGAAATCATGTTGTATGAACTCAGGAAGATGGCAAACTCCTGAACCAAGACGAGTGTTGGCTCTGGGGCAATGCAGAATTCCGGGATGTTCAAGATTATTTAAAATATCTCTCTCTTTATCAGAAAGGTGGATCATATGAGCCAGAGCAAGCTTGGCCCTGCCTCCTCCCCATGACTCAATCAATTCAATGGACTCCCTGCCGGTCTGCTGCTTTACAAAGTCGATTTCGGCAATTTGTTCAGCAACATGGGTATGCCAGACAACATCATTATCAATCGCCATTTGCATGGAAGTCCGCATCAAAGCATCGGTACAGGAAAGCAAAAAACGTGGAGCCATAGCATAACGAATCCGCCCCCCTTGGCTCATGTGATATTTGTCTAAAAGCTTTTCGCACTCGGCCAGTGAATGCTTGCCATCTTCAATCAGAACTTTCGGAACACCGTTTCCCGTATCCATCAGAATCTTGCCACCGGTCATTCCGATACCCAAAGATGTTGCTGCCTTGAAAATCGAGGCCATATGATGCACAGAACCCATATCCAGCATGCAGGTATTACCGCCAAGTAACAGTTCAGCAACCCCCAGTCTGGCAGAAGCGTAGAGGGTTTCTGTGTCATGGGCGGCTTCCAGTGGCAAAACCTTTTTCTGGAGCCAGTCAAGAAGGGTCAATCCTTCTCCCAACCCCCGAAACAAGACCTGCGCCATATGAACATGTGCCTGCACAAAACCGGGAATGATCCATTTTCCGGTGCAATCTATGTTAGTTGTGTTCTCGCTATCATTATGCAATTCGCCGGAAATATTGGCGATTTTATGATTTTTTATAAGCAGGTTGGTTTTGTCAGGAGTAAACCCGGTTTCAGGTGACAAAATAGTTCCACCTGAAAGTAGTAAAGTTTCCATGTTAAACCTTATTTTTTTAGGACAAATGCTTTTGGAAGGAGGCTTTGAAGACTGTCTTCCGATACCTCTTCGCTTTTACAGGCTGCGATAACATTTAAATCTGGAGCAAATTCCATCAAGACCTGCCTGCAAATTCCGCAGGGGCTTTCCGGATGGTCTGTGTTGGTATAAAGTGCAATTTCGACAAATTTTGTCTGCCCGTCTGCCACAGCCTTTGCAACTGCAACTCTTTCAGCACAAATTGTTGCACCATAAGTGGCATTTTCTACATTGCAGCCAGTGTACACTGTACCGTTTTCAGCTAATAATGCTGCCCCAACCTTAAAATTGGAGTAGGGTGCGTATGCCTTGCTGCTAACTTCTCTGGCGAGCTTTATCAGTTTGTTTTTCATATCCATAATTATCTTCCTGAATGATACAGATCCAAGTCAACAGCGGAAGATTATAGCAAGATTCGCAATCAAATGGAATTTTTCTCGTACAGATATTCAGAAAGCGCCTCTTTTGCCTCAGGTTGCATTGTCAGAAATCGTACACCCATCTTCGACTCCGGGGTGTGCATGGTCCAAACCACTTCACCCTCAATACTGATTTCATCCATTCCATCAGGAAGGTTGATCACCAGTTCAACCATAGTACCAACTATTTCAGGTTCTGCAGTATTGATGCATGCACCTCCCAGACTCATGTTCTGGATATGGTTGAACAATTGCAGATCACCGCTGTTGATATCAGCAGTAGCCTTGACGGAAATTCGTGGGTAACTGCGATCCTTCACTTCACTCATGGGCATTTCTCCCAGATAAACATACTAATAATAAATATTAATCGGCTTTTTCCCTATTGCTTACAGTATAAAACGCAAAAAAATGGATGCAAGCACTTTTCTCACTTTGATAATCTGACTTTTAAAAGACTACTTGTTTTTATTTTCTGCTTTGTGTTACCTTCGGCCACTACTCAAGGAGAGAGGATGCGACTACTTTTACTATACATTTTGGCCTTTATATTTACCACCAACAGAAAGTCAACCAAGCCTTTCACAAGCGGTAAAATACTGGTAATCCGCACGGATGAGAGAATGGGCAATACGATTCTGACAACTGCACTTCTGGCCGAATTACGTAAAAACTTTCCCAAAGCCGAGATAGATTTTCTGGTTTCGAAGAGGTTCTCGCCACTAGTTAAAAACAACTCCTACAATATAAACATTCTCTCGTTTGAAAAACGACATCTATTTACCAGACCCTTAAAGTGGTTGACCTTCATTCTTGAACTAAGGAAAAAAAGCTACGACATTTCAATTGATGCCACCCACGAACACGCCTTTTCCACAACAGGAATGCTGCTGACTCTTTTTACCGATGCAAGACTTAGAATAGGCCACAGCAGAAACTATTTTGACCAAGGCTACAACGATGCGGTTTTACCTGCCAATGGCCAAACCAGTGAACTAAAGAGAAAACAAAGGCTTCTGATACCACTTATCGGTGAAGAGGATCTTGCCAACCGGCCACAAACGTGGCACACAGTGCCTTCATCGGAAACTAGACAGAAAACTGAAAACTGGTTGAAAAAAGAGCAACTTGAAGATAAAAAAATTGTCATTATTTGGCCCGGGGCCCGCAAGCAGGATAGAAGATTCTCTACAGATTTATACATAAATCTACTTAGCAAGATTAAACTACCAGACGATATGGAAACGATTGTCGCCTGGGGGCCCGGAGAATATCAGACCGCGAAAGAGATTGCCAGACAGACCAAGGCGAAATTAGCACCGGAAACGAATTCCATAGAATTGGCTGCCCTGTTTGATCAAGGTGTGTGTTACATAGGCAACGATACCGGCCCTTTGCATCTGGCATATGCTGCCAAACTTGTAACTTTCAGTTTAATACCCGATAAGAAATGCTTAAGGTGGGTTTATAGCGAATCTCCACACCAGACAGCAGTTCCAGGTGACAATGCAAATAAAATTCTGCCACAACTTAACAGGTGGATTAGCAAGCTGGCAAAGGATAAGGCTGCATGAAGATTTTTGCATTAATATCCTCACCAACTCTCACCGGCGAAGCAGCAGCACTGGTAGATTTTTTGCGACAAATCAACTCTGACAAACAGCACATCCGTGTTTTTTCGGACACATACAGAGATGGCGACCTTAATCAACATCTACAAAAATACGGGTTTGAATCAGATAGATCCTTAAGCCTTTCCACCGTCGCCAGATTAGATCAATATATTACAGATATTTTTAAACTTGCCAGAATCTTGCGCAAGAAAAGACCGGATGCCCTTATATGCTGTTTAAGTAACGACATCTTTACAGCCCTGGCAGCACGCCTATTATCTCAAGCAAATACCCCTGTAATTTCATACAGTTCAAACGCTGAGAAGCGAAAATGCAGCATGTCAAGAGTCTATATAAGCAGAAATATAATTACCACATCTCAACCTTTTGCCAAACAAGAAATTGAAAATCAAATTTCAGCACAGCAAGACCAGCAGACAGTCTTCAGATATCCGGCAAGCATGCATCAAAACAAGTTCTTTCCAGCAAGCAATTCGGAGAAAAATACTGCCAGGGATAAATATGGCTTTTCTGAAAACGATCTTGTTATCGGCAGCGTGGGTAGATTTAAAGATGGACGTGGTCAGCGTCGAATGCTAGAGGCATTTGGCTTTTTCAGAAGAGAGTTCCCTAATGCCAAACTGATGTTGGTAGGCTACGGAGAAAACTACCCCATCGTAAAGTGGTCGGCCAAACAGATGGGGCTTGAGAAAGATGTTATTTTTCCCGGTTTTTTAAAAGATGAACTGGTTTCAGCCTATCATGCCATGGATGCTTTTGTTTTGCCTGCAATAGGACGTGATGGTTTTGGCCGTGCCACTCTTGAAGCCTCTGCCTGCAAACTTCCCGTCTGGACGGTTGAAGGCGAGTGTTCCACAAACAAACTCCAAAGCATTTTCAATGAGATTGCACTCACTGAAAACCTGAGAGAAATGGGACAGCAAAACTTTGAACTCCTAAAAACATATCAAAAGATGGATATCGAAAAAGCGTTTGTGGAGTGGTTTGAAAGAATCCAAATTCACTGAGAAAACCAAGCCTGATTAACTACTATTTATTGTACAAATAAGCCTCGGCCCTGCGCATTGCTTCTCCGGCAGAATATGCTTTTCCACAAGAAGTCCAGCCGGCATATCCAACATATACGTCCTTTGAGGATGCATCCCATTTAACTTCGTATGACTTGTTCTTGCCTGATTTCACTCTGCCTATAACAGTTGCACTCATAGCCTTCCTCCTTTTTATTGGTCTTTTCCACAGTAGTACTCACGATCAATAATTGTCCTTCTTTCCAAAACACTGTAACCTGCATTTGTAGAAGCTTCATTTCCATATGTTTGAAACAGCTATGTTGGGTCTAGTCAAATTTCCCACAAACAAGCATTAATTCATGCAATCAATCAGATACTGTTTTCTATGCAATGTCACAGTAACCAATCCGGAAACAATATAACCAAAGTTTGCTTGCGCAATCGCAAAACCCACCCGAATTCCAATTTCGATTTGTACTACACGATAACTAATATCACTTTTAGTGTCAAGTATTATTATATAACACATAAAAGAGAATAAAAAAAACGGGCAACCATCAGGTCACCCGTTTCTATTTTTTTATTCTATATGATTCTATTACTTGCTCAAGAACCCCAAGACACCAGCAAGAATTTTACCAAGTGCAGCATTGAAACTTAATTGGTCAGCTTTTTGCCACTGGGGATCATCGGGATAACTTTCCAGCTTCAGCTTTTTGATATCCAGGTAAAGTGCGTCGTTAAAAGTTGGATCCTGCATGGCAATGTATGGTGACTTCACCGTATGACCATCGGCATCAATGGAGTAGTTATCCGGTAAAGACTGGAAATGTGCTGCATCGACCAGAGTATCCGGAACGGTTTCGGTTGAACCTGCACAGACAAAAGTCCCAGAGCCGTCCGGCAAGCCATCGTCTAGAAGTTCCGCCGGACATTCCCACTCAAAATACATGGTGTTTTCAAAAAGTCCCTGATCCGTACTCCAGAGTGGTAGAAGTTGACGCAAGCCCACCGGATTTTCGAAAAAGGTATGAAGATCAAGTGCCACCACATTCATGTTGAGAATGTATAACAAAAGAGCATTAAGAGTACCAGGCTCCAAATTACTGTATTCAAGCCCTAAAAGCTCTTGGGGACTAAGATTCAGATAATCAAGCATGCCGTAACCAATGGGAATCATCAAGGCCGAGGACAAAACCAGCGAAAGTGTATTATCAAAGGGCACAGGATCGCCACCGTTTTTAAGGTGATCTCTCAAATCATTTACCGCCACAATAATATCCGGATCAAGTATAGGAATGGCATCCATCTTGTCTTCGCCCAGCTCGGCGTTATGTCGCCAAACATTCATCACAAAGATTTTTTCGCCTTTATCGTCAACAACAGAAAAGGCTTCGTCATCCTGATCTTTATCGACTTCCCATTCTTCTTCAGCAGCCTGTGCAGCAAGAATATTATCTTCCAAAGCTCCCATCAAAAGCTCACGAACGCTGTTCATTTTCTCCACACCCACATCTTCCCGAAGTGAGAGGAAACGTTCGTCACCGTTCAGGAGATAGGTAACCATACCCAAGATAATAGGCAAATCAAGGTTATCCAGCATGGTGGCATTACTGGCGACTTTGGAAACCACGGCGTATAAATCACTTCTGATGGAATGGGCTTCAACCAGGTTGAAAATTGCCCCTGCCATTCTGGCCATACCATCAAAAATGAAAACATCAGCATCATCAATTTCACCAGAAATCCAGGCATATTCGTCAATCCCCAAATGTATGGGAAGATG
>Ga0070728_10003007_pt1 | contig 19533 bp, 12 predicted proteins | sample tdDd471_FD_66723 | JGI IMG/M metagenome (GOLD analysis project Ga0070728, IMG submission 66723) | Marine sediment microbial communities from the Atlantic coast under amendment with organic carbon and nitrate - tdDd47.1 | ecosystem: Environmental > Aquatic > Marine > Coastal > Sediment | place... | reverse complement strand
CTGAACTTCATTTTCAGCAGTTGGACGGGCAACAGCAACAGGATCAGCCTCTCTTTCCTGATCGGATTCTCCTTTTAAAATGTCTCTGGCGCGAACTTTACCTGTTAGAAGCTTTTCAGAAAGAGACAACACTTCCGCAATTGCAAGTGGGCTATCTAAAATCACGTTAAGTATGTCCTGTTCACCTTTTTCAATTCTCTTGGCAATCTCGACTTCTCCCTCTCGGGTAAGAAGTGAAACTGACCCCATTTTCCTGAGGTACATACGAACAGGATCATTACTTTTTGTAGATGTATCTGTAGTTGATTTTTGGCTGTCTTTTTTGTTTTTACTTTTGGTAAGAGTTTCAGTAGGCTCCATTACCTGGATATTCATATCCCCAAGCATTACCATTATTTCGTCAAGTTCTTCAGGGGTGAAATTATCTAATGGAAGCGCAGCGTTTACCTCGTCATAAGTCAGACAGCCAGTCTCTTTACCTTTAACAATTAGTTTTTCAAATTCTTCTTTTCTTTTGGTTAAATCTTCAGCCATCTTTTCGGTTACCTCACCTGTTTTCTGGTGTTAATTGTAACTTTCTTCCTGTTTCATCTTGTGTAACTGTTGATGAAGTTGATCCCTTTTCATTATCAACTGCAACTTCTCATCACCATTTGAAGCAGGCATCTCACGTATTTGAGTGTTTAATTTTTCAATTTCTTCTTCGACTGATTGTAAATCAATAGCATTCAAGCAATCGACAAAAGAACTTTTCACATCCTCAACCGTAAGATCCGTCATACTCCATGGATTTATGAGTAAGTTTGCGACCTTATTCTTCCATTCTTTTTCATCAACAAGTTCAACCAAAGAATTGAAATCCGGCATTGAACCGTTTTTCAACTCAAATAATACCTTCATAGAGACATCCCTAAGTGGCTCAACAGTCATTTTCTGTAATACGCCACCAGTCTCAAACAAACCAGCCACAGTCTCAGGAAAATGCACCAACAATCCCAAAATCATCAACTCTGCGCGCTCTATCTTTGTCACAGAGTTTTCCTGCGTCTGCCTGATCACTGAATCAGCTGATTCCTTATCCCAATTTCTCTGTGTCGCGTGCTGCCTCAAAAGTTGTCTGACAACATTCTGATTGACCGACAACCTTGTCGAAATCTTCTCAAGGTACAAAGCCCTCTCAACAGCTTCAACCTTTGCCAACATCGGTACTATACCATGTAGGCATTCTGAAACCCCACGCGGACCATTATTCATCATAGCGTACTGGTCTTCCAGCCAAATGTCAAACAAATACCGTGATTGTTCGATCAGCTGATCAAGCTCTTCACTACTGTGTTTTCTCAAAAAACTGTCAGGATCATGACCATCTGGTAAAACCACCGCTCTGCTATTTATTGATTCTGTCAAAAACAGATCCAGTGAACGGAACATTGCCTTTTTACCGGCAGAATCACCATCATATATGATCACAATATTCGCGGTCATTCTTTTCAGGATACGAAGATGATGCTCTGTCAGTGCAGTTCCAAGTGTTGCAACTGTTTCGTTAAAACCATACTGATGCATCATCACCACATCAAGATTGCCCTCTACAACCAAAACTCTCTTTTTGGCGGCAATGGCAGATCGGGCCAGATTGTACCCATAAAGGGTTTTAGACTTATAAAACACGGGTGATTCCGGTGAGTTAATATATTTTGCATTATCATCGTCGTCTAATGCTCTGCCACCAAAACCAACGACCCGGTTATTTTCCATTACAATAGGAAACATTACACGATGCCTGAAGGTATCGTATGCACCACCTCTATCTTTTGCTTTGGCGAGGCTTGCTTTCACCAAATCCCGGTTATCAATATTCTTTGCCTTAAAATATTTAATGATCGCGTCCCAGGATTTTGGTGCATATCCAAGCATAAAGGCTTCCACCATTTGCTTGCTAACACCTCGGTTTTTCAGGTATTCCTGCGCCATTTTGCCATTGGTATCAGTTATAAGCATTTTCTGGAAGAAACCAAGTGCCTCCCTATTTATATCAAGTAGTCGGGCATGCTCATCCAGCTTACTTTTCTGCTGAGCCGTCATCTCCTTTATTTCAGGCAGTTCTACACCCGCTTCTTTAGCAAGAGTCCTAACAGAATCTATAAAACTTAAATTTTCTATTTTAGAGACAAAGGAGATAACATCACCATGTTCTGTGCATCCAAAACAATGAAAAAAACCACTTTCCTCTGACACATTAAAGCTGGGTGCATTTTCGTTATGAAATGGACATAGCCCCTTCCAGTTTCTGCCGGCTTTTTTCAGTTCGACATAACGACCGATCACCTTAACGATACTCAGTCTATCTTTGATGTCCTGAATGATGTGTTGTGGAATATTAGTGTACACGTTTCACCCAATTAAAAGACAGTTTTGCGCACAATTGCTTTTCCATAAGCATAATCGAGTGAGTATAAGATCCATTCAAAAGACTGTCAAGATTAAACGCCATAAGACATATATGAATATATGCTACTTAGGCTATTCATTGTTTTCAATTGACATGTTTATAATGTAGTGAGAATATGCCTACCGTGTCGTTTTCCGCTATTTCAGAGCGGAATTACATATGTATTATTCCAGTGCTTGGTTTCTTGCTGTAACGATCCATCTCAGACAATCTGGCAGACTTAGACATTTACATGTCAAATCATCAGATTGTAATCTACTGAGCCAATCGTTTTAAATGACTGAAAAAAACATAGAATTCTCGTGGTTTATAAAAATAGGATTACTGTACCGGAGATTATCAGCAATGTTCGCGACTCTCCAAGGAGGACGTTATGGGTTACAACCGTAGAGATTTTCTTAAACTGGCTACAAAGACTACGGTGGCGGCAACTGCTGTAGCCGCGACTTCAACTGCACATGCAAGTTCGGACAAAAAAGTGGCAGCAGAAGATGCAGTTGGATGTCTTATTGACACAACAGTATGTATCGGCTGTAGAAAATGTGAAGATGCCTGTAATAGATCAAACAATCTTCCAAAGCCTGAAAAGCCTTTCGATGATCCAAGCGTACTTAATACCAGAAGAAGACCGGATGAAAAGAAATTTACTATCATAAATCAATACGAAGGTCATCCTTCAAAAGACAAGCCCCATAAAGCGCATACCTTTGTGAAATTCCAGTGTATGCATTGTATTGATCCAGCTTGTGTTTCGGCCTGTATTGTTGGGGCTCTGACAAAAACAGATAAAGGCCCGGTAGTTTACGATGCAGACAAATGCATTGGTTGCAGGTATTGTATGGTGGCCTGCCCCTTCCAGATTCCGGCCTATGAATACTACAACCCGCTTACTCCCAGAGTAATGAAATGCACCTATTGCACGGATAAGATAACGCACGAGAATCCCAACCCGGCCTGTGCAGCAGCCTGCCCGGTCGAAGCTATCGTTTTTGGTAAAAGAAAAGATTTGGTCAAACTGGCTCATGAAAAAATTAAGCATAGACCAGATAGATATGAAAACCATGTATATGGTGAATATGAAGTTGGCGGTACAAGCTGGATGTACCTTACCGGAAAACCGGCAGAGAAAATTGACCTTCTTAAGTTGCCGACAGCAGCGCCACCAAGACTAACCGAAAAAATTCAGCATGGTATTTTCAACTATGGAATTCTTCCGGCTGCCTTTTACGGAAGCCTTGCAGGTTTGATGTGGTTCAACAGACGCAAAAAAAAGCTTAACGAACAGAACCACGACGATTCGACAGATAATAATTCAAACAAATCGAACAAGGGCGAATAAAGGAGCTGAAAAATGAGTCATCCAGAATTAGATAAAATTAGAAACAAGCCCTTTTTCAGTAAAGGCACTTTAGTCCTTTTAACCATTATGATCATAGGTTACTCCTTTGCATTCGCCAGAATGCTCACAGGTCTGGGGCCGGTGACAAACCTCAATCAGACCTTTCCCTGGGGAATCTGGATTGGTATCGACGTAGCAACAGGTGTTGCACTTGCCGCAGGTGGATTTACCACAGCAGCATTGATTAATATTTTCGGAAAAGAAAAATTTCACCCATTGGAAAGACCTGCTCTTCTAACCGCATGGCTTGGTTATTCCTTCGTCGGTGCAGGTTTAATGTTTGATCTAGGTAGATTCTACAACATCTGGCATCCAGCAATTTACTGGCAAGGCAACTCGGTACTATTTGAAGTCGGCATCTGTGTTATGTCTTACCTCACAGTGTTAACAGTAGAGTTTTCTCCAGCAATTTTGGGTGGTTTGCTAAACAACATTGGTGAAAACCATTGGTCTGCCAAATATCTACGACCGTTAGAAGGCCCACTGAAAAAAGCACGTTTGGTAGTAAACCGCATCATGCCCGCTTTCGTCATTGCAGGTGTAATGTTCTCATTTATGCATCAATCTTCTCTAGGTTCATTGATGCTGATCGCCCCAACCAAACTAAGCAGCCTCTGGTGGAACCCTCTGATGCCAGTGCTATTTTTACTCTCGGCAATTATGGTTGGTTTCCCAATGGTTATTTTCGAATCATTGATCGTAACCAAGAGCTTTGGTCGTAAACCGGAAATGGAATTACTGACTCCCCTGTCTGCCTATATTCCATACACAATTACCCTGTATGCGATAGTAAAGTTTGCCACTCTGATTCACGCGAACACCTTCGAGACATTTTTCGCCAACCCTGGCGATGCCACTGCCCTGCTGATCGAAATCTCGGTAGGAATCATTATTCCGTTTTTCATGCTGATACAGAAATCAGTTAGAAAATCACCCCTGCTTCTTTTCATTGCGGTCTCCATGATCGTTTTCGGTATTGTGTTAAACCGTGTAAATGTGTTTCTGGTTGGATACCATCCGCCATTTGCAACAGGAAGTTACTTCCCTGCTATCGGTGAAATCGCCGTCACAGCAGCCTTAATCAGTACTATAATATTTATCTACAGATTTTTCGCGGTCTACTTTCCCGTTCTTGAAGCAGAAGATCGTGAAATCACTGAAGCTGAAAAAGAAGCACTTAAACCTGTCAAGACATCCATGGTAGCATGGTTTGCACGTGGATTGGCAGTCTTCGCATTTTTCGGTTTCGCCATTTTCTACTCTGTTGGACACTACAGGAATTTCGAGGAAAATCAGTTCAAGGAATTCCGCTTTATTGATCCTTTCAGTAAACTACATGCCGAAGAACCGGAATCAACTCTCACCAGTTTCGATGCTGAGCAAATGCCGGCGATGATTTCAATTAACCATAAAGCTGCAAATATTCAGATAAATGATTATGAGCCGGTAAGATTTATGCACAAAGCTCATGCAAGCAGACTAAATGGCGACTGTGCAAGATGTCACCACAGGGTGCAAACGGAATCCAAAGACAGAATCGGCGAAATACTGGAATCCTCTGCCCTTCCTGAAAGCACCCCTGCTGATTGCGCAACCTGTCATCAATTCCCCAATGAAGCGGACATGTTGACTAGACCCGGGCTTAAAGCAGCTTTCCACAGGCAATGCATAGAATGCCACGAGAATGAAACCCAAAATGCCCCAACTGATTGTATTTCCTGTCACCATCCAAGAGTACCCGATCACACTGCATTTATCGATTTCAAGGGTAAACCTGAGGGAAAAGAAATAACTGCACGTTGTTTGGAATGTCATGAAAAACAAGGTCAGGATATATTGGACACAGCTCACTTCACCTGGGAAGGTTTATCACCAAACACAGTCGGACTTGAACACCGTACCGATCTCGGCAAGAAAAACATTATCAATAGCTATTGTATTCATATCAACACAAATGAGGATCGCTGTTCACAATGTCATATCGGTTATGGCTGGACAGATGACAATTTTGATTTCACAAACCCGGAAAACATTGATTGTCTGGTTTGTCACGACAAGACCGGTACCTACAAAAAAACCACAACCAAAGGCGGACAGATTGCAGAAGAAGTCGATTCTCTTCAGGTCGCAAGAAATATTGGCAGACCTACCAGAAGCGATTGCGGAAGCTGCCACTTCTACGGTGGAGGCGGTGCTAATGTCAAACATGGCACTCTGGAGCCTGCCCTGGCCAACCCATCCCCTGAAATGGATGTTCATATGGGTAAATACAATATGCTCTGTCAGGATTGCCACAAAACCAGAGAACATAAGATTGCCGGACAATGCCTTACAATTCCAGCCAGCGAAGGACGTGTCTCGTGTGAAAATTGTCATGGCAAAACACCACATAATCTTTCTGGTGAATTGGCCGTACACCTTGATAAACACGCAAAAAGCGTAGCCTGCCAGACATGTCATATTCCTCGCTTTGCCAAAGAGACCGCAACAGTCATGAGCTGGGACTGGTCCAAAGCCGGCCAAGACAGAGAAACGGAAAAAGACGAAGATGGCAACGTGACATACGCCAAGAAAAAAGGCGAGTTTACAAGAGAGAAGAACGTGGTTCCTTGTATGTACTGGTACAACGGTAAAAACACTCGTCACCTGACTGATGACAAGATTATTGACAAAGACAAAACCACACTTCTAAACGGCCCTGTTGGCAACATCGGTGACGTCAACTCAAAAATTGCTCCGTTCAAATGCTATACTGGCATTGTCCCAATGGATGCGGAAAACAAAATACTTGCTATTCCAAATCTCTGGAAAGGCTATTGGGATCATTTCGACTGGGAAAAAGCCATCACTAAAGGCATGGCAAATCAGGACACTAAATATTCTGGCAAGCTTGCCTTTGCCAAAACCGAAATGAGATGGACAGTGGACCACGAGGTAGTGCCTGCGGACAAAGCTCTGCATTGTGCGGATTGTCATAACCAAAAATCAGTAACATGCACCAATTGTCACAGTGAAGGAAACATGAATGATCTTTCAAAGAAGAGTAAGCCATTATATAAAGGCAAACAGATAAACTTCAAAGATCTTGGCTACGATGATGATCCAGCTACCATAGGTGGCAGATTCAACAAACTGTCCCCACCATCATTCAGATAAAACCACTTACACTGCAACCAAAAAGGATCATCTCTTGACGGAGATGATCCTTTTTCTTTTTGATATTTAATTTAATTTGCAACACTCGTGCTCCAAATCCTATCAAATTCCTCTTCGTACGGTTGAGCAAGCCAATCGGAATGAAGTATCAATACGTTTTCATCATTCTTATTATTAGCAGACCAACTGAAATTAAAGGAACCCGTCCATACAATCTTTCTGTCAATTACCACATATTTATGATGCATAGCCGAGGAATTGCTGTCAACCTTAACCATTACTTCAGATTCATCCAGTCTCTCAAATTCAGAGTACTGATCATTTGCGCTTCTCTTCTCAAATACACCAGTAACTTCCACACCTCTTTCGTGAGCATTTATCATTGCGATAGCAAGGTCATCGTCCGTATATGCGAATGCAAGAAAATGAATACTTTCTTTTGCATTATTTATAAGTTCAATCAATCGATCCATAGTGTTTTCTTCCGGTGCGAAATAATTTTCCACTTGCATTCCATTTATATCAAATGTTTTTGCAACACTGTATGGCGATTCCTTATGAAAATTCCTATCTACAAACTGTTCTTCAAACTCAGCCTCATAGTTTGCTGCCAACTCGGCAGAATAAATCATTATCGAATTATTATTGTTATTCCATGCACCTGTATCCGTAACATTCATCGATCCTGTCCAGACAATTTCATCATCAACAATCATGAATTTATTATGCATAATTGCATCATGATTATCTTCAACAACTGGAATACCAGCATTTATAACTCGCATCATAGCTTCTCTGTCCATATGATCCGAATCCGTAACTATCTGCACTTCCACACCTTTGTTATGTGCTGCAATAAGAGCATCTGCAGCACTGTACAGGCGCAAGTCGTAAAATGAGCAATGTATTTTAGTTTTAGCAAATGCAATCAGGGCGTTTAATTGTTTGTCAGAATTCTTTGGATCATTTTGGGCAACTGTTCTGTCGCCATCGTAAACATTTGTAAAAAAGACATGAAACGGGTCGAATTCGGAAACGATACCATCTGAGGTGACCCATGTTTCACTATCACCCTCATTTACATCACCATCAAGAATATCATTTTCCTGCTTGTCCAATTCACTTATATCAACATAATCTTCATCCAAATCACCATCAATATCACCATCCAATGTTACTTCAGAATCCCATTCTTTTTCGTATTCGGCATCCCCATCTACAAAGTCCGGCCCTGAAAAGGTTCCTCCATCACAAGACAATGGAATTAAAAGCACCAGAAGGAAAATCGCATTCATAATTATATTTCGCCACATTTTAAAACCTCATATTCATTAAAGATTCATAATATTTATATTTAGTTTACTATATTTAGTATATAATAGCACTAAATTTCTATACTATAATATTAATAACTCAATTTCATTTTTTGTATTATGACCTAAAGCCTATTCTGCAAAACAGTTTCCTGAAATTAAAAAAGGCGGATAAGCCAAAGCCTATCCACCTCATTTTTTTGAAAACACTATTTAAGTTTATTCACCAAACCACAATTGAATTTCGTTTGCTGCTTCTTCCGGGTCGCCACTGGCATGTACTAAATTTTTAATGGATCTTTTTTCAACATTAGCCAAATCTGGCGAATCAATTGAATAGTCACCACGGATAGTTCCAGGAGCTGCTTCAGACGGAAATGTGTGTCCTACCAGTTTTCTTACAATAGAAATCGCACGATTTCCTTTTAGTATCATTCCCACAACCGGGCCACTGGTCATGTATTCAGCCAGCCAGCTTTTGACAACTTTGCCAATGGTAACAGGATCAGCCGAGCCAAAGGTCTCGACGATATCAAGTCCGTCTCTCTCGTATGCCTCTTTTGTTTTTGTTCCTACAGCATTAAACCAACCATCGTGGCTTGGATAATGATTATTAATACGTTCCTCAGTAGCATGAAAAACACTCATGTTCTCGATTGTCAAACCTGCACGTTCAAAACGACTGACAATATCTCCAACCAATCCACGTTTCACACCATCTGGTTTAACCATTACATATGTTCGTTCCATTTTATAACCTCAGCCTTATCTACAAAAAAAACCAGCACCACATTTTTTGACTTGTGGCGCTGATTATTACCATATTATTTTAAATTTGGATAGAGGATTATTTACTTCCAGTATTCTCTTTAAGAGATAATCCAAAAGTTCCATTACCAGCACCAGGCTCATAACCCGGTTCTGCTATATCAACTACAAAATAATATGTTGTTCCTGCAACGGCTGAGAAGTTTATCCATTCAGCACTTGCTGCATTATGATTATCGCTACCTTCAGTGCAATTGCTGGAAACCTGAACACCATCGGTACAATTTGTAAGCATATAGACTGCACCATCAAAATTATCGGCCAACATGGAAACAGTCAGATCAATATTTGAAGTAGCAGTATATGAAAACACTTTATCCCAGCCACTGCAAACATAACCAGTACAAGACTCGCCATCATTAAAGTAAATATCATTTACATAGTTTGAAATATTGTGCGATGCATTGTCGTAAGGAATAGCATCAATAACTACAGGGTTTGTACAGTTTTCACCTGGTTCTAAAACAATCTCGGCTTCATCTTCAGTATCTTCAGCGTCTTCGACATCTTCGGTATCTTCAGCATCGCCATCTGCGTTTTCAATGTCGCCATCAACAGCTTCATCTACATCACCGTCTGTTGTTTCATCATCGCCATCAACAGTTTCATCGACATCACCATCTGCTGTTTCAGTATCACCATCAATAGTTTCATCATCATCGCCATCAACAGTTTCATCAACATCACCATCTGTTGTTTCTAAATCGCCATCAATAGCTTCATCGACATCACCATCTGTTGTTTCTACATCGCCATCAACATCACCATCGGTGTCATCATTGTTTCCACATCCAAGGCATAGCATGAGAGATAACATAACCAGTATTAAAATCACCATTAAATTGCGTTTCATTCTTTCTCCTTTTCGATAATTCGTGATGGAAATAATATATAGTTTCCCCCTAATCAGCGTAACCTTCTATACTCTGTATAATATTCATTTAGTGTTTTTTAGCAAGAAAAAAAGGGTGGCACAGTGGCCACCCTTTAAGCATTTCATCTTTTTTGAATTATTTTCTACCGGGAGTTACAAACTCAAAAGCATTGAAAAAATAACCAACTTCAAATGCCGATGTTTCAGGAGCATCGGAACCATGCACGGCATTGGATTCAATGTCAGTACCATATTTACCTCTTATGGTACGATTGTTAGCCTTCTTTGAGTCTGTCGGACCCATAAGTTTGCGCCAGTCCTCAATAGCATTTTCACCTTCAAGACACATAACAACTACTGGGCCGGAAGTCATATATTTCATCAGGCTTTTAAAGAACGGACGTTTTTTATGTACGGCATAAAAACCCGCAGCCTGAGGTCTGGTTAAATGAATTTTTTTCATCGCTACAATTTGCAAACCTTTTTTCTCGATCATAGCGATTATGTTACCTACATTACCTGCTTCAACAGCATCTGGTTTAACGATTGCAAATGTCCTTTGCATGGGAAGACTCCTTTCGAATCTATGGGGCACCTAGGAATATATTTTTAGGTAAATTTATTTGTGCCCGCCTTATAGCTCAAAAGAAATCGAAAATCAAGCACTTTAAATGATTTCCTCAGTGGTTATTTTCTTATATATAGAAGTACTACTTTAAAAAGATGTATGCAGCAATTCCCGAAAGCGAGACTGCCAAAGCAATGGCAAACCAAATGAACATCTTTGAGGAACCTGAGCTTACATGGGCATCAGGTCTTATCGCGTCTTTAATTTCTATTCTGGATTTAGCATCAGCAGGTTTCTGTCCCCCGAGAACAATGTTGAAAATATCATCTCTCAATTCATCGGAATCCTGTTCAATCTCTTTTATGACTTCCATATCCAGACCAAGTTCTCTTCTCACTGAATACTCTTCAAGGTTTATTGCGCTTGCCAGCAAATGCCTTATAAACAGAGGCGCCACACCAGATTCAGTCGATTCCTGTCTAGCTTTATTTTCCGTATCAACGCCGATACCAATTCTAAAAGCCATGATATCTGCCATATGTATAAGCATTGCCAAACGTTTGTGGTCTCCGGCGCGTTCCAGATGGTGATGCGAAATAATAGCACGTGTTATTTCATCCGGGAGTTTCCAGGACTTCAACAACATCCCACCCGCCAATTCGTGAATTGGTTCCATAGCCTCTTCAACAACATCAGCAGCATAGTAACTCTTATCTTCAATCTCGTCTTTCATTGTTCCAAGCAATGCAGCTTTTCCAACATCATGCAAAAGACCACCCAAAAAGGCGACGTCGTAGTCAATGCCAAGTGGCAATGCCAGCCTGCGCGAAATTTCTGCAACTCCAAGACTGTGCAACCACAACGAACGAATAAGTTCGCCATACATTTCGGATGTGAACAGGCGTGTCTGAACAAACAAACTGTAAAGCGTATTTTTCAGCTCAACCTGACCAATCCTGACGATAGCATCCTTGATACTTTTGGCTTCAGTAGTTCTGCTGTAAAAAACAGAGTTGGCAATCTGCATTAACCTGGCAGCAACAGACTGATCCTGCCCGATAAGAGCCTCAAGCTCTGCCACAGTGGTTTCCGGTTTATTGGCAATTCTCATTGCTTTGGCAATAACCTGTGGCATCGCCGGAATAACCATGGTGCCATCTTTGATCCAGCCTGACATTGGGTGTTGCAGTTCATGTATGCGTTTCAGTTTTTCATCTGTCAAATTTGTAGTATGTTCGTTCCAAGGCTTACTCATTATTGTATTTCCTTGTCAATTTATGCGATAAATAAGTTTTGCGTATAACAGTAATTCGGAGCATATGATATTTTAGATTCCCAATCAACAGAATACCACATTATATAGCTATCGTTAGATCGGCAATTTATTTGAAATATTGATAGACTTATGCGCATATTTCCCTGATATTTCACCATTTTTATTACTTCGTCTTGACTATAAAGTTGTAATTGTTAAACTACCACAGACATTTTTTGTGGAGTGAGAAAATACTTACGTATAGCAGGGAGTATATAATGCAATTTGATACTATCATTTCAAATACGCTGATTTACGATGGAACTGGCAGACAATCTTATAGAAACGACGTTGGTATTAAAGATGATAAAATCGTCGCTATCGGAGATCTCTCAGAGACCGAAACGGCAACAAACATAAATGGTGGCCGCTTTGCACTCTGTCCCGGCTTTGTGGACATCCATTCTCATGCGGATATGACTCTGCACAGACCAGATCATGCCGATCTGCTAAAGCCATTGGTTCATCAGGGAATCACCACTTTTGTTGGTGGCAATTGTGGCGTTGCTATGGCTCCGGTATCAGAGCGTCATCGTGAAACACAGATGAAATTTTACGATTTCTTTCTTGGCGAAGATCAGGAAGAAAGAGTTCGCTGGCAATCTTTTGGCGAGCTTATGGACACATACGAGAAACAGGGAGTTCTATTAAATACTGCTATGCTTGCCCCCCACAGCATGTTGAGAATGAATGTCCTCGATGTAAAAACGGAACCTGCACTTCCTCCGCACATGGATGAAATGAAACACCACCTTAACGAATGCATGGAAGCCGGTGCCATAGGCATGTCGACTGGTCTCCAGTATCCAGGAGGACTTTCATCCAACCAGTGGGAAATCACCGAACTTGCCAGAGAAGTTCATAAATATAATGGCGTTTTCACCTCTCACCTTAGAAGTTACAGCTCGGACACCCTTCCACAGGCCGTAGATGAAGTCATCAGCGTTGGTCGTGACGCTGAAGTCCCGGTTCAGATCAGCCATTTGTTCTGGATACCTAACTTCCCGGCGCCATTAAACTCCTTAATGACCAAGTTCATCAAGCTCGCAAGTACAGCTTATAACAAAAAGAAATTCCCGCTTCCAGTAGGTTCGGCCTTGAAGCCACTTTTAAATAAAGTTGCCTCACTTGTAAACGATGGTTTTCCCATTGGTGTGGATGTAATGCCAACCAGCGCGGGTTTCACACACCTGTTGGCCTTGTTTCCGCCATGGGCTCTCGAAGGTGGCATGGAAAGGGTTCAGCAGCGTTTAGCCGACCCCAAAGAACGCGCCATGATTCGTAAAAGTATTGAGATGGGCGATACTAAATGGCCTCACAGAGGCCGAGATAGCTGGAGTATGAACCTGTTCAAGGTTATGGGCTGGGACTGCGCATTTATCATGAGTGTGCCATCTGCTAGAAATTCAAAGTATATTGGCAGAAGTTTTGCCGATATCGCCAAGGAATTGGGCAAACATCCCTTTGATGTTGCCTGCGACATGTTGCTTGAAGAGGATGGGCGAGTGTTGATATTCGAAACTGCGACCTTCCCAGGCGACCCGCTGGTCGAGTTATCCTTGTTAGACCCTCTTATCGACCCCAATGCATCCATTGTTACAGACACTATTTTGCTCGAATTCGGTATGCCTTCTCACCTCTTCTACGATTGTTTTCCCAAGTTTTTGGGCAACTATTCAAGAGAACTTGGCAAAATATCTCTGGCCGAGGCAATCCGTAAATGCACCTCGCTTCCTGCCAGTCAGATGCAAATTCAAAAAAGAGGCAGCATAAAAGTTGGCAACTACGCCGATCTTGTGTTATTCGACCCCGGAACCATTGGTTCAAGGTCAACAGCCATGGATCCAAAGCATTCTCCAAGTGGTATCGAGTATGTTTTCATAAATGGTCATGCTGTTGTTGATCCTTCGGGTTATCATCCCGAACCTAAACCGGGTAAATTGTTGAGACACGGAGCTGTCTAGCAAAATTTTGGAGGTTGAAAACATGGAAAACTTTGATCTGGCTGTCATTGGTGCTGGCCCTGGTGGATATGTGTCTGCAATCAGAGCAGCACAACTTGGCTTAAACACGGCAATTATTGAAAAAGATCCCAAACTTGGTGGCACCTGCCTTAATGTCGGCTGCATTCCATCCAAAGCCATTCTGGAATCCAGCTACCAGTACTACAATGCGACTAAACATCTCGGCGATTTCGGTGTCAATACTGAATCAGTATCGTATGATCTAAACACCATCATGGAGAGAAAAACCAGGATAGTTGATGAGCTTACCGGTGGCATCGCCATGTTGATGAAGAAAAACAAGGTTACGGTCTTTAAAGGAATAGCCAAGCTAAGCTCAAAAAATACCATCGAAATTACGGGTGAAGAGTCACAAACCATAGAAGCCAAATCCATTATATTGGCCTCAGGCAGTGTGCCGGTTGAAATCCCTGTTTTCCCATTTGACGGAGAAAAGATTGTCAGTAGCACCGATGCCTTGTCTTTTGACAAAACGCCTGAAAGCATGGTGGTTATTGGTGGCGGTGCAATTGGTCTTGAACTTGGCAGCGTCTGGTCTCGCCTCGGTACAAAAGTTACAATAGTAGAGATGCTCGATCATATCATTCCACCAGCAGACAAAATGGTTGCACAAACACTCACTCGTGCACTCAAAAAACAGGGAATGAACATCAAGGTTAAAACGCAGGTTGTAAAAACCGAAGTTACTGACAAGATGGTTTCGGTTACTCTCAAAAATGCCAAGGGTAAAGAAGAAATTATCGAGTGCGAGAAGGTTCTGGTGGCAGTGGGACGAAAACCATATACCGACAACCTTGGCCTTGAAGAATTAGGCATTGAAAAAGATGGTCGTGGTTTTGTCACAATCAACGACAACTATCAAACTAACATTGATAACATCTACGCCATTGGCGATCTGGTTCGTGGCCCCATGCTGGCGCACAAAGCAGAAGAAGAAGGTGTTATCGTGGCCGAGTTGCTTGCCGGTAAAAAGCCACATATGAATTTAGACAACATCCCCAGCATTGTCTACACGCACCCGGAACTTGCACAAGCTGGATTAACAGAAGAAGATGCAAAAGCCAAAGGCTTGGAGACCAAGTCCGGCAAATTTTTCTATAGAGCCAACGGCAGAGCAAAAAGCATGGGCGAGATGGACGGTGTGGTTATGATTGTTGCAGACAAAGCGACCGATAAACTTTTAGGTGGTCACATAGTTGGTGCCAACGCCTCCGAGCTAGTCATGGAAGTTGTTTGCGCCTTGGAATCAGGTTTTAGTGTAGAGAAGCTTGGTAAAATGATCCATGGTCACCCCACCCTATCCGAAATAGTAAAAGAGGCAGCCCTGGCAGTCAATGGTGAAGCCATCCACGGCTAACCTAATTTATGCGCATAAAAAAAGATGGGCGAATTTGCTGCCCATCTTTTTTATTCTTTGATTTTGTATATCTAATCTGCTTTTATTAACTGTCGCAGAACATAGTGCAAGATCCCACCATTTTTATAATAGTCCACTTCCACCGGTGTATCAATTCTGCATTTCATATAAAACGTCGTTGCATCACCGTTTTCAGAAACAGCAATAACCTGCACATCATCAGATGGCAAAAGGTTATCATTGATTTTTATCGAATATTTTTCTTCGCCAGTCAAACCAAGTTTGTTAGCAGTTTCACCATCTTTAAACTGCAAAGGCAAAACACCCATGCCCACAAGATTGCTGCGATGAATTCGCTCGAACGATTCCGCCAATACAGCTTTCACACCAAGCAAATATGTACCTTTTGCAGCCCAGTCGCGACTGCTTCCCATGCCATAATCTTTTCCGGCAAGCACAACACAGCTAGTGTTTTCTGCTTTGTATTTCTGTGCGGCATCAAAAACACTGGTTACCTCATCACCCGGCAGATAACGTGTCCACGAGCCTTCCTTGCCTTTGGCCAACATATTTTTCAAACGAATATTGCCAAAAGTTCCCCGTGTCATAATACGATCATTCCCTCGGCGACTGCCGAAAGTATTGAAATCTTTTTGCTCGATTCCATTCTCTTTCAGATACTCAGCAGCAGCACTATCCAAAGGAATTGCTCCGGCTGGGCTGATATGATCAGTAGTAACACTGTCGCCAACCATAACCAGAACTTTTGCATCTTTAATAGCGGAAATGCTATCCACATTTTGACTCATACCATCAAAAAATGGCGGTAATTGAATGTAGGTCGATTTAGCATTCCAGGGGTATAGTTCGCTTTCTGAAATCTCGATATTATTCCAGACAGAGCTGGACTCACCGATTCCCTCATATACATTGCGGAACATTTCGGGGTTGATATTCTTTTCCAGACAATCCGCAATTTCCTCATGAGTCGGCCAGACATCCCTTAAATAGACCTCCGACCCATCCTTAGCCTTACCAATAGAATCCTTAGTCAAATCAATATCTATATTTCCAGCCAGTGCATATGCAACCACAAGTGGAGGCGAAGCAAGATAGTTAGCCTTGACAGACGGATTGATTCTGCCCTCGAAATTACGATTACCGGACAACACACTGGAAACTACCATATTATTACTTTTTATTGCCTCTTCGACCTCTTCAGGTAGAGGCCCGCTATTGCCTATACAGGATGTACAGCCATAACCAACAGTATGAAAGCCCAGCTTTTCAAGGTAGGTTGACAGGCCAGATTTATTTAAATATTCCGTCACAGCTTTGGAACCCGGTGCCAGGCTGGTTTTTACATATGACTTAACAGAAAGCCCCAATTCAACAGCCTTTTTAGCAAGCAAACCAGCTCCGATCATCACAGAGGGATTACTGGTATTGGTGCAACTCGTTATTGCAGCAATAACAACACTACCAGTTTCAAGCTGTTCTTTTTTCCCATCCGCAAACTTCAGTTCAGCATTACAATCAACTTCCTCTTCGTTCAATGCAAAGCCACCCTGCTCTTTCGGAGCCTGCAAAACTCTGCTCCATTCAGACTTCACATCTTGCAGTTCAATTCTGTCCTGCGGTCTTTTCGGGCCGGCAATGGCACCTTTAACAGTTGAAACATCAAGCTCCAGTACGTCTGTATACTCTGCATTTTTAGCATCGCTTCTCAAGAGCTTTTGCGCCTTGCAATATTCTCTGGTCAATTCAATTTGACTTTCACTACGACCAGTCAGCCTCATATAGCGCAAAGTTTCCTCATCAACCGGGAAAAATCCCATGGTCGCACCGTACTCAGGTGCCATATTTGCAATCGTTGCCCGATCAGGTAAGGTCAGGTTGTCCAGACCATCGCCAAAGAACTCAACGATTTTTTCAACCACACCATATTCACGCAGCATCTGTGTGACTTTCAGCACCAGATCGGTAGCAGTTACACCTTTTTCCAATTTGCCGGAAAGATTCACCCCAATAACCTCAGGGGCTTTCATATATATCGGCTGTCCCAGCATAACAGCTTCTGCCTCAATGCCACCAACACCCCACCCAAGAACGCCCAACCCGTTTATCATGGTAGTATGGGAGTCAGTTCCCACCAAGCTGTCAGGATATAAAACATTGATATTATCATCGCTATTTTGCTGAACAACATTCGCCAGATGTTCAAGGTTTACCTGATGCACAATACCGCTGCCGGGAGGAACAACACTGAAGTTCTCGAAAGCATTTTGTCCCCAGCGTAAAAACTGATACCGCTCCATGTTTCGGGAGTATTCCATATCTGTGTTAATCTTCACAGCATCGGGTCGATTAAAAGCATCAACCTGAACACTATGATCAATAACAAGATCTACAGGTATCTGCGGGTTTATTTTCTTGGGGTCACCACCAAGCATTTTCATGGCATCTCTCAAGGCAGCCAGATCCACCACAGCCGGAACCCCGGTAAAGTCCTGTAGTATTACGCGCGCTGGTTTAAATGGTATCTCGAATGTACCTGCCGTATCAGCTTTATAGTTAACCAGCTTTAAAATGTCTTCTTTGGTAACAATGTATCCGTCTTCGTTTCTTAAAAGTGATTCCAGTAAAATCTTGATACTTACAGGCAATTTCTCAATCTTGTTTTTTGCTTCCTTGTCCAGTTTACCAATATCATATATGCCGTAAGTAGCTGAAGCCGTTTGCATCTCTTGATATGTATTAAAAGAATCCTTACTTTTCATATTTTCTCCTTAGCTGCCTAGAACATAAACGGCAGGCGTTTACTTGATTCCCCCATGAGAACCGCCATAAAATGCAGTATCTCATTAAACTGATTTAGAGGTGTATTGTAACCGGATTTTTAACTTTGTCAAAAGCTAATGACTTCAATCGAATTCAAGCTGGTATTAATAGATTGTTCAGAATTTCTCTATAGCATTGATGACGGCTCTAATTGCATGATCGGGAGTGGAAGCACCTGCGGTTACACCTACTTCTGCAATACCATCGAACCATTCTGCTTTCAACTCAACAGCATCCAAAACTCTTTCAGCTTTGGTGTAATTACTGGCCAATTCAAGTAAATGTCCTGTGTTCGCACTTTTAGGGTCGCCAACCACAATAATCAGTGGAAGCTTTTTGGCAAGTTCAATTACACAAGATTGTCTTTTGCGTGTCGGGGCACAAATAGTATTTCTGATATGTGCATCCGGGCGCAATTTTAAAAGTGACTTTTCTAATTCAACAAAGCCTTCCACAAACATGGTAGACTGAGAAAAAAGAGAAACACTCTTTGCATTTTTTATTTTTTTCACAAGCTCTTGTTTTGCAATTTCTTCAACACCAGAGATAACCACTACGTGCTCACGTCCATCTTTAATGCCAATGGCTTCAGGATGTTTTGCATGACCAAACAGCAGCACCAAAGCGCCATCACTAAAAGAAGCATCAACCTGCTGTTTGATGGCTTTAACCATCGGGCAGGTAGCATCCACCATTTTGGGAGCCAATTTGGCAACATGCTCTTTTACTTTGCTGGTTACACCGTGCGCCCTGATAAGAACGGTTCCCGAAAGTTCATCGTCCAAAGTAATGGAGCTTATTTTTTTAGCTTTCAGATCATTCATTACATCCTGATTATGAACCAGATCGCCAAGCGTTGAAACAGCTTCACCTTTATTAGCCTCTGCTTCTGCCAAGGCAATTGCGTTTTTCACCCCAAAACAAAAACCGGCTTCCTCTGCAAGATGTACCTTAATTTTACTCATAATCTACCCTGCTGTAGAAAAGGCCATGCTCAAATGAACATGGCCTAAATAATTTCAATAAGATTGCAATAACATCAACTATTTCGCCACAATATTAACCAGTTTGTTTGGAACAACAATAACCTTGCGAACTTCACCGACAATATGCTTTTGCACTTTTTCGTCAGCCAAGGCAATTTTCTCGACTTCTGCTTTGTCAGTGCCAATCGCAACAGTCATCTGGCTGCGAAGCTTACCGTTAACCTGCACAACGATAGTAACAGTATCTTCAACTGTTTTGGACTCGTCATACTCCGGCCAGCCAGCATTGTAAACACTTTCGTTTTCACCATCATGCCCAAGCTGGTTCCACAATTCTTCAGCAACAAAAGGTGTGAACGGAGCAACCAGTTTTACTAGCGTTTCAAGTATTTCCTTGTCTCTGGCATCATCTGCCTTAAG
>Ga0070728_10003006_pt1 | contig 19534 bp, 15 predicted proteins | sample tdDd471_FD_66723 | JGI IMG/M metagenome (GOLD analysis project Ga0070728, IMG submission 66723) | Marine sediment microbial communities from the Atlantic coast under amendment with organic carbon and nitrate - tdDd47.1 | ecosystem: Environmental > Aquatic > Marine > Coastal > Sediment | place... | reverse complement strand
CGGCGGCACAGGGCAATGAGCCGCTTTTTGCATGCCTTGTGATAATCCCGGCCATAACTGTAGGCGGCAATGCGCCCATGGTCCGGCGGAATATCTTCTTTGGGGGGATGATGGGGCCACAGGGCCACCAGCACGCTTTTGGTGTCGGGCATGACACTGGCGGGATGTTCCCGCAGCTCTGCGGTATCTTCCATCCACTGCATGTCGCCGTGGTTTCCCGCCGCAAGCCAGCGGCGCAATGCTGCCCCGTGTTCCGGTAACGGATCGACGCTGGTGATGCCCAGCGCGGGTATGCCGCAGTCAAGGGCCAACTGCCGGATATGGGCGCCGGGGTCCGGGGTGGTCATGGACTGGCCGGGGGCGGATAACTGCGTTTTTCACCGATCAGGGTCAGGGTGAAACTGCGTGCCTGGTCGGTATCATGCAGGGCCGCCAGATAGGGCTCGCCCCGCTCGTCCATATAGGAAAGAATCGTGAAGCGGTATCCCGCTGCCCGGGGTTCAACAACCCAGGGTGTTTTGCCCCGCAGGGCCTCCACCGAGGCGGGCCAGCGGTTATAGCTGCGGTAATAGGCCCGCACCGCCCGGCGCAAAGACAGCATGGTTTGTCTGAGTTTTCGGGTGTCCTCACGCTGTTGCCCACGGTTTCGTTGTACAAGCCCCGGATCGTTAAGACTGGCGCCAAGATCAATCTTCCAGCTTCGGCGTTCCCGCACCAGTTGCAGGCCAAAGGGATGATCAGGATGCACAAAACCGCTTACCGCAACGCCTTTGACCCACACCACCACACGGTTGGGGGCAAGGGTTTCGCTGCCGGTAATGGGATAGGGCGACGGGGTAAACAGGTTGTGGCGACCGTTTTCCAGCACCGTGGTTTTTTCCGGGTGCAGCAGATATTTTCGGGCGTCCTGCAAAGAGGAGGCATGCACAAAGGCATCGGCAATGTTGTCGGGCCGGTCACCGGATACGCAGGAACCCAGCAGCAGACACAGCATTACGCAGGATGCAATGAAGCCCCCAAAACGGTGATGATACGATACAGGGCCCGGTGACAACACTGTTAGTGGTCGTCTTCGGCTTTCAGCACGCCGGTGCGATGGAACACCTTGTCCATGCGCCGCAGGATTTCCTCTGCCTGCTGGGTGGTTCCCAGATTGAAGCGGAAGAATCCCCGAAGCTGGGGGATGTGGGAGCGGTCGCGCACATAGATGCCTTCCCGTTCCAGTTCCTTCACGGTTTTCAGGACATAGGGTACCTTGATGAGCACATAGTTTGCCCGGGTGTTGCGGAATTCCAGTCCCTTTTCAGCGCAGTAGTCGGCTACCATCTGCTTGCCACGGGTCACTTCCGCAACATACTCGTCGTAATATTGCAGATCGTCCAGTGCGCTGCAGGCAGCGATCTGGGCCAGGGTGTTGACGCTTTTGGGATTGTAGATGCGCTTGAGCTGGGTGACCACATTGGGATGGGCCATCAGATAGCCGATACGCAGGGCTGCCAGGGCAAAGGCCTTGGAGAAGGTACGGGTGACAACCACGTTTTCGTATTTTTCCACCAGACCCGCCATGGTTTCGCCGCAGAACTCGAAGTAGGCTTCGTCCACAACCACGATGGCGTTGGGAGCATGTTGCAGCACCCGCTCGACATCTTTGCGGTTCAAAAATGCACCGGTGGGGTTGTTGGGGTTGACCAGGTACACCATTTTGGTGCGGGGGGTAATGGAGGCGATGAGCTTGTCCACATCGGCCTTGAATACATCGGGGTACACCACCTTGACAATGTTTGCGCCACGGGAGCGGGCAAACAACAGGGCGTGGGCATAGGTGGGATACGGAGTCACCACCCGGTCGCCGGGATCAAGGAAGGTTTTCATCAGCAGTTCAAGGGAATCATCGGAGCCGTTGGTAACCACCACATTGTCGGTGGTGAGGCCAACGTAATGGCTCAGCTTTTCCCGGAGGTCCGGGCTAAACAACGGGGGATACCAGTTCAGGCCGTTGCTGGAGCTGAGGTATTCCAGCAGGCTTTCCTTCACCTTGGGGCTGGGGGGCACCGTGGCCTCGTTCCAGTCCAGCTTGTAGTGGGTGATCTGGGTGCGGCTCATGATTTTGGTGAGGGAACTGACGGCATCGTAGGGGGCGATATTGCGAACGTATTCGGATACGTTGTCCGCCGGGTTAAAGGTGGTAATCACCTTGAGATTCATATTGGTTCTATCCTTTATCTTCGCTGTCATAGCGATGCACTCCTTGTGATCTTCGCTCGAACAGGTCTCCGCTTCCATCGGGGCTAAGGGCAGAGTCGATTGACCGGAAGTTGCTGTGGGAGGCCGGAATACCACGCTTCCCAGCACGGGGTCATTCTGCCCGGACAAGGCAATTGTAGTCGCGGGGCAATAGTTTGTCAATGAAATCAATATTTTGTTATATAGCATAAAGTGCCGGGCGGCATTTCCGTTTCATGCCGGATGTATGAGCAGAGGTAAAGGACCCATGTGAGTGCAGTGTAACAGGTACAGCATTTAATTTACAACATAAACCATGATGCAGAGCCGGTTATGAGGACGCCGGTGGAAAAATGTGGATAACGGCAGGTCCGGCGGGTTTTGCCGTCCAAAATCCGGAAAGAATTGAGGGTTCATTTGTAAGCGCTTGAAATTACTGCCGTATTAAACTTTGCAAAACTTTGCAAAATTTCCCCAACCCGGGGGAACCACTGCTTTTTTTGCTGTATTCCGGCAATTTGTCCACAGGTTTTCCACAGAACGATATTTACGCAAAAGTACAGTTTCGCAAACCCCGGATATTTCAGGGAAAGTGATAGTTCTTGCAATGGGATTTTTTACCTTGTATACTAATTTCATACATTTCGTGACAGGGAGGTTGCGACAATGAGTTTGACCTTTTCGGAAATTAAACCTGCGGAGCTGGTTCGGATACGGGAGCTGGAGTTCGCCATTTTCGGCGAAGTGCGGGCCACCCCGATTATCGAACAACAGCCGCTGTACAACTGGATGGGATTGAGTTACATGGCCTGGAGCAATGACGCTCCGGTGGGCTTTGTACTGGTGAGCCTTGATCCCGATGTGCCGTCCCGTGCCTGGTTGTACACCATTGGGGTGCTGTCCTACTTCCGGCATCAGGAGGTGGCCCATACCCTGATGAGTCATGTGCTGGACGCCTGCACGGGCCAGGGACTCAAAGAACTGCGACTGCATGTGGAAAGCCACAACCTTGCGGCGGTGCTGCTGTATTCCTCCGCAGGGTTTGAAGAAATCACCGACGATATCAATCAGCCTACCGCTGACACCACCGAAGAATCCATCACCATGACCCGGGTGCTCAACAACTAGGTTTTTTCTGCGGCATCATCCGGGGAGACCGCGTCCACCACGGCGTGGAGACTGCCTTTGTGCAGCAACATCCGCACGCCATCGCCAGAGCTAACCTGTGTGGCGTCGGTAACGGCGCGGCCCTGATCATCCAATACAATACCGTAACCCCGGGCAAGCACCCTTGTGGGATCAAGACCCCGCAGGGCGGCTTCGGCCCGTTGCAGACGCATCTGCTGACGATGTACCCGTGGTTGCATACTGCTTTTGAGGCGCTGCTCCAGCATGTCCACAAGAGAGCGGGAGCGCTGTACCCGCAACACCGGACTGCGGGTTTGCAGGCGGGATTGCAACTGGTGCATGCGTGAGACGTTCCCGTGCAGCCGGGTGTCCATGGCGGCAGAGAGCCTGCCCTGGAGGCTGTCCATGGTCATGCTCATCTGGGACAGTTTGCGCGGGGGACGCCGCAGCACCATGCCCAGGGTCAGCAGGCGGCGATTACGCTGTTCTATGCGTTGTTGCATTCCGGTGTGCAGCCGCAGGCCTAACCGTTCCATGCGCCGGATAACGTCGCGGCCATCGGGCACCGCCAGTTCCCCGGCATGGCTGGGGGTTGCGGCCCGGACATCCGCCACAAAATCGGAAATGGAATAATCCACCTCGTGGCCCACCGCAGAAATCACCGGTGTGGTGCAGGCGGCAATGGCCCGGGCAAGCAGTTCGTCGTTGAACTCCCACAGGTCTTCAAGGCTGCCGCCGCCCCGGGTAAGGATAATCACCTCCACATCCCGGTGGTTGTCCAGCCGTCGCAGGGCTGCGGACAACTCACGGGCAGCGCCCTTGCCCTGAACCCGGGCAGGGCTTACCAGTATTTTCACCGAGGGCATCCGGTCGTGGATCACCCGCACTATATCCCGCAGGGCCGCGGTTTGGGCGCTGGTGACAACCCCCACAACCTTTGGTGACGGCGGCAGGGGCTGTTTTCGATCCGTATCAAAAAGCCCTTCGGCCTTCAGACTGCGCTTAAGGGCTTCAAACTGTTCCCGCAGCAGGCCCTCGCCCACGGCTTCGATATGCTCGACGATAAGCTGATAATCGCCCCGGGGGGGATAGACATCAATGGTGCCCCGCAGCCGTACCCGCTCGCCCTCATCGGGAAAGCGCTGTACCCGAATGGCCTTTTGGCGGAACATGGCGCAACTGAGTTTGGCGTCGCTGTCCTTGATGGCAAAGTACACATGCCCGGCTCCGGATTTTCGGATGCCCGCGATTTCGCCCTCCACCAGAATGGCGGTGTAACGCCCCCGCAGCAGACTGCGGATTTCTTCCGTCAGTTCGCCGACTTCATATATTTTCGGGCCAACGTCAAAGGGCAGTTCCGGAAGGCCGCCGCGTTTTGCTTTGGGTGACATGGAACGTCCTCAGGGCTTCTTTTTAGGGGCTTTATTCTCGTTAAAGGGAGAGGGCAAAATAGGCGCAGGCACGCTTTTTTGTTTTGCCCGTTGCAGCTCCACCTCTTTAAGCAGCAGGGCCGGCGCAATGGCGCTGACCGGCACCATGCCGGATTCCGCGCCGCAGTAGCCGTTGAACACATCCCGCTGTTTGCTTGCCAGCAGAATCTTGTTGATGCTGGTTAAGGGGGTGCCAACTACTTCAACGCCCCGGACCAGTTCTTCCTTTCCATCGGGGAAAATCCGGTACATGATGCTGGATGCGCCCCGGAACGCCTGATAGCCGTAGGTGCTGGTGTTGGTGTCTCCGCCGGTCATCTCCTGAATAATGATGCCGTAGGGCTTGCCCTGGGCCTTTACCTGTTCCACCAGCTTGACCTTTAACAGGTCCAGGGGCACCGACATTTTGGGGTCTGCCCCGACAATGGTGACGCCCATGCGGGCCCGGGGTTTGATGCCCGGTGCGGCACGGCCATGGCCGTTGGAATGGGACACGGTTTTAATGGGCGTGCGGCTCATAAGATAGGTTTTCAGAATGCCCCGGTCGATAAGGGTCACGGGTTGGGCGGGCACACCTTCGTTATCATACAGGTAAAAGCCGTTAAGGGCCTTGCCTTCAAAGGATCGCATGGTGGGGTCGTCATATAGCGAGAGAAAGTCCGGGATGACCTTTTGGCCCACCTTGCCGTTAAAGGTGCGTCCCTCATGTTTTAACAGATTGCGTTCGCCTTCAAGCCGGTGCCCCACGGCCTCGTGGAACAACACACCGGCGGCCAGGGGCATCAGCAGCGCCGGGCCGGTATAGGGGTCCATCACCGGCGCATTGGACAGTTTGTGCAGGGTGTCGATGACCGTGTCCACCATGTTTCCCAGGCGTTTTTTGGTGAAGGTTTTGGGGTTGTCGCTGTATTGGGTGAGGGCGTAGGGAAGCATGTCGCCGTCTTTGGTCAGCACTTTTGAGCCGGTGGTAACCTGCCACAGGATATGATCCTGCCGCAGGCGGGTGCCTTCGCTGGTGACAAGATAGTCACGGTGCAGTATGGCGCTGATGCCGATGTGGGATTGCAGCAAATCGTCATGGCCGGTGTAGCGATGGCTTAATTCCGCCAACATGGCTTCCCAGCGCTTTGCATTGAAGCGCAGGCGTTGCTGCGCATCAAAGTGTTGTGTGGGCTGTTCCATGCTAAAGGTGCCCACGCCTTTGCGTTTTTCATCGGTCTTGGTGACGATGTTCTGGCCTTTGCGGCTCCACAGATCTTTCACCGCCCGGCGGTAGGCTTCCTCGGAAAGCATCCAGAAGGACGAGCGGATCGCCATGGGGTCCATGCTCACCGGAGCAATGGGAGACGGGCGGAACAGGTCCGTATCATCCCAAAACATGGGGACGTCTTCGGAAATATAGGTGTTGTCCTGCTGATAGCTGCCCACCCGGATTTCCGCATAGGCCACTGCCCGGTCATCGTTGTCAGTGTCATATACCGCGCCATTGGCAGCGGTGACATGAAAGCTCTGCTCCCGGGCGAGCCGGTACAGCACAAAATAGGGCAACTGGGCGTCGCCGGTTTTCATGGTGTTGAAGGTACGCAGCATTTCCTGCTCCATGGCCTTCATGACCGGGTCTGCGGATTGTGGGGCAGCGGTGGCGGTATGCGCCGTCAACAGCAGAAAAGCCACGGCCAGCGCCATGGTGGCATGCCTGATGAATGATGCATTGTGCATAATGTGGTCCTTTCACCTCCGGAAAAAAGACAGAGCCTTATAATACTGTAACCATATACAGAAGCATGGCAATCCGGCAATGTTCAGGGAAGATTGCTTCCCTGCTTTACCAACACAAAACTGACGCTTTGCCGCAGGTTGAGCATGGGCTTTCGCTGGGCGGGCCGGTTTTCTGCGGGTTGTGCAACCACTATGCCCGCTTCGTCTCCGGCGCAGGTGGTGGGCACATGCACAAAGTACAGCCCCGGGGTCAGCATGGTGGCGTCATGGCGGCTTCCGTCAGGGCATTGGGCATAGGCCGTGATACCAATCAGTCCCTTGCCGCCTTCATCCAGCACGTTGATCATGACCCGGTGCTTGTCTTTGGGAGTCCGGGCCATGCGAACCAGTTCCGGTTTAATACGGGCATCAATGCCCAGATCCGTTGCTTTGTTTTTTTTCTTTGGTGACGCCGTGTCTGTGGATTCGCTGCATCCCCACAAAGGCACAAGCATAAGAGCCAGCAGTACAACACCACATTTCAATATCTTCATTGTCGTTCTCCATACCAGGTGCCGCTGACATGTTCCTGTCCGTTGCTAAGGTAATATTCTGCACGCCACATGCAGCGTTGTCCCGCCTCCTGATGACCAAAGCGGTCAATGACGCCATTATCGTCGCTGTCCTCCATCAAACAGGCGCCTTCGGAAAACAGCTGCAAAGGCTGTAGCCCGAAGTCACTGGTAATGGAAGCGTCCTGGGCATCAAGGGTGGCGTTCATGCTGTTGGCCAGACGGGCGCTTATTACTTCGCAGGCGTCTTTTGTATCGCTCCACAGAGATGGCTGCGACTCGGTGACAATGGCATCGGCATAGGCGCTGCAACAGTCCGCTGTGGTGGCGCATCCCTGACCGCCAAACACCTGGCTGATAAGGGAAAGATAGGTCCATGCGCCATCCGAGGGATACAGTTCCGGCAGAATGATGCTGTTGATAATGGTTCGGGCCAGCATGCTGAACAGAATGGACAGGCCATGGTGGTTAAAGGAAATGCTGACAGCATCGCGGGTGCCGCTTACCGGGCCGCCGACCTGGGAAATGGCGATATCCTGCCGGGCGAGATCCCGCCGCATGCAGGCGCTGTCGCCCTCTGCGCAACCACGGTTCCACTGCACATAAAAGGTGTCATAGCTGAACTGGGCCGCCTGATCGTTAAAAACAGCTCCGGGTTCTGCAGTAAAGGTGTAGCTGCCTTCCATATGCAGTGCGTCCAGTATCTGGTGCAAAACGCTGATGGGGCTTTCGGCGTATCCCTGTGCAGACAGGGCCACCAGTCCTGCGTAGATGGTCTGGCAGCTGTGCTGCCCAAGATCGGTATAGGTTCCGTTGTCATCCACCAGCAGGTCGTAATACTGCTCCTGCCCCGGTTCGCCGGCCAGGGTTTCAAACACCAGAGAGCAGATGTCATTGCTGAAAAAGCGGTCAAACAACAGCAGGCGTTCGTTGAAATTGCTCATACCGGTGCTGATGGACAACACGCTTTGTACGCTGTAGCTTCCCAGCAACGTGGTATCAAAGGTTTCGGGTTCAACTTCAACCTCAGAAGGAGTATCGCTTTCTTCTGTGTCTTCATCGCCATCGGTTTCAGCCAGCTCTTCTTCGGAACCCTCAGGCTCTTCAATGGTATCTTCAGTGTCAGTCATATACCCGTCTTCTTCCGCAAACTCCGGGTCAGCGGTGTCCCCGTCCACCCCATCGAGGTCAGAGGTTTCCACATTGTCGGCATCCTGTTCAAGGGTTTCTTCTTCCAGCTCTTGGGTTTCAGTGCTGCCGTCTTCATCGCCGTCAACAGCACCGGGAACACAGGCCCCCTGAGAACAGACATATCCGTCGCCGCCCTGGCTACAGTCGATCATGGTATAGGCCACGCAGGACGCGGGGCAGACCATCAGGATGTTTCCGTTGCAATAGGTGTCACCGGCGGTGCATTCACAGGTATTGTCAACGCCGCCGCTGCTGCAGGCGCATACCACAAGACAACATACAGCTGGCAGGAACAGAGATACTGCTTTCATTCCGGAAGGCTCCTTTTTTAAATATCAGGCACATTTTCACAGTCTAGCATCACCGGGGCCGGGCCACAAGTGCGGCAGGGTGTCTCATGGAACTTTGGGAGAGTATTACCTGTTTGGGCTTTCACGGAAACAACGTGCAGGGGGTTGTGGCGTTACGGGCTTAACGTTCAATCATTAGGCATAAGGTTGCAATAATCAAAATGTAGTATACAATATATACAATTTACATCTGTGAATGGTTGTCATTGCAGTAGCAACACAATGGCCGGTATGCATCAAAGAAGATCCAGGAAGGCACCAAAGAGGTTGAGGTAGAAGCCAATGAGCAAGGTTCTGATTGTTGATGATGAGCGTGGTATGCGCAACACCATGCGCCAGTTTCTGGAAATCGAAGGGTATGAAGTATTGCTTGCGGAACATGCCGATGAGGCCATAGAGCACCTTGCCGCACATGACATACGTGTGGTTGTGACGGATATTGTCATGCCCCGGGTCAGCGGCGTCGAGCTGCTGCGCCGTATTCAGGAACAGGACAAGCGTATTAAGGTGATTCTGATTACCGGCGAGCCCACGGTTGATACCGCTGCCGCCGCCATCCGCAGTGGCGCCTACGATTATCTGACAAAGCCCCTGAGTCGCGACCGTTTGTGCGCCGTGGTGGGGTCCGCCATCAGCCTTTACCGGCTGGAGGAAGAGAATCGCCGGTATCGGGACAATCTGGAAACCCTGGTGGAAGAGCGCACCGATGCTTTGAAAAAAAGCCAGGGCCAGCTGGAAAAAAGTTATCGCAAACTCAACCGTGCGCTGGATGGCGTTATCAAGGCCATGGCCCTTACCGTGGAAACCCGCGATCCCTATACCTCGGGACACCAGCGGCGGGTGGCGCATCTGGCAAAAGCCATTGCCACGGAAATGAAGTTGCCCGATGACACCGTTGACGCCGTGACCATGGCGGCGGCTATCCATGACATTGGCAAGATTTCCATTCCGGCGGAGATTTTAAGCAAGCCCGGTAAACTTTCCGAGATTGAATTCGATATTATTCGCACCCATTGCACCGTGGGCTACGAGATTCTGGAACCCATTGATTTTCCCTGGCCCTTGGCAAATATTGTTTTGCAGCACCACGAGCGTCTGGACGGCAGCGGCTATCCTCACGGGTTGTCCGGGGATGATATACGGCTGGAGAGCCGGATTATCATGGTGGCGGATGTGGTGGAGGCCATTGCCAGCCACCGGCCATACCGACCGGCCCTGGGCATTGATATCGCTTTGGACGAAATCACTTCCCGCCGAAATGGGTTCTATGATTCCGATGTTGTGGAAGCCTGTATGACCCTGTTCCAATCCCGGGAATATACCCTGATTGCCTGAGGCTTAGTCAAAAGAGGATGTGGTGGGGCGGCGCTCGCGGCGAACGGTTTCCCGCAGGGTTTCCACCAGCCGGATATCCGGCAGATCGCTGCGGACCTCATAGCGAATACCGCCGATATCCACATGGGGGCCCGGATAGGGCTCGAACAAGTGCGCCCGGATCTGGTTCCACACGTCCATGCCGCTGCCTTCGAAATTCAGTGCCCGTGCGGGATAGGCGGCTCCGTACCAGGGCACCTCGCCTAGGTCGATTTCACGGGTGGATACCCGTCCCCGTTTTACCAGATCCCAGGCAGAGGCAAAGAGCTCCGATGCCGCTTCGGTCACATGCTCGTACAGGGTGCGGGCGGTGTCGGTGTGTTCGATGGGGATGGAAACCTGCCCTGCCATTTCTACCCGGTCGGCATTGTGGGTCAAAAAATACAGGCTTGCACCGGTGGTTTTGTGTCCCTTTAAAATGGCCCAGGTGATGGGGAAATTTCCCCGGATCTTATCGATCAGGCACAGGCTGACCTGCAGATGCCGGGGCATGTTGGGCGGCATAAAGGCGTCGCCCAAAGGCGTGTCGTATTCCGCGGATATCAGCATGTCCGGCTGCATCTGTTCAATCTGTTGCACAAAGCGGGGGTCGTTGGGATCTGTGGGGCACAGCACCGGTATATCGTGGGCACGGGCCTCCTGTCCCACCGAGGGGTACCACTGGCCCTGCTGCTCGTCATCCGCATTGACCACAACGGCCTGTATGGTTTCCCGGGGCAGCAGATAATCCAGCAGGGCGCGACCGGTATTTTTACCGCCAAACAGAACGATATTCATGGCTGTGTCCTTTGCGGGCCTGTGTTGCGGGCAGGCCGGTTTTTCGAATGGTTAGGGTTCCACCACCTCGCAGCTGACGTCGTTGTTTTGGGTGGAGGGAATGCGCCATAAACCGTTGCGCCGCTCCCAGGTGAATTCCACCGCAGTATAGCTCAAAAATCCCCAGGAAATGGTGCAGCGGTAGAAGGGGAAGCCCTCCTGGTAAAAGGTAACATCGGTATGCTCGTTGGCCTGGGCAAGACAGAGGCCTTCAAGGCTGCGTTTGGCGGTGACCAGATACACGCCGTCCTGGTTTTGCGTGCCCCAGGCCACATCAATGGTACAGCCGTTGCTGCACCAGTTGCCAAGACCGCCACCGGGCCAGCCACTGTGGGTGGGACCCCAGTCGCAGACCGGCGCGTGGAAGGAGTCACAGATCTGACCCGGCACCGCGGCCGGAGGCGTCACCGCCAGATCGTAACAGCCCCAGTTCATGTCGTCGTACACGATTTCCATGTGGTTGTCCGGCTGGGGCAGTGAAACCACGTTAATACGGTCCATGGTGGACCACAGGCCTTCGCTGTCCGCCACCCGCAGGCTGATGGTGTAGGTGCCCTGGGCGTTGGCCACAAAGCTCCGGGTGCCGCCGCTGCCGGAAAGCGGGTCGGCCCCGCCCGGGGCGGCTTCGAGAGTATAATCATAGTCCATGATGGAATCACCGGCGTCGGGATCGCTGCTGCCAATGGCGTCCAGCAGCACTTCCTCGCCCACGATAATTTCGATGTCATCGGCGGACCCGTTGGCCCGGATCACCGCCGTGGGAGCCCGGTTGGGGGGATTCTTCACCGTGACCCGCAGGGTGGTTTTGTCGCTCCACAGGTCCCGGGCGTCCATGACCCGCAGGCTCAAAATCCATTCCCCGGGTTCGTTGCCGTGGACCGTCCGGGTGTTTCCGTCGCCCGCCAGTTCAAAGTGACCGTCCGGCGCGCTCTCGATCTGGAAGTCCCAGTCCGCAATTTCGTCGTCGTCGGGATCGCTGCTGCCCAGGGCGGAAAGAATCATCACCGAGTTGTAATTCACTTCGATGGGTTCTTCGGTGCGGTTGTTGACCGCCAGCACGGCCACGGGTTTGTGGTTCAGGGTGCCTTCGGCGTGGAGCAGCACCTCGTAGTCGGTGCGGTCGGCATCGCCGGGCTCGAAGAGATCAAAGTCGTTGTGGGTGACAATCACCGCGCCGCTGGCCTCGCCGGGGCCCAACGGCGTGAATTCCGCGTTAAAGGTAATGGCTTCGTTGCGGTCCAGCACCTGGGGGAAGGAATTCGGCAGGTTGGTGACGAACAGCGAAGAAGAAGAGCCGCCAGCCAGATGAATGTCGTAAATGGTCAGGCTGCCGTTGCCAACGTTTTTGACGGAAATTTCCTGAACGTCGGTCTCATACTGTTCCACGGGGTTGAATTCGATGGTGTCCTGGGGAATCACCAGCAGCACCGGGTCGGAGCTGGACGCGCTTAAGGACAGGCTGATGGAGCCGTCGGCGTCGGTGTTGCCCGCATCGCTGAAAATTTTGGCGGAAGCGGTCCAGGAGGCGTTGATGCCTTCGGGAATGAAGGTGAATTCAATCACCCGGGAAAAATCCGGGTTAATGGGGGTGTAGTAGTCCGGGTTTTCCGTAAAGCCGAAATAGCCGGATTCGTCGGTAAGTTCGATGCGGTCGATGTTCAGGGGCAATGCGCCATCCGCCACCACGGTGACATCGGCGGTGCCGGTGATGCCCACCTGAATGTTTCCGAAATCAATGTCCGTGGGGGTGACTTCTATGGTGCTGTTGCCGCCGATGCCGTGGATGGGCACCTGATAGTTGCTGACATCGCCGTTGGAAATAATCACCAGCCGGTCGAACTGTTCGCCTTCGTCGGCGGGTTCAAAGGCCACGGTGACGATAACTTCTTCCAGATTGGCAAGCTGCCAGGAGGTTTCAGCGCCGGTGTCCAGGCTGAAGTCGGTGCTGTTTTCCCGCAGGGAAACACTGCTGATGTTCAGGGTGTCGCTACCGGTGTTGATGATGCGCACCTGCACTTCTTCCCGGGTTTCCAGCCGCACGGTATCGAACTCGATGGGGCTGGGCAGCACCTGGATGTCTGTGGCAATGCCGCTGCCGGAAAGGTCCACGGCAAAGCCCGGGGCCGGGTAATCGGTGTCGCTGGTGACAATGTAGATGGTGTCGCTGCGTGCGCCTTCCTGGGTGGGGCTGTAGTTGACGGTAATGGTGATGCTTTCGCCGGGGTTAAGGAACAGGGGGTTTTCCGGCGTGGGTTCCCGGGAGGGTTGCAGCATGAAATCGTTGCCCACATAGCCGCCGCTGCTGGCCAGGGCAATGGAGCCGATGCGCAGCACCATGTTGCCGTCGGGATCGCCGCTGTTGGTGATGGTGATGGTCTGCAAATCGGTGCCGCCCACGGGGATTTCACCAAAATCAATGCTTTCCGGGCTTACGCCGATATGGGCGTCGCCTTTGTAGCGGGGCAGCAGATCCACCCGCAACAGGGAGTCGTCCTGATCGTTGCTGCTGATGAGCAGCTGTTCGCCGTCATCCAGCACCGCATCGCTGGGTTGATAGGTTACGGATACCAAAAAGCCCTCGCCCGGGGGCAGGACCATGGGCAGGGTTACGCCGGTGTCCAGCTCCAGAGAAAAGTCGATGTCATCTTCCGGGGAAAGGAAACTGATTTCCGAAACCGTGAGGTCTTCGGTGGCGTCGTCATCGTTTTTAATCAGCACTTCCTGGGTGTTGGAGCCGCCATAGAGCACATAGCCGAAATCAATGGAGGGCGGTTCCACCACAATGGTGCGCCCATCGGTGTCCGACGGGGTCTCATCAAGTTCGTTCTCGATGTTCTCCGCTTCATCGGGTTCTGTTTCTTCCGGGTCTGCGGCGTCGTCAAGGTCGGCGTTGTCCTTGTCCACGTCTTCGGTGTCGTCGATCTCCACCGCATCGGTGTCACCGTCGGTAACCGCGCCGGGCACGCAGGTGTTGGTGGCGGTGTCGCACTTCTCACCGGCGGGACAGTCATTGTCCGTATCGCAGAAGGTGGGCTGGTCGCCGTCGGGTCCGGTAATGTTTCCGCTGTCGCTGCAGGATACCGATATCGTCAGCATCAAACATGCCGCGATTATGATACAGACCGCCGCAGAATTCTGTGGGATATATCGTTTCATGACACCGCTCCTTGGGACTTTGGGTCAACATTTCATGTATCCTTATTATATACCGTGAAAAGCCAAACGAGTCAAAGAGTAAAGAGGCTCTTGTAAGACGGGGTAAAGAATGCGTATTTTGAGACCATAAAATCATTGACAATATAAGGGGTATTTCTATAATTCCCTTGAAAAGTTGCTTGAAATGTGACAACAAGCGGATTATAACATTGCTTGTTATCTGAAACTATCTTCGAGACAGGAGAGTACCATGGCTCTGAAAATTACCGATGAATGCATCAGCTGCGGCGCCTGCGAACCCGAATGCCCGGTGGAAGCCATTTCCGAAGGCGATGACATCTATGTGATCGACCCCGAACTGTGCGTGGAATGCGTTGGCCATCACGACACCCCGGCATGCCAGGAAGTCTGCCCCGTGGACGCACCGGTGAAGGCATAACCCTTACCGGATCATCCAAATTAAAAAAAACGCTGCCTTTTGGCGGCGTTTTTTTTTGCCCGATTCAAAAAAGCATCTGCCTGCCAGACATGCGTATGAATATTTCTTTGAAGTAGTATAAAATATCTCCCCTGTTGAGTGTGGTGAATATTCAGTTGTCAAAGAGCATTGTTCGCGGCTCGGTTGCCACAATTTGACTGCTAACATATGTTTGGGTTTTATGTAAGCGGAATACAATATTTCTGTGTACAGACCCCCAAGGCCCTTTTTTGCTTCCCACGGGCACATACCCGGTTTTTTGGCGATTTTGGGCACGCAAAAACCCCAGTGATTTCCCTGAAATTACGCGTCGTGCCCCGGGCCGGGGTCCCTGTGTATTTTTTGAGGGAAAAAAGGGCTGCGTTTTTTTCGATTTATTGTGCTTTTGGGTGAAAAAGACTGCCATGGAGCCGGTGGCACAGCCGGGCGATGCGCAGCAGTTCTTCGGGGCTGCCGTTGTCGGTGGATGTGTAGGCCTGTTGCAAATCCGCCAGTTTTTCGGCATGGGGCGTCAGCACCCGCATGCGGCCAATGCGCTGTAAAAAGGCATCCGTGGGCATGGGGGGCAGGCCCAGACGTTTGCCGGTCTGGTACTGGAAGGTTGTAATGCGGCTTCGGATAAGGCTGCGGTAGTCGCCGCTGCGCCGGGAAAGGGCGATGTCCGCAAAGGCGGCAATGTAATCCGGTGCGCCGTGGACCACGGAGCGGTACAGGGGCAGGGGATCGCCAAAGCGGGGCATGGCGGCGGCAAGCAGCAGCAGCAGGGCAAGGGCAAACTGGATCAGGGGCACCAGCAGTCCTTCGCTGGACAGCAGCCCCAGCATGGTGCGGGAGTAATCCATATGGTGATAATATTCCACAAACACCACGGGCCGGTTGGCCCCGGCCAGGGAAATCATGTTGGTGAAAAAGTGCAGATTGTCGCTTTTCAGAATGTGGCCGTTGGTGATGGGGTGGGAGGTGTCCATCACAATGACCTGCCCCTTGCCCAGCTGTCCCAGCCACATGCGGATGTCATCATCTTCTCCGGCCAGGGGAACATAGCGATCATCTCCCTGAATGCGGTGGGACGCGGTTTTGTCCAGGGACAGACCGGTGATGCCCCGCTTGAGGGGATGGGGGAAATACAGATGAATGGAAGCATCCAGAAGCACCCGCCACCGCAGGGGCATTTCCGGTGCATCGATCACTTCCAGCCCAAGGGCCTGTCGCACATGTTCGTCCATGGGCGAGCCGCCGATGGTAAGGGTGTTGGCATACAGCAGCGTGCCGCCTTCTTCCACCCAGCGGACAAGGTCTGCGGCTTCGGATTCCGATACCACCTGTCGGGAGGCGGTGGTCAGCACCACCAGACCGTCGGTCGGCTTCAGGCCGGTCAAAGACGTTTTCAGCACCCGCACCGGCACCCCGGCGTCTGACAGGGATTCATACAAAAATTTCAGCCCCGGGTTTTTAGGGTTTTGGATGGTGGGCACATCCCAGGTTTTCTGCCGCTCCTCAAGTTGCCTGCCCGCAAGGGCCAGAATCAGCACCAGCAGGGCCGCCCCCACGATAACCATAACGGTACGCCGCAGATCCCGGTTCATGATCCGCCTCCACCGCCGATGATATCCTGCAGGGTGTCACGGTAATGGGCCACATCCTCGCGGTCGGGCTGGCGCATACCGTACCAGTGGCGGTCAAAGAGCCGGGCCATGCGGGAGGTGTCCGCCTGAACCTGTGGCGGTAACTTTTCAGAGGCTCGTTTCAACCATTCCCGGTTGGTTTCATCCACCCAGGGCATGGGGGAATCAAAGCTGTCATGAAGCATGTGCATCCAGGCATGGAAAAACATGCGCAGGGCTTCCCGCAGGTCGTCATCTTCCATAAGATCAAGGGCCTGCTTCCAGTAGGAAGACCCGGTGAGTTTTTGCAGTTCCGGGTACAGGGGCGTGGCCTTTTGTTCCACCTGGCGGCGACCATCCTTTTTGAACATGCCGCGAACCAGCTTGTACAGCAGCCACAACAGCACAATGGCCAGCAGAATAAACATGGTAAAGGCAAGCCAGGTCAGGGCCTGTTCCAGCTGCCCCATGTCGTCGTCGGTGTCATCGCCCTGGGGGAAGAGGTTTTGCAGCCAGGCCATGATCTGCGACTTGATCCGCTCAAGCCAGGCGGAAAGCTGGGATTCGTCATCCTGTGAACGGTTTTTGGAACGGCGCAGTTCAATGCCCGCCGCAATGTCTCCCAGGGTTTGGTCGCTGATGCCGCTTTGGGTCAGCGTTTTTTGGGCAAAGGCAAATGAAATAATGCCCCGGGTGCGGGTGTACCGGTCCTTTAACTGTTGTATGTCTTCCCGCAGCACCCATATCTTTTTGCCCGACAGCAGTTCAATCTCCAGATAATATTGCTGGGGCAGACGGCGGTTGTTTTCACGGATTTCATCCACCAGCTCAAACATCCGCTTTTTTGCCGGATCGGCCAAAGCGCCCCATGCCCCGGAATCTTTTTCATCCTTTATCAGGGCCGCCATGTCATCAAGCCGTTGCAGGGCAAAGTCGATGCGGGCAAGATATATTTCCGATTCAAATTGCAGGGATTCTTCCGTGGCGTAGCCGCTGACAGCCCACAGTTGCGGAGCAAAGGATGTCAGGCTTATCCAGACACACAGCGCCCACAGCATGTGCCGCAGTCCGGGGCTCATGAAGATTCTCCCCGGCGCGTCCCCTGTTTTTGCAGGGCCAGGGTGTTGCGCTCCCAGAATACTTCGTCATGGTATCCCTGAATATGGGGCCGCTGGGGAATCTCCTGTATCCGCTTGGCGGCGTACAGACAGTATTCCTCTTCCTGCTCTATCATGGCAAAGCTGCGTCCCAGTTTTTTGGCAGTGACCCCGGTGGTGCCGGAGCCTGCAAAGGGATCGAATACCAGATCACCGGGGCGGCTGCTGGCCAGAATGATTTTTGCCAGCAGTTTTTCCGGTTTCTGGGTGGGGTGGGGCGTGTTTTCCGGCATGGACCAGAAAGGAATGGAAATATCGGTCCACACATTGCTTGGGTGGGTGAGGCGGAAGCGTCCGGTTTCGTCCTCGTTCCAGTCCTTTGGCTTGCCGTTGCTGCGGTAGGGGGCAATCACCTGACGCCGCAATTTTACCGCGTCGGCGTTAAAGTAATAGTCATTGGATACGGTGCAAAACCAGATATCCTCGCTGGCGTTTTTCCAGTTGCGCTTTGCGCCCCGTCCTTTTTCACGCTCAAAGGTGATGCGGTTTTGGATGGTAAAGTGACGCTCGCAGACCTGTTGCAGGGCAGCGCTGCTGCGCCAGTCTCCGCAGATATACACCGATGCATCAGGTTTCAGCAGTCGCCGCATCTGCCCCAGCCAGGAATCGCACCAGGCCATATAGTCTTCCGCAGAGCGGGGGGAAAAACTGGTGTTGCTGAACTGTTTGCGGAGATTATAGGGCGGGTCAACAAAGAGGAGATCCACGCAGGCATCGGGCATGTGGGGCACGGCCTCCATGCAGTCCTGACAGATAATGCTGTCCCGGATGGATGCCTCCGGCACCGCTGCGTCAAGCCGCTGCAATTTCCGGCGCAGTGCAGGCAGTTCGTCCTCCTGCAACATCAGCGTCCGGTTTCGGGCAGCGGGGGGCATGGCCGGGCCTCGGGTCGCGTCGCTTAAATATCGACGGGCCAGGTGGAGATGGTGGCCTCGCCGTCATCGTCAAGGAATAAAATGGGCTTGTTGTTGCGGTCCCACAGTTTGATGTCGTATTCACCCTTTTCCACGTCGTCGATTTTCACCCGCAGGGTGTAGGAGCACAGCTCCGGGGCCAGCAGGGTGACGGGGCGGATCAATTCCTTAAGCTGAATGACGCTGGCGATCACCGGTACACCGTTGGTGCTGGCAGGGTCCATCCAGACTTCAAAACGGTTCAGATATTCCGTTGTCTCGTCGTCCAGTTCTTCATCCTCGGCCAGCAGATGCCCCACGATGTCATCGGGGAAGCAGGGCAAAAGGGTGTTGTAATGGGTGATTTCGATGCTGTTTCCCTTGGGATACATATACAGCCGGGACTGACAGATATCTGCAAAGGCTTCGGGCACTTCCATTTTTGCGTGTTCGCCCTTGGCCAGATTATAGGCCGCCTCGCAACCGCAGTCGTAGGTGGTGGTGCCGTCATCGGCGGTATAGGGCCAGCAGCGGCCATTGAGCTCGAATGAGGCTTCTTCTATATAGGGGCTGTAGGACGGGGTGGAGTCGCAGCCCATAATAAGCAGGGCAGCGGCAAGCAGCCCGAAAACACCGGTGTATGTAATACGCATGCAGGATTCTCCTTCATAGTTAATCCATCATACTATACTAGCTTTATCCCGGCTGTAAAGCAAAGGCGTCCATGGAATGGCTTTTGTGTGATTCCGGTATTCCCGGTGAGCGAGACAATCGCCCTGCTCTTGCTCATGCCGGGGCTTCGTGCTAGCGTGTTCCCATGAAAAAAGCAGTGATACTCATAGCGATATGTGTGGGGCTGACAACGGCGCTGGTGTCCATGGCGGCGGATACGCCTGCGGTTCCGGCTCCGGGTTTTCCCCCGGTGGGACCCTGCTCCCAACCGCCGGTTGACCCCTGCGCAACACCGCCACAGGGCTTTGTGAATCTTGCGGCAGAGATCCCGGGCATACACCTGGACATCCGCTATCATACGGCCAACAATTTTACCGGCACCCCGGTTCCGGGCTATGGGGCCGCCTGTGCCTGGATGCTGGCCAAACCGGCAAAAGCCCTTGTGCGGGTACAAAAGAAACTGCAAAAAAACGGCTTTGGGCTGGTGGTGTTTGACGCCTACCGTCCTCACCGGGCCACGGTGGCCTTTGTGGCCTGGGCACAGCGCAGCGGCAACGCACATCTCGTAAAACAACACTATATCGGCAGCCGAAGTTATCATAACCACGGCATTGCCATTGATCTTGGGCTGGTGGATCTTGCCACGGGCCAATACCCGGACATGGGTACGGAATTCGACACCCTGTCTCCCAAAAGTCACACCGCCAACGCACAGGGCGCGGCTCTCAAGCATCGTATGATTTTGAAAAAGGCCATGGAATCCGAAGGTTTTCGCAACTACCGCAAGGAATG
>Ga0070728_10003002_pt1 | contig 19548 bp, 18 predicted proteins | sample tdDd471_FD_66723 | JGI IMG/M metagenome (GOLD analysis project Ga0070728, IMG submission 66723) | Marine sediment microbial communities from the Atlantic coast under amendment with organic carbon and nitrate - tdDd47.1 | ecosystem: Environmental > Aquatic > Marine > Coastal > Sediment | place... | reverse complement strand
GACCACTCGAAGTCCGTCAACTCGTAGCGTCGTGGTGCCATTCAAGATCCTCCCTCGGATCTTGAATCACAAACCGCTCCGTGCCGGAATCCCCTTTATGAGTTTGTGACCTAGGGCGGCGCGGCGCGCGATCAGCTTGCGCTCGGTCAGCGCCATGCCCTCGCCGTCGGCGATCGGCACCCGGATCTCGCCGGAGAACGCCGGGTTGTAGGCGGTCGCATAGGTCTGGCGGTGGTGCTCCGGCTCGGCCACCACCACGCAGTCGACCAGCGCGCCCGGAACCTTCACCTGGCGCGGGTGCAGCGACCCGGTCTCGGCGATCCGCTCGACCTGGGCGATTACCAGGCCGCCGGAGTTGCGCGCCGCGGTCGCCATCGCCAGGGCGTCGAGGGTCAGGGCCTCGCGCTCCATGGTCAGGTTGCCGGCGGCGTCGGCCGTGGTGGCGCGCAGGAACGCGATGTTGATCGGGAAGGCCCGGTAGAACAGCCACTCCTCGCCGCCGGTCTCGATCACGTCGACCAGCGGCTCGGTGGTGCGGGCGTTGATCCGACCGCCGTCGAGCCGGGGATCGACGAAGGTGCCGAGGCCGACCCGGGTGAGGATGCCGGGCTTGCCGCCGGCGATCGCCCGGTACAGGTGGCTGATGCAGCCCTGCGGCAGGTTGTAGGCCTCGATGCTGTCGTCGAGCGCCAGCCGGCCGAGCTTCGGGATCAGGCCCCAGTGCCCGCCGACCGCACGGCGGACCAGCCCCGGATGCCCCAGCCGGTTGAGCCCGCGATCCTTGCCGTCGCCCTGGCCGGCGGCAAACACCAGGGTCAGGTCGCGCGGTCCGCCGGTGTCCAGGAACCGGCGCTCGAGCGCCGCCAGCAGGCCGTCCGGCGTGCCGATCCCCACGAACCCGCTGTTGGCCAGCGTGTCGCCGTCCCGGATCACCGCGACGGCTTCGTCGGCGGACACGATCTTGTTGCGCATGGCAGCCCTTCCTCCCCGGCCCTGATCGTCGCGATCATAGCCGAGGAGGTACGGATTGCCTCGGGCGCCGAACCGTGCCCCCGGGGTCGCTCAGTGGTGCAGCAGGACCGGCATCCGCGCCGCGGTGACGATCTTGCGGGTCGCCCGGCCCAGCCCGAACAGGGCGCTCATGGCGTTCTCGCCGTAGCCGCCCATCACCAGCAGGTCGGCCGACAGGCCCTCGGCGGCCTTGAGCAGCGCACGGGCGCGGCCGCGGGCGGTCAGCTGGCCGGCCGAGAAGCCCTGGACGGTCATCGGGACGTCGTAGGCGTCCAGGTACTGCTTCAGCGCCCGGACGCTGCCCGACGCCTCTTCCTCGCTGGTCAGCACTGTCGCGCGACCGGAGAGCTGCAGCAGGGGCATCGCCGACTTGACGGCGAGCGACGCCTCGCGGCTGCCGTTCCAGGCGATCACCGGGTTGGTGGCGATGGTCGGCAGCGGCTGCGGCGGCGTGATGTAGACCGGACCGGCGCCGTCGAACAGGGCGGCGTTGAAGCCGGCGGCCGACGGTCCCTCTTCCTGTGACAGCCGTTCCATGACCACGAGGTCGGCGAGCGGGCCCAGCCGGGCGATCGCGTCGCCGCTCAGCTCGTCGGTGGTCGCCCAGGAGGCGCCCGGCCAGTCGGCGCAGACCGAATCGTACGCCGCGCGGGCACGCTGGGCGGCGGCTGCCGCCTCCTCGCTGTTGTCGAACACCACCGGGGCGGTGGTCTCGGCGTAGCCGTAGAACGCTTCCGCGGGCAATGCCGTGTAGACGACGCTGAGCTGGGCCGACAGGCGACGGGCCAGCGCCAGGGCCGACTTCAGGGAGGTGGCGTCGTTGGCGCTTCCGTCGATCGTAATCAGGAGCCGTTTCATTTTCGGGGCTTTCTTGCGGTGGTCGGAGGGGTGACGCCCTTATTATCGTAGATGTTTCGACATCCAATGGGCGTTTTTGCTGTTTGACGGGTCTCCGGGGGTCTGGTAGCGCCGACAGGCTGGGCGGCGGCGCGAATCCTTCACGACACTCCGTCCTCGAATTGGCTTGGCGGGCCCTGTGCCGCTCGCCACACTCGGGGCCTTCTCGAACGGGGGCCCGACCATGACCGAGCTGTTGCGCAATTCCCTGGACGACCGGATCGCCGAGCCGACGCCGGCGCTCGGAACCCTCGACAGGGGCGAGCCGATCCAGGTGTTCGCGGCACCGCCGGGCACACCGGCGAAGCCGCGGATCGCCCGGGCCGAAGGCATCTACATGTGGGATACGGAGGGTCGTCGCTACGTCGACGCCGGCTCGGGCCCGGTCGCCTGCAACATCGGTTATGGCAACCGGCGGGTGCTGGCCGCCCTTCAGACCCAGGCGGCGGCCGCCGCCTTCGCCAATCCGGGGAGTTTCGAGAGCGCCGCCAACCGGCTGTTCGCCGAGCGGCTGGCGGTCGCCGCCGGGCCGGGCTTCGAGCGGGTCTTCGTGGTCTCGGGCGGGTCCGAGGCGAACGAGGCGGCGATCAAGCTGGCGCGGCAGATGGCGGTGGCCCGCGGCGAGGCGTCGCGCTGGAAGGTGGTGTCGCGGCAGCCGTCCTACCATGGCGGTACCCTGGGCGCCCTGTCGGTGACCGGCGACCCGACCGCCCACGAGCTGTTCGGCCCGCTGATGAAGTCGATGCCGAAGGTGCCGGCCCCGGTCACCTACCGGATACCGCCGGGCTTCGACCAGGAGAGCTGGGCCGAGCACTGCGCCGGGGTGCTGGAGCGGACGATCCTCGACGAGGGGCCGGAGACCGTCCTGGCGTTCATCCAGGAGCCGGTCGGCGGGCTGGCGACCGGTGCGCTGGTCCCGCACGCCGCGTACATGCGGCGGGTCCGCGAGATCTGCACCCGGCACGGGGTCATTCTGATCCACGACGAGGTGATGAGCGGCGGCGGCCGGACCGGGGCGTTCCTGTCGCACGAGCACTGGCCGGACTGCCGGCCCGACCTGGTGGTGCTCGCCAAGGGGGCGGGCGCCGGCTACTTCCCGCTCGGGGTGGTGCTGGCGCCGCGCGACCGGGTCGCCGAGGTGGCGACCGGCGGCGGCTTCATGCACGGCCATACCGCGTTCGGAAATCCGCTGGCCTGCGCGGTCGGGCTGGCGGTCCTGGACGAGACCCTGGACGGCGGGCTGATCGACAACGCCGCAGTCCAGGGCGCCCGCCTGCGGGCCCGGCTCGACGCCCTGATGGAAAGCTCGCCGATCGTCGGCGACGTCCGCGGCAAGGGCCTGCTGATGGCGCTCGAGCTGGTGGCGGACAAGGCCGGCAAGACGCCGTTCCCGCCGGCCGCCGCGGCGGCGGCCACCCTGGCGAAGGTGGCGATGGAGCAGGGGCTGATCCTCTACCAGCGCCGGACCAACGCGGGCCGAGACGGCGACTGGGTGATGGTCGCCCCGCCGCTGATCGCCACCGCCGCCGAGATCGACATGATCGCCGACGGCATCGAATCGGCACTGGCCGAGACGGCGCGGCGCCTCGGCGTCGGCGGATAGCCGCCGGCGGCGGTTAACCGGTCGTTAAGCGGCTCCGCGCTAGTGTGATCTGATGAGCCGAGGACCCTACACACCGCGCGATGTCGTGCAGCGGAAGCTGGCGTCCCATCGCCGATGGCTCGACGGCGCGCCCGACGGCGAGCCGGCCTCGTTCGCCCATGCCAACCTGTTCGGCTTCGACTTCACGGGCGCCGACCTGCGCGAGGTCGACTTCGCCGGGGCGTCGTTGCACGGCGCCCGGTTCGTCGGCGCGGACATGACCAGGGCGGTGCTTGCCGGCGCCGATCTCTCCGGCGTCAGCTTTGTCAACGCCACGCTGTTCGAGGCCGATCTGAGCGGTGCCCGGCTGGTCGGTGCGGTGTTCGAAGGCGCCGATCTTCGCGGGGTCTCGTTGCGGGCCGCCACCGGACTGCCGGCCGACACGGCGTCGGAGCCCGGAGGGGCGGTCGATCCGGTGACCTTCGCCGGCGCCCGCATGCACCGGGCCAACCTGTCGGGCGCCCGGCTCGAGCAGGCGGTGATGGCGCAGACCGACCTGACCGGCGCCAACCTCGAACGGGCGTCGCTCCGCCGTGCGTCGATGTCGGGCGCGGTGCTGCGCAACGCGATCCTGGCCGGCGCCGACCTCAGACATGCCGACCTGACCGACTCCCTGGTGACCGGTGCCGATCTCTCGGGCGCGCAGCTGGACGGCGCGACGGTCGAGCGGACCAACTTCGTCGGTGCCCGGCTGCGCGACGTGGACCTGTCGAAGGTGGACACTTCGCGGGCGCGCCTGACGCCGCCCGCCGATGCCGTGACCACCGAGATCCAGCGCACCCTGATCGACCACGACCGCTGGGTGCGCACCGAGGGCCGGCGCGGGGCGCGGGCCTCGCTCGACGGCGTCGACCTGACCGATGCCGACCTGCGCGGTCTGAACCTGTCCGGCGCCGACCTGCGCGGGGCCCAGCTCCAGCGGGCGGTGCTGACCGACGCGCTGCTCGTGCTGGCCGACCTGGCGGGCGCCGATCTCACGCTCGCCTCGCTGGCGCGCTGCAATCTGTCGGGCGCGAACCTCGCCGGGGCGAACCTGTCGCGGGCGGATCTGACCGACGCCGTCATGACCGCGGCCCCGATTCTCAGCCACAGCGGGGCCGACACCGGACGCCGGCAGCAGACCCGCCTCGGCGGCGCCGACCTGAGCGGTGCGGTGCTCGACGGGGTGAACCTGGACGACACCAGCCTGGCGGAACCGCACGCCGCGGCGACCGGGACCGATCCGTGACGCGGGGGCGCGGGCTTCGGGGTTAACGCCTTCGCGGCGCGGTTCTAAAGTCGACCGCTGACGACGGATCGGAGCCGACCATGCCGCTGACCAATCAACGACACCTGTTCGATCTCCCGGACGGCGTCGTGTACCTGAACTGCGCCGCCCAGGGGCCGGCGCCGATCGCGGCGCGCGACGCCGGCCGCCGGGCCGTCGACCGCAAGGCGCGGCCCTGGGACCCGGAGCGCCTGCGTCTGGCGGACGAGATGGCGCGCTGCCGGGCGCTGTTCGCCGGCTTCATCGGCGCCGCGGCCGACGACATCGCGCTCACCGGCGCGACCAGCTACGCCATGGCGGTGGCCGCCGCCAACGTGCGGATCGAGCCGGGGCAGACCGTCGTGATGCTCGAGGCGCAGTTCCCGTCCAACTATTACGTCTGGCAGCGGGCCGCCGCCCGCGACGGCGGCGAGGTGGTGATCGTGCCGTGCCCGGCCGACGGCGACTGGACCAGCGCGGTCCTGGAGCATCTCGGCCCTGAGACCGGGCTGGTGGCGCTGCCGAACGTCCACTGGGTCGATGGCGGGCTGATCGACCTGCTGCCGATCTCGACGGCGGTGCATGCCGACGGCGCGGTGCTGGTTGTCGACGCCACCCAGTCGATCGGCGCCTACCCGTTCGACACGCGCCACATCGATCCCGACTTCGTTGCCTGCTCGGCCTACAAGTGGCTGCTGTCCCCCGATCAGTCCGGCTACCTGTACGTGGCACCAAGGCACCAGCACGGCGAGCCGATCGAGCACAACCACGCGACCCGGATCGGCGATGCGCCGATGACCCTGTCGCCCGGCTACGGCGACCGGTTCCGGCACGGGGCCGCGCGCTTCGACCAGGGTACGGCCGACGCGATGATCCACATGCCGATGGCGGAGGCCGCCATGCGGCAGATCGCCGAATGGGGCGTGGACGAGATCGCCGCGACGCTGGAGCCGCTGGTCGACCGGATCGCCGACGAAGCCGCGTCGCGCGGCTGGCGGGTGCCGCCGAAGGCGCACCGTGCCCCGCACTTCATCGGTATCACGCTGCCGGCGCCGCCGGCACCCGATCTGGCCGACCGCCTGGCGTCCGAGAACGTCCATGTCAGCCTGCGCAACGGGCGCGTCCGGGTGAGCCCGTATCTCTTCAACTCGTTCGAGGATGTGACGGCGTTGTTCGCGGCTCTCGACCGCAACGTCCGGCGCTGACGCTGCCTGGAGCCGGTCCGCCCTAGCAGGCGGCGACGGTCGCTTCCGGAGCCAGGTCGGTATTCGCCGGGCGGGCTGCGCGGTTGGTCGACACCCGACGCTGGCGGACCTCGGAGAGAATGACGCCCGAGACCCCTTCGCCGAGCACGTGCAGGGCGGCGATCCTCAGGGTTTGCTCCATCTTCGCCTTCGAGTAGCGGATGACCGGGTCGGTGACCGCCACCGCGAAAGCGTTCTCCAGGTAGCTCCGCAGGGCCTCCGGGCGCTGCTTCAACTGGATCAGCGGCCGCTCGTGGTCGAGCGCCAGGGTCACCTTGCAGGTGCATTCGAAGGTCGAGAACGTGTCGCCGCCCGGCGGGGTGGTGACGATCGAATAGGGCAGCGGTACCAGGATCGACGCCCGGCGAAGCGCCTCCAGCCGAAGCCGGAGCAGATGGGTCACCACCGCCCCGACGACGAACATGGCCCCCAGCTCGAGCACGCGGAGATAGGTGGTGCCGCCGAAGATCGGGACCTGCTCGCTCAGCACCATGGCGGTGTCGAGCAGGTATACGCCGACGACCACCGCCAGCGCGATCGTCGCCATCAACGCGCAGGCCAGGGTCGCGAGCCAGAGCGAGTACGGCACGTCGATGACCGGCTCGAGAGCCGGTTCCCGATTTACCGCTTTGCCCTGCTTGCTGGCCATCGCTGTCTCCACCTCCTGAGATCACCCAGGGAAGGCGTCATCGCCTTCGATAAGAATATAAATCGTCCTGGATTGGTTTTCAATCGGAAGGAGGGTTTGACTATCTACTTTAGATTCCGTTCATCTGCAGGGCGCAACGCCGGCGGCTGACAACGCGCCGCGACGGCGCTACCGTCGGGCTCTCACCGATCGAGACCTTCCATGCCCGCCGCCACCGGCACCCGCGCGATCCTGCGCACCCTTGGTCATCCCGACTACGGCCTGTATGCGCTCGGCAACAGCGTGTCGCTGATCGGCATGTGGATGCAGCGGGTGTCGGTCGGCTGGCTGACCTGGGACCTTACGCATTCCGGGACCTGGCTCGGCGCGGTGGCGTTCGCCGACCTGTTCCCGACGGTGTTCGTCGGCCTGCTCGGCGGGGTCGCCGCGGACCGATTCGACCGGGTACGGATCATCATGGCGTGCCAGGCCACCGCGATGGTGCTGGCCGCCGTCATGGGAATCCTGACGCTGACCGGCCACGTCACGGTCGGGTCGTTGATCGTCCTGGTGCTGCTCGGGGGCATCGTCCTCGGCTTCAACCAGCCGTCCCGTCTCGCCCTGGTCTCCAGCCTGGTTCCGCGCGAGAGCCTGACCACGGCGGTCGCGATCAACTCGATCGTGTTCAACATCGCCCGGTTCATCGGCCCGGCGCTCGCCGGCCTGGTGATCGTCACCGCCGATGTCGGCTGGTCGTTCGTCGCCAATGCCTTCAGCTACCTGGCGATGCTCGCCTCGCTGATGGCCATCCGGCACCGCAATCCCGGGGCCGGCCGCGACCTCAGCGCGGTGCGGCCGGCGCGGTCCGGGCTGGTGGCCGATATCGGGGCCGGCCTGGCCTATGCCGCCCGGCACCCGGGAATCGGCCCGCTGCTGGCCCTGCACCTGGTCACCTCGATCATGGTCCGCCCGGTCCTGGAGCTGCTGCCGGGGTTCGCCGACCACGTGTTCCAGGGCGGCGCCGACACGCTGGCGACCCTGACCTCGACGGTCGGCGTCGGGGCGGTGATCGGCGGCTGGCTGCTCGCACGCCGCACCGGGACGGAAGGGCTGGTCACCCTCGTTCTGGTCAGCACCGCCGGGGTGTCGCTCGGAGTCCTGTGCTTCGTGGCGACCGACATCCTGTGGGTCGGCATCGCCGCCGCCGGCTTCCTCGGCGGCGTCATGGTGGCGTCGGGGGTCGGCCTGCAGACGGTCGTCCAGCTCGGGGTCTCGGCGGCCATGCGCGGCCGGGTCCTCAGCCTGCACGGGCTGATCTTCCGGGGCGGTCCGGCGATCGGCGCGCTGATGATGGGAACGGCGGGCGACCTCGTCGGCCTGCGCCTGCCGCTGGCGGTCGGCGCCGTCGTCGGCCTGGGCATGGTGCTGCTGGTCGCCGTCCGGGCCACCCGCCTGCGGGCCGCGATCGAGCAGCCGGCGGAGGCGGAGTGACAGGCGCCGGTTCCCGGCTACCCTGGCGCTCTCGATAACATGCGGAAGGATGCGGTCCCTGTGAGCGGTCTGGAACAACTCGAGCGGCAGGCAGCCGTCGATCTCGAACGCATCGCCTATCCGCGCGGCGCCTGGGTTCCGCCCCGGCAGGACACGGCCGGCCGGCGCGTGCTCGACGTGCTGGTGGTCGGCGGCGGGCAGGGCGGCCTGGCGGTGGCGCACGGCCTGCTGCGGGCGCGGGTGACCAACTTCCGGGTCGTCGACCGGTCCGAGCGCGGCCGCGAAGGGCCGTGGCTGACCTATGCGCGGATGGCGACCCTGCGCTCGCCCAAGGAGGTCAACGGTCCGGACCTCGACGTCCCGTCGCTGACCTTCCAGGCCTGGTTCGAGGCGCAGCACGGTGCGGCGGCCTGGGTCGCCCTGAACAAGATCGCCAAGCAGGACTGGGCGGCCTACCTGTTGTGGCTGCGCCGGGTGCTCGGCGTCGACATCGAGAACGGTGTCGAGCTGACGGGCATCGAGCCGGACGGCGAGCACCTGCGGGTCACGCTGCGCCACCTCGCCGACGGCCGGAGCGAGACGGTCACGACCCGCAAACTGGTGCTGGCGACCGGCATCGAGGCGTCCGGGCGCTGGTGGGCGCCGCCGCAGGTCGAGGCACTGGACCGCCGGTTCTGGGCTCACACCGGCGAGGACATCGATTTCGCGGCCCTGGCCGGCCGGCGGGTCGCGGTGCTGGGGGCCGGGGCCTCGGCGTTCGATAACGCGGCGACCGCCCTGGAGGCCGGCGCCGCCGAGGTCGCGGTGTACTGCCGGCGGCCCGAGCTGCAGCGGGTGCAGCCGTTCAAATGGCTGTCGTTCCCGGGCTTCCTCGGCCATTTCGCCGAACTGGACGACGCCTGGCGCTGGCGGTTCATGAACCATCTGCTGACCATGCGCGAGGCGTTCCCGCGCGAGACCTGGGAGCGTGCCGCGCGGCATCCGAACTTCCGATTGGAAGCCGGCGCGGAGTGGCAGCGCTGCGAGCCGACGGGCGACACGGTTCGGCTGCACACGCCGCGGGGCGTGTTCGAGGCCGACTTCCTGATCGCCGGCACCGGCTTCGACGTCGACCTGGCGGCCCGACCCGAGATGGCCGGCATCGCCGAGCGGGCGGCGCTGTGGGCCGACCGCTACACCCCGCCCGACGGCGAGGCCAACCCGCGGCTGGCCCGCTACCCCTATCTCGGGCCGGGCTTCGAGCTGCTGGAGAAGGTGCCCGGGAGCGCGCCGTGGCTGCGGCACATCCGGCTGTTCACCTATGCGACGACGGTCAGCTTCGGGCCGTCGGGGGCATCGATCAACGCCATGAAGTTCGCGGTGCCGAAGCTGGTGTCGGGCATCGTCGGCGACCTGTTCCGCGAGGACGTGGCGACCCACTGGGACGCGCTCAGATCCTACGACCTGCCCGAGTTCCTGCTGCCGGGCGAGGACGGCGAGGCGGCCCCGGTCAAGGCGGTGGTCGAGCGCCAGGCCGACGGCAGCTTTCGCTGACCCGACGGGCTGGACGCGACGGCCGGCGGCGCTATGGTGTCGCTCCGATTTGGAGCGGAGCTGCGCATGGCCATCGACAAGATCGTTCCCGGGGTCGCCGAGGCGGTGGCCGGTATCGAGAGCGGCATGACGATCATGATCTCGGGCTTCGGCTTCGCCGGGGTGCCGAACGACCTGATCCACGGCGTGCTGGACCTCGGCGTGTCCGACCTGACCGTCATCTCCAACAACGCCGGGACCGGCACCGAGGGCCTCGCCGCACTGATGGGCAGCGGCCGGGTGCGGCGGATCATCTGCAGCTATCCGCGCTCCAAGGGCTCCGACAACTTCGACGCCCGCTACGCCGCCGGCGAGATCGAGCTCGAGCTGGTGCCCCAGGGCACCCTGTCGGAGCGGATGCGGGCCGCGGCCGCGGGTGTCGGCGGGTTCTACAGCCCGACCAGCGTCGGTACCGACCTGGCCGCCGGCAAGGAGGTGCGCACCATCGACGGTCGCGACTACGTGCTGGAGATGCCGCTGCGCGCCGACGTGGCGCTGGTGCAGGCGCAGAAGGCCGACCGCTGGGGCAACCTGGTCTATTCGAAGGCGGCCCGGAACTTCGGGCCGGTGATGGCGATGGCCGCCGACCTCACCATCGTTCAGGCCAAGGAGATCGTGCCGCTCGGGGGCCTCGACCCCGAGGTGATCGTGACCCCGTCGGTGTTCGTCGACCGGGTCGTGCACATCGACAACGACCGGGAGTGGGACATTTGAGCGCGACCATGACCGCCGACGCCTTCACCCGTCTCAGCCGCCGCCAGCTCGCCTGGTGCGCCGCCCAGGCGATCCCCGACGGCTCCTACGTCAACCTCGGGATCGGCGTGCCGACCCTGTGCGCCAACGTGATGCCGGCCGACCGCGAGATCGTGCTGCACAGCGAGAACGGCGTGCTCGGCTTCGGCCCGGCGCCGGCGGCCGGGGAGGAGGATCGCGACCTGATCAACGCCTCCAAGGAATTCATCACCATGAAGCCGGGCGGCGCGTACTTCGTGCACACCGACGCCTTCGTGATGATCCGCGGCGGCCACCTGGACCTGGCCCTGCTGGGGGCGTTCGAGGTGTCCGGCGACGGCGACCTCGCCAACTGGACCACCGGCGACCGGCGGTTCCCGCCCGGGGTCGGCGGCGCCATGGACCTGGCGGTCGGCGCCAAGGCGGTGTGGGTGCTGACCGAGCACACCACCAAGAAGGGCGAGCCGAAGATCGTCGACACCTGCAAGTACCCGCTGACCGCCCCGAAGGTGGTGCGCAAGATCTTCACCGACCTGGCGGAGATCGACGTGACGCCGTCCGGGCTGGTGGTGCGGGCGATGGTCGAGGGCCTGACCCTGCCGGCCCTGCAGGAGCTGACCGAGCCGAAGCTGACCCTGGCCGACGACTGCCGGGTGCTGTCCGCCCCGGCGGCCTGATCCGAATTCGTGGCTCGACCGGCGGCTATCCGGCCGCCGTGTAAGTCAGGATCGTCCCGCCGGTCTTGAGCGGGCGCGCGCTTTCGAGGCGCATCCGGAGCTGCCGGTCCTGCGGCCGGAACAGCGGGGTGCCGCCGCCCAGCACCACCGGGGCGATGCAGAGCCGGTATTCGTCGACGAGACCGGCCGGCAGCAGCGAGGCCAGCAGGTCGGCGCTGCCGAACACGTAGACGTCCTTGCCGTCCTCCGCCTTGAGAGCCTCGACGGCCTCGACCGCGTCGCCCTTCAGGAGCCGCGTGTTGTTCCACGTCGCCTCGTCCAGGGTGCGGCTCGCCACCGCCTTCTCGAGCGAATTCATCATGTCGGCCACCGTCCCGGTCTCCGTGGCCCAGTATCGGGCCATGCCCTCGTAGGTGCGCCGTCCGAACAGCAGCGTGCCGATCTCGTTGTCTTGCGCGAGCGACACCGCCTCGAGCTCTTCGCCCCAGACCGTCTCGTGGAAGGCGAGGTCCCAAGGGGTCCCGCCCTCGAAGTAGCCGTCCAGCGTCATCAGGTTCCAGGCCACCAGCCGTCTCATCGCAGACCTCCCAACACGCGTATCGCCGCGTTCGAATAACCGATTGCAATATGCAACCGGTTGTAAGTTGCACCAGCCGATGCGACGTAGCAATCGGTTTCTGGGAGTCCGCGATGCGCAGCGACCACAGGTCCGGTTGCCCGATCAATCTGAGCCTCGAGGCGTTCGGCGACCGCTGGAGCCTGATCGTGCTCCGCGACATGATGTTCGGTAACCGGCGGCACTTTCGCGAACTGCTCGCGCATTCCGAGGAAGGCATCGCCTCCAACATCCTGTCGGCGCGCCTGAAGCGGCTGCTCGATCTCGGCCTGATCAGCAGGACCGACGACCCGACCCACAAGCAGAAGGCGATCTACAGCCTGACCGAGAAGGCGATCGAGCTCGTGCCGGTGTTCGCCATGCTGGGCGCCTGGGGCCGACGCCACTTGCCGGTCAGCCGCGAGCTGTCGATCCGCGCGCAACTCCTCGAGGAGGGCGGCCCCGAGCTTTGGGCGGCGTTCATGGAGGAGCTGCGCAGCCTGCATCTCGGCATGCCGAGGAAGCCCGGCGCGCCCTCGGTCATGGCCGAGTTGCGCGCTGCATACGAAAGGGTGCTGGCAGAGGTCGAGGCGGGTGGGCGCTAACCCTTCGGCCGGCCGAGGCTGATCGTGGCGATGGCGAACATGGTGGTCGCGAGCCCGAGCGGGCCCAGGTAGTAGATCAGCCGGTACGCCAGCATGGCCGCCAGCAGCGACTCGGTGGGCAGTTCCGGCAGCATCAGCACCATGGCGCCCTCGAACACGCCGAGACCGCCGGGCACGTGGCTGGCAAGGCCGATCGAGGTCGCGACCACGTACAGCCCGACGAAGCCGGCCGGGCCGATCGGCAGGGCCGGCAGCAGGACGTAGAGGGCGAGGCCCGCCAGCGCGATGTCGATCGCCGGCACCACGATCTGCAGCGGGGTCAGGACCGGGCCGGGCGTCTCCACCCGGTGTCCGCGCCACTCGATGTGGCGGCGCCGGATGCCCAGCAGCAGGTAGGCGAGCAGGGTGATCAGCAGCGCCGCGCCCGCCGCGTGCGTCACGATCGGCGGTCCCGACACCAGCTTGGCGATGCGGTCGGCCTCGCCGAACATGGTCACGCCGGCGACCAGGGCGGCGCCGAGGCAGAAGGTCCAGGCCGTGAAGGTGCTGAGCAGGACGATCTGGCCGACCGACAGCCCGACCGGCCCGTACAGCTTCAGCCGGGCCGAGCCGCCGGTGATCAGCGCGAAGCCGAGATTGTGGCTGAACACGAAGGCGATGAACCCGGTCATCGAGGACAGTGCGACCGACACCCTGGCGTGCACGTAGGCGACGCCGAGCCGCTCGTAGACCAGCAGCGCCATGTAGCTGCAGAACGTCAGCAGGATCGAGAGCGTCACGCCGGTCGTGGACAGCTGCTCGAACTCGGAGATCACCTGGGCGAGGGTGAGGTCGGAGAACTTCCGGTGCAGCACCCAGATCGCCGCGCTCAGCAAGCCGATGCCGATCGCCGCTTCGACGACGTATTTCAGGCGCGCAAAAAGCACGGCCCGACGGTTCTGCGACGCCGACGGCGGGGAGGAAGCTTCGATCATGACGCGGTGTATATATGGCACTCGCGTGTGCGACACCACGGTCGAAAGCGCCGCGGCGGCTTCGGAGGGGAGATCGGAGCCCGACGGGTCCCGAAGGCGCCTCGGGCGGCCCGTGACCGGCCCGGTCAGCCCGCCGATTCGCGCCGAATCGGCACGTTGCAGACGACCAGCCGTTCGACCCGGCCGTCGCTGCCGGCCATCGGCAGGGCGAGGCGGCACCAACGGGTGATGACCGAGACCTCCTTGACCGCGTCGTGCTCGGCATACACGGCCACCGCCTCCCGCACCACCAACTGGTACTGCGCGGTGAATACGGTCGGGCCGGGCGGGTCGAACGAGCTCAGCCAGCGGCCGGTCATGTCACGCCCGTGATGGGTCGCGACCTGGCTGCCGTACAGGCGATACAGGAAGTCCGTCGCGTCCCGGTTCGGCTCCAGCAGCATGATGTAGCCCAGTGCCGGGACGATCTGAGCCGGGTCGAACTCGGCATTGAGCGGCAGGCTGCCGCGTCGATCCCGTTCCCGGCACCAGTACTCCGCCAGACACTGATGCTGCGGCAGCAGGAACAGCGATGGATCCACGCGATCGGACGGGATCGACAGGTACTCGTGGCGCTCGAGCCCGTAGCGGGCCGGGTCGGGCATGGTCGCCCGCAACCGGTCGGTCTCGACCGGAGCATGCGAGAGCTGGCTGAGGAGGTCGACACTGATCGGAACCATGACTGCCTCCTACATCAAAGGTCGGCGATGGTCTGTCCGGATGCCGGGCCGTCTTGACCATGATACGCCCGGATGCTCGACTTCGTCCCGACCGCCTTCGCGGTCCAAGACAATCTGAATTCCGGGAGGAACCGATGGCGCGCAAGCGGTACGAGGATCTACGCAGCTACCGCTGGTACGGCGCCGACGACCTCAGGTCGTTCGGCCACCGCTCGCGCACCCTGCAGATGGGCTACGACCGGGCAGACTGGACCGGCAAGCCGGTGATCGCGGTGGTCAACACCTGGTCCGAGATCAACCCCTGCCACACCCACTTCAAGGAGCGGGCCGAGGAGGTGAAGCGCGGCATCTGGCAGGCCGGCGGGTTCCCGGTCGAGCTGCCGGCGATCTCCCTCAGCGAGCCGTTCCAGAAGCCGACCACCATGATGTACCGCAACCTGCTGGCGCTCGAGGTCGAGGAGCTGCTGCGCTCCTACCCGGCCGACGGCGCGGTGCTGATGGGCGGCTGCGACAAGACCACCCCGGCGCTGCTGATGGGGGCGGCCAGCATGAACCTGCCGGCGATCTTCGTGCCGGCCGGGCCGATGCTGCGCGGCAACTGGCGCGGCAAGAGCCTGGGCAGCGGCTCCGACACCTGGAAGTACTGGGCCGAGCTGAAGGTCGGCAACATCACGCGCAAGGACTGGGAGGAGATCGAGGACGGCATCGCCCGTACCCCCGGCACCTGCATGACCATGGGCACCGCCGCCACCATGATGAGCGCGGTCGAGGCGCTCGGCATGTCGCTGCCGGCCTCCAGTGCGATCCCCGCCGCCGACTCCAACCACTCGCGGATGGCCAGCCAGTCCGGCCGTCGAATCGTCGAGATGGTGTGGGAGGACCAGAAGCCGTCCGACGTGATGACCGAGAAGGCGTTCGAGAACGCGATCACCACCGTGATGGCGATCGGCGGCTCGACCAACGCGGCGATCCACCTGCTGGCGATGGCCGGCCGGCTCGGCGTGCCGATCGACCTGGAGCGGTTCGACGCGCTGTCGCGCCGGACCCCGTGGCTGGCCGACATCCGGCCGTCCGGCAAGTTCCTGATGGAGGACTTCTATTACGCCGGCGGCCTGCCGGCGCTGATGGGCGAGCTGCGCGACCTGCTGCACCTGGACGCGGTCACGGTCAGCGGCAAGACCCTGGGCGAGGACATCGAGCGGGCCGACGTCTACAACGAGGAGGTCATTCACCGCCGCGCCAACCCGCTGAACGCCGAAGGCGGGCTGGTGGTGCTGAAGGGCAACCTGGCGCCCGACGGCGCGGTCATCAAGCAGACCGCCTGCGACCCGAAGCTGCTCAAGCATCGCGGCCCGGCCGTGGTGTTCGCCGACTACAACGACATGGCGGCCCGCATCGACGACCCGGACTTGGCCGTCACCCCGGACTCGGTGATCGTGCTGAAGCACGCCGGCCCGCAGGGCGGCCCGGGCATGCCGGAATGGGGCATGCTGCCGATCCCCAAGAAGATCCTGCAGCTGGGCGTGCGCGACATGGTGCGGATCTCCGACGCCCGGATGAGCGGCACCAGCTACGGCACCTGCGTGCTGCATGTGGCGCCCGAGAGCTGGGTCGGCGGCCCGCTGGCACTGGTCCAGGACGGCGACATGATCGAGCTCGACGTCGCCGGCCGGCGCCTGCACCTGGACGTGTCCGACGCCGAGCTCGATGCCCGGCGCGCCGCCTGGGTGCCGCCGAAGCGCAAGTTCGAGCGCGGCTTCGGGGCGATCTACGCCGACCACATCACCCAGGCCGACAAGGGCTGCGACTTCGACGTGCTGATGGGCACCCAGCCGACGCCGGAGCCGGAGATCCACTAGCCCTTCGCGGCCCTGTGCTTCGCTCCGGGCACCTCAGGGCGACAGGAGAGGGGCGCGCATTGCGTTCCTTGCTCTATCGTCCTGAGGTGCCCCGCGCAGCGGGGCCACGAAGGGCCGGCCCGCAGACGACGAGCAATTCGAGGATGACCGCATGACCAGGACCGCCATCGTGACCGCCGCCGGCTCCGGCATGGGGGCGGCGATCGCCCGCAAGCTCGCTGCCGAGGGCTGGTCGGTCGCCATCCTGTCGTCGTCCGGCAAGGGCGAGGCGCTGGCCGAGGAGCTCGGCGGGCTCGGGGTCACCGGCTCGAACCTCGACCCGGCGGTGCTGAAGGACCTGGTGGACCGGACCCTGGCGCGCTGGGGGCGGATCGACGCCGTCGTCAACTCGGCCGGCCACGGCCCGAAGGGGCCGGTGCTGGAGCTGACCGACGAGGACTGGCACCTCGGCCTCGACGTCTACCTGATGAACGTGGTGCGGATGACCCGGCTGGTGGTGCCGGCGATGGTCGGCCAGTTCAAGAAGGACGGGCGCGGCGGCAGCATCGTCAACATCTCGACCTACGCGACCTTCGAGCCGGAGGCGGCGTTCCCAACCTCGGGCGTGTTCCGGGCCGGCCTCGCCGCCTTCACCAAGCTGGTGGCGGACAAGCACGCGGCCGACGGAATCCGCATCAACAACATCCTCCCGGGCTTCGTCGACAGCCGGCCGGAGAAGGAGGAGTTCCGGGCGCGCATTCCGATGGGCCGGTACGGGCGGGCCGAGGAGATCGCCGAGGTGGCGGCGTTCCTGGCGTCCGACCGGTCGAGCTACATGACCGGCCAGAACCTGCGGGTCGACGGCGGCATCACCCGGTCGGTCTGACGGCCGCGGCGCCCGGGACCGGGAGAACCCGCCATGGAGTCCACGGGCCACGCGCCCGGCAAGGCCGGTCGCCTTGCCACCGGATTCATTTGCGTGACCGTGCTGCTCGACGCCATGGGCATCGGCATCATCATGCCGGTGATGCCCGACCTGATCGAGGAGCTGACCGACCTGCCGATCGGCGCGGCGGCGATCTGGGGCGGCTACCTCACCTTCGTCTACGCGCTGATGCAGTTCGCGTTCGGGCCGACGGTCGGCAACCTGTCGGACCGGTTCGGGCGGCGGCCGGTGCTGATCGTCTCGCTGGCGGCGCTGACCGCCGATTATCTGGTCATGGGGCTGGCGCCGAACCTGCTGCTGCTGTTCGTCGCCCGCCTGCTGTCGGGCATCGCCGGCGCCACCCACTCGACCGCCAACGCCTTCATCGCCGACGTGACCCCGCGCGAGCGGCGGGCCCAGGCCTTCGGCATGGTCGGTGCCGCCTTCGGTGTCGGCTTCGTGCTGGGGCCGGTGCTCGGCGGGCTGACCGGCGAGCTCGGCACCAGGGCGCCGTTCTTCGTTGCGGCGGGCCTGGCCTTCGCCAATTTCTGCTACGGCATCGTGGTGCTGCCGGAAAGCCTGGACCGGGACCGGCGGCGCGACTTCTCGTGGTCCCGTTCCAACCCGCTCGGCGCGGTGCGCCAGGTCGCCCGGATGCCGCGCGTCGGCTGGCTGCTGGTGGCGTTCTTCCTGTTCAACCTGTCGCACTACGTCTACCCGGCGGTCTGGGCGTTCTTCGCCAAGGCGGCGTTCGACTGGGGCAGCGCCGAGGTCGGGCTGTCGCTGGCCCTGGTCGGGGTCGGGTTCGTGGTGGTGCAGGGCGGCCTGATCCGGGTGATCCTGCCGCGGCTGGGCGAGGCCCGGACCACCGTGGCCGGCTTTCTGCTCAGCATCGCCGGGCTGGTCGGCGTGGCGTTCGCCACCGAGGGCTGGATGGCGCTGGCGGTGATCCCGGTCGTCGCCTGCGGCGCCATCGTCACGCCGGCCCTGACCGGGCTGATGGCGAACGGCACGCCCGACGACGCCCAGGGCGAGCTGCAGGGAGTGCTGGCCAGCGCCATGGCGGTCTCGATGATCGTGACGCCGCTGCTGGCGACCCAGCTGTTCGGGCATTTCACCGATCCGGCGGCGGCCGTGCGGTTCCCGGGCGCACCGTTCCTGGCGGCGGCGATCGTGATGGCGGTCGCCCTGATCTCGTTCGCGGTCGGCGTGAAACGCGTTCCGTCCTGACCATGGACGGCGCGCACCGGACGCGCGAAACTCCGTTTCAAACGATCGGCGAAGACCGGTCGGCGCAACGCAACCGCGTGGAGGGAACGGCGTGTCCTACGAAACCATCTCGGTGACCCCGGTCGGCGGGTCGATCGGCGTCGAGATCGCCGGCGTCAACCTGGCCGAGCCGCTGTCCAACCGGCAGGCGCAGGAGGTCCACGACGCCTTCCTGGCGAACTCGGTCGTGTTCTTCCGCGACCAGAAGCTGGACCCGGAGCAGCAGATGCGCGCCGCCCGGCTGTTCGGCGAGCCGGTGGCGATCCCGTTCGTGAAGAGCCTGGAGGGCCATCCGGAGATCATCGACATCGTCAAGGAGCCGGAGGACGCCGGGAAGTACAACTTCGGCGGCAACTGGCACACCGACACCTCGTTCCTCGAGACCCCGTCGATGGGCTCGCTGCTGTACGCGCTGGCGGTGCCGCCGCGCGGCGGCGACACGCTGTTCGCCGACCTGTATGCCGCCTACGAGACCCTGTCGTCCGGCATGCGATCGCTGCTCGACGGGCTGACCGCGGTCCACACCGGCACCCGCTCCTACGGCAGCCAGTCGAAGTTCCAGGGCGGCAAGAACGCCTCGGTGTCGATGAGCATCGACGCCAACGACGAGGGCGACAAGCTGGTCGAGCATCCGGTCGTGCGCACGCACCCCGAGACCGGCCGCAAGTGCCTGTACGTCAACCCGAACTACACGCTGCGCTTCAAGGGCATGACCGAGGCCGAGAGCAAGCCGCTGCTCGACTTCCTGTACGCCCATTGCATCCGCGACGAGTTCGTCTGCCGGTTCCGCTGGGGGCCGGGCTCGGTCGCGGTCTGGGACAACCGCTGCACCATGCACCGGGCGGTCAACGACTACGACGGCCACCGCCGCCACGTCCGCCGCGTCACCCTGCAGGGCGACCGGCCGCACTGAGGGCCGACAACAGCCTGCCCCCGTCGCGTCGTGGGTCCCGGAGCCGGCCGCTGGTGCGGCCTCTCCGGGATGGCGACGAAACACGATAAGCGCGGGCGGCACGTCCTCCTGTCGTCATTCCGGAGACGCGAGGCGGGCTCCGGAAACCACCGGCCGCCGCCCGGTCGGACGGATGGCCGCTACGCCGCCCGCCGGGCCGGCGGCTTGCGCAGGAGCAGCAGCAGCGGTGCGGCCAGCAGGGTCATCCACATCATGAAGATGAAGTCGTTCAGGTAGGCGACGGTGGCGGCCTGGCGGGTGATCTCGCCGTTCAGCGCGGTGACCCCGGCGGTGGTGTGCCACTGCCAGATCGACGGCAGCCAGGGCTGCTGCATCGTTGCCCGGAACGGCGTCGCGTTGGCCGCCATGTCGGCATGGTTCACCTGGATGTTCTGGGCCAGCAGGGTGACCACCGCGGAGATCCCGATGCTGCTGCCCAGGTTCCGCATCAGGCTGAACATCGCGGTGCCCTCGGTGCGGTAGTGCGGTGCCAGGGTGGCGAAGGTCAGGGTGCTGAGCGGCACGAAGATG
>Ga0070728_10002997_pt1 | contig 19594 bp, 6 predicted proteins | sample tdDd471_FD_66723 | JGI IMG/M metagenome (GOLD analysis project Ga0070728, IMG submission 66723) | Marine sediment microbial communities from the Atlantic coast under amendment with organic carbon and nitrate - tdDd47.1 | ecosystem: Environmental > Aquatic > Marine > Coastal > Sediment | place... | reverse complement strand
ATACGCTAACATCCTCGATTACAGGCGGAACAATTCGTACACCAGGGAGCTTCACTGGTAATAGCCCTGATTTTCTACCAACAGGTGGAACTGTAGAACTTTATGGAGAAAACACTGCTGATGCTGGTTTAATTGGGGGAAGCTACTTCCGCAACCTGGCAATTAACAAAACAGAACCAAAGGATAACACTTCGACCCCGAACACCCATACTAACAGAAATGGTGAAATCATTGAACTGACACGTGCACCTCTGGTTAATGCGGTTTCAGATATTTTAATACGTGGAAATCTGACTGTTGACGAGGGAACTTTTTCTACAAATAATCGCAATGTTGCTGTTATTACTGATGTTATTGTCAATGATGGTGGTATATTGAATGTTGATGAAAATGCACAGTTGCAAACCAACTTATATCTGGTAGTTAACAATGGCGGCCTGATTGAAGTACATGGAACTGCCGGCAATGAAGCGATAATTACACCATATGCCCTTTTTGCTATAACCAATTTTTACGTAGCCGCAGGAGGAACAATCAGCGCTACCCATTCGATTTTCGAAAATATGGATCCAACAACGGGAGGGATCACCATTGGTGACGGGGCATTTATTGACCCTGTTAATAGTTTCAATAATTGCGAGTTCAGGTACGACTACCTTGTCTCAGGAGGTTCTTTCTTAAGCTTCCGAAACAATCAAACGATTATCATAAATAATGCCTCTTTCCCTGATAGTGAAGGTCCTCCTTTTAATGTGGCAAAAAATGTGAATCACGGACTGGTCTTTTTTAACGAAGCCAGCGGCAGCTTTGCCGGGCCGGATTATGAAGATGATCCTTATGACAGGATTCATTGGTTTGCGCCTGAGCTGAGTGTTGCACCTTTAGTCAGGAATGTTTCCGCTCCTGCTGGAAATACTACTTTTAGTGTTTCTTCAACCCTGGATTGGACAGTGTCAGAAAGTGTACCCTGGTTTACTGTTGACCCGATGAATGGAAATGGTGATGAAACATTAACAGTAACCTATTCCGAAAATACAGCACCTGGCAGCAGAACAGGAGAAATCACTTTATCTGCGGAAGGTGCGTCTGATGTGGTATTAACCGTTAACCAGGCAGCCCTTATACCCGCATTGAGTGTTACTCCATTAAACCGTGATGTATCACCTCCGGCAGGTTCCACCAGTTTTAACATCAACTCCAACACCGGATGGACTGTGAGCGAAGGCGTTCCATGGATAAACGTGTTACCAATGAGTGGTACAGGTAATGAAACACTAACAGTGAACTATAGTGAAAATGCTACCGGATCAACAAGGGTTGGAAGTATAACTATTACGGTTACCGGAGGATCACCATCGCAAACCGTTACTGTTACCCAGGAGTCCTACCCCTCACTGGTGATCAACCTGTCTTTGGGTTGGAATCCTTTGTCCAGTTATCTTATGCCGGCCAATAACGATATTGAGGATGTATTCAGCCCGGTGTCGGGCAATCTAATGATTGCAGCTACAATGTCCGGGATCTACTACCCTGCCGGGCCTGTGAATACCATTATCGACTGGGATAGCCAATCAGCGTACAGCGTAAAGATGAATGCACCTGCCTCATTACCTATAACCGGGCCTGCTGAAACCAATAAAACACTTTCGCTTCCTTCGGGTTGGAGCCTGATTCCGGTAATAGTAAATTATCCGGTTGACGCTGCAACAACCTTTAGCCCTCCACTCGATCTGCAGGTTGCAAAAGATGTGGCTGGAACCGGTGTGCTGTGGCCGGCAATGGGAATCAACACTTTGGGCAATCTTAACCCGGGAAGTGCCTACTATGTAAGAATGAATTCAGCCGGATCAATTACCTACCCTGCCAATTCAGCCAAGGCAACAATTGTTGAACCAGTGCAGATACAATTACCTGAACAACCATGGAACGAATTTAGTACCTCATCATCATCACACCTGATCGCCATTGTTTTTGATAGAATGGAGGTTATTTTGCCAGGAGATGTAATTGGCGTATTTGCTACCGATGGGAAATGTTATGGAATTGCCGAAGTTGGTAAATTAGGACAAAACATTGTAGTTTCAGTTTTCGCCGATGATATCACAACAACAGATAAAGATGGCTTTGAAGATGGGGAGGCATTCAAATTGAAACTCTTCAGTCCTGTATCTGGTGAGGAATATGAACTGCAAGCAGTGTATGATCAATCCATGCCGCAGGTGATGTATTTTGCCAATGAAGGTTTATCAGCAATTTCACAACTAAAAATTTCCGGAACTGGTATTAATGGAAATATGTCATCCTCCATAACTATCTATCCCAACCCAACTAATGATTTCATATGGGTGAATGGTTTGGCGGAATTTGAGGAATTTGCCATCATCAATGGCACTGGTAGGATATTGTTTGAAGGCTCAACCAGCGAACAGGAGAACATTTCAATTGATATGTCAGCATTTAGCAATGGCATTTATCAATTAAAACTGACTGGCGCCAAATCGACGGTAATTCGAAAGGTTATTAAGAATTAAAGCGAGGATTTTAACTAACAAACTCCCGGTCGCTGAAAAGTACCGGGAGTTTTTTGTATACATAAATGGGTAGATTCTATTAAATATTTCTTATCTTTGGTTCTTAGATAGCAAGGTATATTTGATTGGAAAATATGAGTTTGCCATGATAATGGCATTTAACACTCAAAGCTACAACCACTTATTCATTCTACTTTTTAGATAATCTATCCGACAAAATGATCATCCAATCATTCCTAAAAGAGAGGAAGTAGGTTCCCAGGAGCCCAGGCGAAAATCTCGTTCAAAATCATATTCTTGAAATAATTCTATTCACTAAAAATATTTGCAATGAAAAATTTTACATTTTTATTAGTAGCTCTGATGTTTGCAGCATTGTTATCAGGACAGGAAACTTTAACACCAACGGTAGAGGAACCGATAGATTTTGATGTTTCTCCCCCATTGCGCGATATGATCCCAACTGATACGCCAAGTAGAATCAAATCACTTAACAAAGATGCCGAAAAGCGGGATTACCCATTTTACAAACCAGGTGGTGACGATCCGGTTTGGCAACGCGAACAAGGTCCAAATTATTTAACCGATGGCATGATGGAGGTTTTTGAAGGCATACCCCTGCTCTCAGGTCTTGCCCCATCCGACGATAATGGTGACGTTGGGCCTAACCATTATGTACAAACAGTAAATTCTAAATTTCAGATATTTGATAAGGAAGGAAATTCATTGTATGGCCCTGAGAATATCAATACCTTATTCACCGGCATTTCTGGTGGAAGCACCAATGATGGCGACCCCATTGTTTTATACGATCAGGCTGCTGATCGCTGGATGATATCTCAATTTTCTATCAGTGGTGCAACAAAGTATATTCTCATTGCGGTATCAGTTGGACCAGATCCTACAGGATCATATTACCGGTGGACTTATTCATGGGGATCTTCCGTACCCGACTATCCAAAATTCGGCGTCTGGCATGATGCGTATTTGATGGGATTGAATTGCGGTACTGATGATATTGTTGCTTTCGACCGCTCTGAAATGCTTGCTGGTGTCCCTGCGACATCAATCAGGTTCGACAATGCATGGAGGCCTGCAAGTGGCTTACATTGCGTACAACCACTGGATAATGACGGCCCTCTGGCATCTTCGAGTGCAAATGGATTGTTTATAACAATTAATGATGATGCCTGGGGTGGTAGTGATCAGCTATGGATTTACGAGTTAAATCCAAACTGGGCTATCCCGATTTTTTCTACCTTCAGCAGGGTGCAGCAATTGGGTGTTGCCTCCTTTGATAGCAATTTCGGTGGAACATGGAATAATATACCACAACCCGGCACAACCCAAAAACTGGAGGTTTTGCCACAAGTATTGATGTACCGTGCACAATACAGGAATTTCGGCACCTATCAATCCATTGTATGCTGCCATGATGTGGATGTTAATGGAAGCGACCAGGCAGGTATCAGGTGGTACGAGGTAAGAAAATATGCCGGAGGATGGTATGTATATCAGCAAGGAACCTACGCACCCGACTCACACAGCCGCTGGATGGGCAGCATTGCCCAGAATGCATCGGGTGAAATAGCACTTGGATATACTGTCGCAAGCAGTTCTGTTTATCCTTCTATCCGATTCACCGGCAGGAAGTCGTCTGATCCACTGGGAACAATGGGATTTGCCGAAGGCATCATTCATACAGGATCCAACTCACAAACAAGCGGAAACAGATGGGGGGATTATACAAGCATGTCAGTTGATCCTACTGATGATAAAACATTTTGGTACACCTCACAATATACCCTGGGTGGCTACAATTGGCACACTAAAATTGCGGCCTTCCAATTTGATGGTTATTGTGCGGCCGGAGCAAACACTTGTGATGAATTCATTGCCCGCGTTGAGATGGGTGATATTGATAATTCAAGCGATTGTGACAAATACAGGGATTATTCATTTATGTCCACAGAAATGCCACTTAACGGCACAGAATCCATTACAGTAACCAATGGCACAACAGCCTATGGTTTGGATCAATGTGGTATTTGGGTGGATTGGAACAAGGATGAAGATTTTAATGATGCCAATGAACAATATATAGTTTCCAATTCACCAGGAACCGGGCCTTATGTAACAAGCATTTCGCCACCCCCTGGCCTGTCGATGGGTGATTACAGAATGCGAATAAGGATTACTTATACCGGTGACTTACTTCCATGCGGAACAACAACATACGGTGAAGTGGAGGATTACACAATTACACTTACTGCAGCTATTCCAAATGTCTGGACAGGCGTCGGGAACAAATACTGGCACCAGGCATTGAACTGGTCGCTGGGCAGGATTCCTATTGCTGATGATCCGGTTGAAATACCCAATGTAGGATATCAACCTGTTAGAGTGGATGATTATCCAGGTGTACCTTATGAAGAGTGTGCAAGTTTATTGTTGGAATCAGGAGCTACACTCGACTTTTATGATATGGAACTAAAGGTGCATGGGGATGTCAATATTTATGGAGAGGTAGGTATGCTACAGGATGATGCAATATTTACCGTAGAAGAGGATATCTATTGGGAATCCGGCTCTACACTTAATGTTACCGAGCATGGGTGCTTTATCAAATTATTTGGTCTTTGCGAATTTAGAGCAGGCGCAAATGTTAATCCTGATGATGGTTTTTTTGATTTCCATGGTACAAGCAATGAATATATCAGGATGAAAAGTAGTAACTGCAGCTTTAGTAACCTCAGGGTTTATAAAAGTGGTGGTGCTTATTTGGGTAACAGCCTGCAGAGCAATTACGACCTTGTGGTCAATGATTACCTGTTTATTAGCACCGGTGCACATATGCTTACCTATTCTAACCATGATATCATCATCAATGACCGGATAAATTACTATGGAACCTTTGATTTCTCAACATCTTCGTCCGCAGTTATTTTTGAGGGAGGATCAACATATATCAACAAATATGCCTCGGGTTCTGGAAGTTTTTATGATGTAGTATTCAACTCCTCTGTCGGTACCACAGCAAATGATAATTTATTGGTTGAAAATGATATTACCATACAGCAGGGAGCATTCACGGCCGGTGCAGCAACTACAATAACAATAGGTGGCAACTGGACCACCAATGTTGGCCCGGGAGGATTCGTGGAAGGAGACAGTAGAGTAATTTTCAACGGCCCTGGCCATCAGTACATTTTTGGCGATGAAAACTTTAATATTCTTGAAGCAGATATGGGTGCCGCACTCCGCTTAAATAATGTCAATTATGATGTAACCTGCAATGTTTACGATTGGACATCCGGTGGCATTGATATTATTGCTGGTAATTTTACCGCTCTCGATTTATTTGAATCCGGATTATTTGGTGGATTTTGGGTAAACCCCAATGGCACCATTAACCTAACCAATGATAGTTGGGTTGACCTGAATTGTGAATTGCACAACTTTGGCGGAATAATCAACGTTTCAGGAACGGTTAGCGACTGGCCATATTCAGGTGATGCTGAAGTTGAAATGACCGGTGGGATCATCGATTTTAAAACCTGCGGGATAACCATCCGGGATAATGGGCATACATTGCTTACAAACATAACGGGTGGCACAATTAGAACTGCTCATAATTTTGTTAATGAAAGAACTGATATTGACCTGTCAGCAGCGAAAATTGAACTTTATGGCCCATCTGAAGCTACACTTGGACTGGTTACTGGGATACCAGTAGGCCATTTAGATATTAATAAAGGGGCAGTTGACGACTTGCCTGAACTAAAACAAACAGACAGAAATGGAAAACCTATTCCAACTGACGGGAAAGCCAATAATGTGAACCTGACATCGGATGTGGTGGTGAACGGAGATCTCGAAATTGTGGATGGATCACTCACGATAAATGGTAACGAACTTACTGTACTGGATGATATTTTTGTGAATGGTACATTGAATATGACCAATCCTTCCGATGTTATTCATTCAGGATCAGGAACCTTTGATCAATTTTTCTTTTATGATGGATCGACTGGTAATATCAGCTCTGGTAATATCTATCTTACATGGGGGATGGTAGTTTATGAGGGGGCATCATTTACTGCTACTTCATCCAACACTATCTATTTCAATTCATCAACCTATATGTCAGGTCTTTCGAGCGATGATCCAAACACTGTGTTTGGAAATATTATAGTTGATAAAGTTGATGGAGATTTTCTATTATGGGCTGATGGTGATCAACCCATTGTAGTGAATGGAGATTTTACACTGGCAGCAAATAATCTTATGGAATTACAGAGTCAATCAATAATCGTCCATGGAAATTTTAGTGAATCTTCGTCATCTGAAATTTATTTATATATTGTCACAAACAAAAACAAACAGGCAGAAGTTTGCTCAGATGACTCACATCACGGTAAAGGAATTTCTTTGACAAAAACCCGGGCAAACGGAGGTTATCTTGAAATTGATACCGACTTTACCCTCAATGGCTTGATGGATCTTGGTACAGATGGTGCAGTACTGGTTCATGGCCGCTTTGATATGGCAGAAACCGGTTCATTAATTATCGATGGCGGCTCCTTTATTTCCGACGCACCATATTCCACTTTCAAAGCATGGGAGTATTTAAGAGGTAACTTCGTACTTACAGATGGCTTATTTGAATTATCAAATAATAGTCCCAGTTTTGCATCAACAGCAACTACCACTGTCAGTGGCGGAGTAATCCGATCTGGTACTGGTTTTGAAACATCCTCTCTCCCGGGTGTTTTTGTGCCCACAGGAGGATTAGTTGAAATGTTATGTTCAAGTAATCCGGAAGGCTACATTTATTGCTCTCCTGGTAATAGTTTTTACAATTTAACAATTAATTCTACAAGCGGTGGAGTCGTGGTTTATGGTCTGGAAACAACAATACAAAATAACCTGGAAATACTTAACGGAGGTTTTCAGTGTAATTCTTTCGGGAATCCTGATTTATTTGTTGGTGGGAATTGGACAAACAATACTGGATTATTTGAACCCAACCTTGGGACTGTAACTTTCTATGGCTCTAACTATTCACAAATTACAACCGATGAAACATTTTACAACCTGGTTGTTGATAAATCTCTACATTCATGGGATATCCTGAGATTGAATACGGGCCTTTCCCTAACTGTTTTAAATGACTTTACTACAGTCGACGGAACTTTAAACCTTGAAGATAACAGTGAATTAATTATTGGAAATAATGTTTACCTGGGTGCAGGTTCCGGATTGAATGCCTTCTTTAATACCGGTCTGCAAGTCTCAGTTGGCGGAAATTGGACAAATGAAAATACTACATGGGATACATTTGACGGTTACTCTCCCGGAACCGAAATTCTCACGTTCAATGGAAGTGCTGATCAGGTTATCACATCAAATGCCCCACGGGAAGAATTGGGCAATCTAATAATTGATAAATCCGGCGGACAATTCAGGCCCGAGACCAACATCAATGTGAAAGGGGACCTACTCATCGAAAACCAGGAATGGAATGATAACACATCTGGTTTAACCCATTATTTTGAACGAGATTTTACAATTTCACCCACAGGTGCATTTTTGACCCATATACATAGCAATACTGTAGTATTTAAGGGAACAGCAGATCAGTCAATAACTAATAATCACTTTAATTATGGTTATTTTAAAACGGTTTATATTGATAAAACCGATTGGCCAGTTGATAGAACATTTCCTGATGGAGCTGAAATAATTACACACTCGATAACACCCCCTATGGATAATAGAAGTCAAACTGTTACTTTGCAAACAAATGTAGATCTACAGCATGGACTCGGACTATTTATAGATGAAGGTACTTTGGATATAAACGGAAATTCGCTGTATACTATGGGTGATATAGAAATCAATGACGGAGGGGTGCTAATTGTTGACGAAGGAGCACAACTAAGGATTAAAGATGGTAACGCTCTAAACGTGAATAATGGTGGGACAATTGAAGTTGTTGGCATGCCAGCATTCCCTGCAACAATTACACATCGATCGAGTGGCTTTTACGGTTTTGAGGTACAATCAGGAGGAACCATCCTTGCCGAAAATGCAATTTTTGAATATATGGGCATCGACATCTATGGAATCAATATTTTAAGCGGTGCCATCATAGGACCAGGTTTTAATTTTGACAATTGTGAATTCAATAATGGTAACCTTGCAATAGGCGGCAGTTCACTTCTAACGATCAATAACGATCAGGATCTTACCATTTACGATGCTTCCTTCCCGGATGCCAGTGCTTCATATAATGTAGCAAAAGATAGTGATCAGGGGCAGGTAACATTTATTGATTTTACAGGAGATTTCTCAGGTGAAGACTATGACTGGGATCCAAACAACCGCATCGACTGGTACGCACAAACACTTGAAGTAACACCATTGGTAAGAAATGTGACTTCTCCTGCCGGCTCAACTACATTTGATATTATATCAAACCTGGATTGGACCATTTCCGAAAGCGTTCCCTGGCTCACGGTAACTCCTATGAACGGTACAGGTGATCAAATGCTGATTGTAAATTATTCTGAAAATACTGCATTTACTCCGCGTACAGGCAACATAACGGTATCTGCTGATGAAGTAGATGATGTGGTGGTAAGTGTTATCCAGGCTGCAGCATCTCCTACACTATCAGTAGTGCCATCAGTAAGAAATGTTTTGGCTCCTGCAGGTTCAACCACTTTCAGTGTGACTTCCAACACCAGTTGGACAGTAAGCGAGAGTATTGGATGGTTTAGTGTATCTCCCATGGGTGGCAGTAACAACGGAACATTAACAGTTAACTATACCCAGAATTTCTCAGTGTCTCCCAGGTCAGGACAGATAACAGTATCTGCTGCCGGTGTTCCGGATGTGATTGTTACAGTTAACCAGGCTGGCGCCGGTGCAATTCTAACCGTAACACCAGGAAATCGAAATGTATCTCCTCCTTCCGGTTCAACAAGTTTTAACATCACCTCCAACACGGGCTGGACAGTTAGTGAAAGTGTTCCCTGGTTTAGTGCTTTACCAGGCAGTGGAAGTGGAAATGATATAATGAATGTTTACTACCTTGAAAATACAACAGGGTCTCCTAGAATTGGCAGTATTACAGTTACTGCTACAGGTGGTAGTCCATCACAAACTGTTACGGTTACACAGTTATCCTATCCAACGCACAGTATCAGTCTTATTGAAGGATGGATGGGCTTGTCAAGCTACATAATGCCGGCAGACAATGATATAGTTGAGGTTTTCGATCCTGTATCAGGTAGCTTTATTATTGCTGCTACAATGACTGATTTCTACTATCCGGCCGGTCCGGTTAATACCATTATCGATTGGGAAAGTCAGTCGGCATACAAGCTGAAGATGGGTGCAGCTGCAACATTGCCAATTATTGGTACAGATGAAACCAACAAAACCTTGACCCTGAGTTCAGGTTGGAGCCTGATACCGGTAATTTGTAATTATCCTGTGGATGCTGCAAGTACCTTAAGCACACTCGATTTGGAAATAGCAAAAGATGTTGCAGGACCGGGTGTACTTTGGCCGGATATGTCAATCAACACCCTGGGTATGCTGACACCCGGCATGGCCTACTATGTATTACTTAATTCCGGTGACTCATTTACCTATCCACCCAATAGCGCTGAATCGACTCCGGCAGAACCTGTTTCACATAAATTACCTGACCATCCATGGAACAGTTTTGAAATTTCCTCCTCATCACACATCATTGCCATTGTTGCACAAGGAATGGTGGATATTCTACCCGGAGATGTAATTGGGGCATTTGCACCCGATGGCTTTTGCTACGGTGTGGCCGAAATTGGTGAACTGGAAAAGAACGCTGTTATTTCTGTTTTTGCCGATGATGCTACCACCGATAAAAAGGATGGTTTTGATGCTGGTGAACCATTCAGCCTGAAACTTTACAATCCTGAATCCGGCGAGGAATATGATCTCGAAGTGCTTTATGACCAGAATATGCCAAATGGTATGTTATTCGAAAATGAAGGCTTATCTGCCGTTTCACAACTCAAGATTTCAGGCACCGGCATCAGTGGAAATACTTCATCTGCAATCAGCATTTATCCGAATCCAACCAACGACCTGGTTTGGGTTACTGGTGTGAAAGGCTTTGATGAATTGGTAATTGTAAATAGTACCGGAAGGATAATGTTTACACAATTTATAGAGGCCCAGGATAAGCTATCGATTGATATGTCGGCTTTCAGCAATGGTATTTACCAACTAAAATTAACCGGTTCAAGTTCTACAGTTATACGAAAAATCATTAAAAACTAATACCTGACGTTTTTTATTCTAACTCCCGGTTACTATGAAGTGCCGGGAGTTTTTGTTTACTTGAATCAAAAAAACCGTTTTAACTACCTTCATTCTCCAGGCCTGTGTATATTTGTCACACATTGATTTCCCGATCTTAATCTATTGAATTTTTATTCATGAAAACGTTTTTTACCTGCTTATTCATTTTCAGTAATTCATTATTAGGTTTTACACAAACTACCAGAGTTGCTTATGTTAGTGCTGATAAAAATAGAAGTGCATCCACTGAAACTCTTTCTGCCTGGAAATATCTAGAAACTGGAACTGACTTTGAGTGCAAATACTTAACGATAAAAAAACTTAAAAACCTCAAAAAACTAAATACCTTTAATGTCCTATGGATACATTTACCTGATTCGACGATCAATCTTGAGGGTTATTTTACTCCAAAGATAATTACCAATCTGAAGTCCTGGGTTTTGCAAGGCGGAAATTTACTGCTTACACATGAAGCCTTCAGGCTCATTAATATACTGGGAATTGAAACCGAAGTTCCGGAATTGGTTTACAAAGAAGGTTCAGACAATGACTACGGGCGAATGCTTGGATTCCATGCCTTCCGCTCCCACCCTATCTTTGAGGGACTGCATGGTGGATCCTATATCCTGAAACCATCCGCCGATATAAAAGTCAGGAATTATGGTTTCTTTGGTGAAAGCCTTCCAGCCAATGGTAAAATAGTAGCTACTGATTGGGATTACATTTTTTTGAGGGAGAACAAAAAGCTGGTGCTGGAATATGAACTGGACAAAGGAAAAGTTCTGGCTATCGGTGGCTACATGTCCTTTAAATACCCTGCAAAAGAAAATGCTGCCGATGGCCAGGTATACAATGTAAACCGGCTACACCTTGAAAAATTTACAGCCAATTGCATCGATTATCTTTCAGGAAAATCGATCGATACAACTGCATACTATTGGAGCTATAACAGCAAGGGCGTGAATCCCTTTCCATCAGAAGAGATCAACTTCTTTCCTATGATGCGCCCGCAGCGGAAATCCCATACCTGGGAAATTCCTGAAAACCAAATGAAACTTAAACGGCAACTCGCCACTGATAACTTTTGGGATGTTGCCGGGCAACGAATGTTGATTATGGGAAAAGAAACCGGTGGCATCGAAGAAATTTGGGCACATCCGTTTATGGCTTTCAGGGATTATGAAGTCGGGATTAAATTTCCGTATGGAGATACCATTTATTGGTTGAATGAGTTGGAATCCATGATTGAAACCTCTCCGGAAGCTTTTACCCGCCAATATCAATTTGATTGGGCATATCTCAAGGAAATCATTACCGTTTCACCGGATGCTCCAAAAGCTATCGTACACTACGAATACAGTGGAGATTACCCGGCTGAGATTTATATTCGTTTCAAAAGTAACCAGCGAATCATGTGGCCTTATTCAGAAAAAGTATTGGGAGGCTTAAAATACGACTTCAATGATAAACTAAATGCTTTTATCATTTCGGACCCTTCAGGGGATTTTGTAAGTATGCTTGGTTTTAATAAACCCACAAAGCCAGTAATTTTTAACTCCTCTCCTATGCTGCCTGCTTTCAGGACTGTTAATAATCCAATCGGGCATTACTTAGATATCCATTCCACAGATTCGTTGTGGCGGGCAAAACCAGCAAACGATGAATTGATTCTTACCGCACTTGCAGCCATTCAACTTGAAACGAACGATAATGTTGATGTTATAATTTCAGCAGGAAGTGAAGGGGCCGTAAGGGCTATTTCGTCCTACCAAGAGGCTCAGTTCAATCCCTACGAGGTATTTACCGATGCCTTTGAGTATAAAAGGGATATAATGGAAAGTTCCCTGAAAATTAATACACCCGACTCGGTATTTAATTTAGGTTATCAATGGGCAATCGAAGGCACCGACAGATTTTATGTAAATACACCCGGGTTAGGAAAATCACTGGTGGCCGGCTATGCAACTACAGAATCAGGGTGGTATGGCGAACACAAAGTGAACGGGCGGCCCGGTTATGGCTGGTACTTTGGCAGGGATGCCGAATGGAGCGGAATGGCCCTGTTACAATATGGTGATTTTGAAAAGGTAAAAGGTATTCTCACGCTTTTACAGGATTTCCAGGATTTGAATGGAAAAATTTTACACGAACTTAGTACGTCAGGTTTTGTGCATTTCGATGCTTCCGATGCAACACCGTTATACATTGTTCTGGCTGGAAGGTATCTGAAACATTCCGGGGACTCTGCCTTCATTAAGGCAAGTTGGCCAAATATTCAGGCTGCGATGGATTTTATGTATTCCACCGATACCGATGGTGATGGCCTGATAGAAAATACCAACGTAGGCCATGGCTGGGTTGAAGGAGGCGGCCTGTTTGGTTCACATACTTCTTTGTACCTGGCTTCTTGTTGGGCTGAAGCCCTTGAAATGGCAGCCTATATGGCAAATGCTACAGGCAATATTGATCTCGCAAAAGATTATTACAATGATGAGAAAAAAGTGTTAGAAAAGATAAATAAATTGTATTGGAATGATTCGGACCAATTCTTTTATCATGGCTTAAAACAAGATGGATCATTTATCGCTGAGAAAAGCATTATGCCATGTATTCCGGTGTTATTTGAGCAGGTTGATAAAAAACGATCTGCCCAGATATTGGAAACCTTTGCTGGCAATGAGTTTACAGCCAATTGGGGTGTGCGCATTGTAAGTGAATCTAGCCCGCTTTTCAAACCGATTGGATATCATACGGGAAGTGTCTGGCCATTGTACACCGGCTGGACAACCCTGGCAGAATATGAATCCGGAAATACAACGCAGGGTTTTTCGCACATCATGAATAATCTTTTGGTTTACAACGATTGGTCACTTGGCTTTGTTGAGGAGGTGTTAAACGGTGCAGAATACAAACCATCAGGTGTCTGTCGACATCAGTGCTGGTCCGAAACAATGGTACTTCAACCTATTATTGAAGGAATGCTGGGACTAAGGCCTGATGCCCTTGTAAATAGCCTGGGCTTTACTCCACACTTTCCGGCAAATTGGGATACCATAACAATTCAGAACATAAATGTCGGAACACATACCCTGAGTTTCTCACAGGAAAGATCGGATGAAAGCATAAAGTATAAGTTCAGCCATTCGGGAAATGGCCCTCTTTCTATTGATTTCAATCCCAAACTTCCCTTAGGCTGTGAAATCACCAATAGATTTCTTGATGGAAAAATGCTACGTCCGGCTGATTATGATGATACCGTTAACTTAATCATCCATGAAAATACAATTCTCGAATACAAGTATAAAAATGGTATTGAAGTACTGCCCCACATCACAAAACCAAAGCCTGGCGACAAACCCGAAGGATTCAGGATAATATCTGAAAAAAGAAATGCTAAAATCTATGAGATCAAAATGCAAGCCAGGTCGGGTGCAAGAGAAGAGTTTTATGTTTACATTAACGATCATCATGCAGTTAAAATTGAGAAGGCTGAATTAATCAAACGGAATGGAAATATATACCACTTCAGGACTGATTTTCCGGAAGTCGACAGTAAATATGCTTTTCAAACTGTTAAAATTTATCTTGATTAAATGGGCATGGTAATTGATAAATTTGACAACTCCAAATGAACTTAAATAATTCTAAAATATTAATTATTGTACTCATGTCGGTGACTTTATTCTTCACCGGATGCAAGACATATGAGTATTTCAATATAGAAATCCTGGAACCTGCCGAATTGTACTTTTCCCCTGAGTTGCAAAGCGTAGTGATAGCTCACAATATTTCTAATAATGACGCTGACTCTTTGGGAATGCCATTCAAAATATTTGATGTGTTGAGCTATGACAGCATAAATATTGACACAGCCCTTGCCAATACCGCAATATTGAACATTAAGGAAATGCTGGGATTTACAGAAAGGTTTTCTGTTTCAGTTGCTGATTCACTCGAAAGGGTTCTACCTAAAAATACTGTTGATTTTACGGTTGAGGATGTAAGTTTCATCAGGCAATTGTGCAAGAGCGACTCGGCTGATTCCTTTATTCTGTTAAACACGATGTTGCAATCGAATAATTATGATGTTTTCCTGAGCAATACCGGTGAGTATTTTGGTGAGTTTGAGGTTATTTTCAAAACGGATTGGCTCTTCATCAATCCATTCATCTCAAAGTTGATTGATAAAAAAGTTTTTCTGGATACTATTTACTACCAGGTTGAACCTCTTGTAATCGATGATAAGAACACAGGCTTTGAAGCCAGGAAAGCGGCTTTAACGCTTGCTGCTGCGTCAAGCGGGCGCCGGTATGGTGCGCGAATCTCTCCACATTTTGTTGAAACCAGCCGCATGATATTTAAAAAAGGAGATAAAAATATTAAAACCGGGTTTGAACAAGCTCAATTGGGAAATTGGAAAAATGCAGCCTGGTTTTGGAAAAATGCGCTCAGTTCGGATGAAGTTAAAATCAAGGCTCTGGCGTGTTTTAACCTGGCTTTAGCAAATGAAATGGAAGGATTGCTCGAACCGGCATTGGAGTGGGCAAAGGATTCGTATCGGTATTTTCCGGATACTTTAAATGCTACCTATATCTCTATCCTTGAGGAACGCATCAGCCAGCAAAATGAACTTCTGATTCAGATGGATAGAATTGATATTGGCCGATAATCATTGCAGCTCACTCAATTCTAATAAAATAACTTACCAGCAATAAGTGATCCCCTGGGTATAAAAATCCTAATAATCCCCTGCAATATCATCGTAATATCGCTCAACCACAATCTTAGCGCTTTCGGTATCTTCTTGTTGCACATAAACCCGCACCACACCGGAATTATCCGGGGCAGTTTCCCAACGTGCATCTGTACCCCAAATTTCATCGCCGAAGAAAGCTTCAATCTCATTATCTTCCAGCATTTCCTTGACTGTTTCAGCCTGCCATGCCGTTCCCGTAAAAACCTCGAAAGGTTTAACAATGTCATTCGCACTCATAGTTCAGGATTTTAATGATCGTAGTAATTTGATACCTTTCAAAGATAAATAATATCTTTAAAACAATCAACTATGTGAATATATTTCAACAAAAAGTTAATAAATATTGATTGATCACAGCTTTTCATCAATAACCCATATAGAAATGACAGCAAAGATGGACTTAACTTGTAATTTATATTGTCTGAGTGTTGCACGTTTCGCCCGTTCAGCATGTACTTACGGCAGAATCGAAAGCTGGATAGAGACTTTCATTTTGTCACAAATCAATTAAAAAATATTAGAACCATCAAATTCAATAGGCGAACAAAAAAGTGACGCGTCTATATCCTGAACGTCAAAAATTATTGAATTCCTGTATTTTTCTTCAGGTTGAGCAAACATTTTTAAATTTCATGTGTTATAAAGATGTTCAAAAATTCAAGCATTCATCAAAGATGACGAGATTACAACATAATTTTCCTTTATTTCCTACTACAGTTATCATTTTCCCCGGTGAAATACAGCCGTTGCATATATTCGAGAAGAGATACAAAGATCTGATTAAGGATATGAGCAACAAGACCGAGACATTCGGCATACCATATGTTAAGGATGGAAAAATGTGTTTATATGGCTCAGGAGTGGTATTGCATAAGATACTTGCTACAAGCCCTACCGGCGAAATGGACATTCTGGTTAAAGGAGTAAATATGTTTGTAATCAATGATATGAAGGAACAATTACCGGGTAAACTCTACGCCGGGGGTAAAGTTAAGATATTGGATGAAATGAATGAGGTCGCAGACAAGGACCTGATTGACAAATTCAGGGATTACAAGGAACAACTTTCCAGAATCAATAATGATAAAAGTGAGATTGCAGGTATAATAACCTCGAATCACATCCTGGATATTGCAGGCCAAATGCCTTTGGAAATTGATGAGAAATACGATATTATAAGGCTAGAGACCAAAGAATTACGTGAAAAATATCTCAGCGACAAACTTGACTTTCTTTTTATGATCAATAAAAAGCTGGAAGAAATTGGATACAGGTTTTATCTCAATTAAAGGCATCAACAAATAGAGATGAAAAGCTAGGGTGCACAAAACACTTAGAATAGCTTCCTTATTTTACCATCACCACTCACACAATAGAAGTTTTTATCCTCCATCAACAAACCTTCAGGAATAAAATTTCGATCGCGTATTGGTACATCAATAGCGATTATTTTATTTGCATACAAGGGAGTGATCATATTATTTTCAGTGTGGGCAATTACCATAACTTCTGCATCATAAAACTTGAGAATTGCATCAACCTCCTCCTGTGTAATAAGAAAATTATTATCCGTCTCGATAATGTATCCCCTGAACCAAAGTGGTCCATAATCTCTGACTAAAAGGTAAGTTAAGCTTCCTTTTTTTGGAAATTTCGGATTATGGAGGTAAGCCCTCAACAAATCGTTAATTGTATCAAGACTGATCTTTTCCTCATAAACCTTCGGAGAAATTCCAGCATGTGAATAGATCACACCATTGATTTTAATGATAGTGTTTCTATCTCTCAACCAGTGCCCAAGTTCTGAATTAATGCTGAAAAATTCCGCATAATCCCTCAGGAAATAGTTCGAAAAGACTTCATACTTTTTATTCAGGTATCGGGTATCATTGGTCATGATCATTACTTCATGATTCCCCAGCAGCATATGCACCCGTCCACCGTGTTTCCTTGCTTTGATGTCGAGTTGATAAATGAGCCATAGTGATTCGGTTACTTCATTTCCTCGGTCGAAAACATCACCTAATAAAATTACGTGTCCATCACCCCAAATCCAATTGTGGTTTTCATCGATGATCTTGTTAGTAAGAAAATAAGATAAAATGGCCGTGTAATGCCCATGAATATCACCAATAGCCAGTACTTTGGATACATTTTCAAATATAGAAGGATCCCTGCCCCTATCCCTTGTTATAGTGTAATGGCTGGTATCACCAGCAAAACCCCCAAGTGTAACTGTGTCCTGATTAACCGTATGAAATTGATCTTTGAGCAAAGGGAATTTTTTAATTGTATCGTAAACCATGTAAAACATACGCAATAGAGTATCGTTTTGCCACTCAATATGAGGTCCGTCGAAATAGAAAGGAAGATTGTTATAATAATGCCTCATCTCGATTATCTTTACTAGGTATTCTGCAACTTTAACGAAATTCGAAAAGTTTGCATAATCCAGTGCCGTCATACCCGCATCGTTCTTCAATTCAACATCTGCACCATTTTCAACCAACAACCTTACACAATCAAGCCTCCCCGACTTCGCCGCCGAAATTAAGGTGGTATTGTTTTTCTTTCCAGGCTGGTCAACATCAGCTCCATAATTTATTAATTGTCGCAACATAAAGGGTTGCCTGTTCTGAATTGCATACATTATGGGGGTTTTGCCGTTAGAAAGTATACTCGGGTCAGCGCCCATTTCGAGCAATTGATCAAACACTTCAGTACTTTCGGTTTTAATAGAGTAGTTTAAAAGTGTTATTTTCTCTCTTCCGTAATTACCATTAATATCATTCCCTTCATCCAGAAATGTCAGCACAGTAGTTAAATTGCCGCTTTTTATAGCCTTCATCACCTCTTTCTCAGTAGGGCTACCATAGCTAGCGCCAGCAATGGTAACAGCTACAAAAAATAAGATGTATTGAATTAGTCTCGTACTCATTTAATTTAGTTTATCTGAATGTAGATTGCTTGTACATCTATTTAATCCCTTGCAATTCAATCACATTATAACCAGAATGCACATCTATTGTTCAATAAATATGCCGTTATGTTGGTTTCATTTTAGTAAAAACAGAAACCCTTTTTGGACTTTAAAAATCCACCTTGATATGTACTGCAAAAAATTACCGGCATTCCCTTCTGGAATGTCCTTGTAGAATATATTAGTTTAAGTTAGTTTTCCTTTAAACAGGATTTCAAAAATTCAGAGTTTAGAGATCTCTCATCCGAAATGATGAAATAAAAATCATCATAATATTTAAAAATCCTTTTCCTTTCCTGCTTGTCAAGCAGTTCAAAATGTTCGTATAGAGAATAAATTTCATCCTTTTTATCAATGAAATGTTGTGCATGTTTCTTGTATTGCTCAATTGGCCTGCAATATCCTCTGTAAAGCCTGTCTTTCACCGATTCTAATTCAAATCGTGGTAAGGGTTTGGAATAAAGAGTATTAATTGAACCGCACCAGTCAAAGTCGTAGGGAATAGCATAGGGTGGTTGTAATGTATCGGTTGCAAACAGCTTTATATTGTGAAGTGTTGAAACTGCCCAATCGGTGTTGCCCATCATATATTGGAAAACTGCCAGTTCACCCATATGATCATAACTGGTTTTTTCTTGCAAAAGATATTTTTGCTTTCTTTCATGCGCATCAAACCTGTCTTCGAAAGCTCCATCCGGTTCGATAAAAAAGCCATATTTTTCCTGTGTCTTACGTCCTGAAACCGTATCAACATAGTTGATCAATGCCATCCTGACTCTAAAACTTGTATCCGTTATAATGTTGTAAACACGGTAAATAAGGTATTCTTCAATCGCATACTGCTCAAACTTGCTTGACTTTGATCTGCAATGCGTTACAAGCTTTACTTTATTCAATCCGTCAAACAAAGTATTTTTAACCTGCTTCTTCTTAAAATTTAGTTTTAAAGGTGGAAAACTACAATTTTCC
>Ga0070728_10002994_pt1 | contig 19604 bp, 12 predicted proteins | sample tdDd471_FD_66723 | JGI IMG/M metagenome (GOLD analysis project Ga0070728, IMG submission 66723) | Marine sediment microbial communities from the Atlantic coast under amendment with organic carbon and nitrate - tdDd47.1 | ecosystem: Environmental > Aquatic > Marine > Coastal > Sediment | place... | reverse complement strand
ACAGGCCCCACACAACCAATTTTAGCCCCTCCTTTGCTAAAGCGACCAAAACACAGCCCGGGAGAGGTCTCCGTCAGGCCGTAACCTTCGCGAATGGGAACCCCCGCAGCGGAAAAGACCCGCGCTATCTTGGCAGGCAAGGGCGCCGCTCCAGAAAGTATACCCTTTATATTACCGCCTAGCGCTTCTCTCCATTTACTAAAAATCAACTTATCGGCCATTTTCCGTTGAACAGCGGCTAAGCCGGAATATTCTTTATCGTAATCAAAATCGTCGGTCAAACTCAAGGCCCAAAAGAAAAGCTTTCGCTTAACTCCGGTCAAATTATCTCCTGTCGCATAAATCTTTTCATATACTTTTTCCAAAAGACGTGGAACCGCATTGAAGAAGTGAGGCTTAACGGCCTGGATATCTCCTTCTGGTCCCCCCAGGTTATCCGTCCCGGTGTAGTAGACATTGATTCCGGCATAAGTCTGCAAATAGGTGGCTGTTCGTTCAAAGATATGACACAGCGGTAAAAAGCTTAATACCCGATCACCCATCGTGTAGGGTATATCATCGATGGCACACAAAGTATTGCTGACGATATTTCGGTGCGACAACATTACCCCTTTGGGTGTACCTGTTGTACCAGAGGTGTAAATTAGGGTCGCTAATTCATCTTGATCTACCCCTTTCTTGATTTTTTCTACTTCCTCCCCACCTTCATCAGAAAAAATATCCTTCCAGAAAGGACGCTCTGTGTCTTCATCAAAGGTGTAAACATCTACTAAAGAAGGTACATTGGGTTGTGCCGCGCGCACCTTATGATAGAGATCACCACCACCTACAAAAGCATACTTCACCTCTGCATCATTGAATATATACTCATAATCGGCAGGACTAATCGTAGGGTACACTGGCACATTGATGGCTCCTATTTGAGAAAGTCCGATATCCATAAACACCCATTCAGGGCGGTTTCGATAAATAGCCGTTGCAATCTTATCACCGGGTTTTACGCCCAATTGCAATAAGCCACAACTGATTTTGTTGGCCATCTCTATAGCGTCATCGGTACTATAACTTACCCATTCGCCATTCTCACCTCTAGCATTATAGGCTTTTGCCTGTGGATAATTAGCTTTCTGATAGTAGATAAATTCGAAGAGTCTAGTAGGTTGGTCCATATTAAGTATGTCATCTTTTAATTAGTATAGGCTTTCCTCTTTTATCGAACCATGAATGTAGCACCGAAAGGATATAACAGGAAGCTATTTAGTTCAGATTTACCGAGAAGCAGCACTATATTTCGTATAGTCGCGAAAGATATTGAAATCAAATTGATTTTTGGTAGTTTTATTAAAACGATTAACAAAATTGCCTGAATAATTATCAACTCCAAATATATACTTGATGTGCAGTAGTTAGTGGTCTCCCCAGTCATTGTGATCGAGACCTGCTTTACCTAAAGCTCATTTTGATTTCTTAGGAAAATCTCCTTTCCAACTGATACAAAAAAATGGCAAATCCTAATCTAAAAAAGGCAACAGCAAAAGTCCTCATAAGTCGGACAATTACCGTTGCCTTTTCGTTTATCATGCTAGTCGCAGTGGGCAAATACGGTTTATCAGTTGAAAGTTGAAGGTCTAATGCACTGGTATAAACTTTCAAGCCTACACTTATCAAGCCCGCTGGAGTAAAAGATCCAGTAGTATGTATGGGCTAGCCGTCTATCGGAGTTTAAGCAATTAGCTCCTTTTCTTTTAAAATCGTTAAACTATCCGTACTCATCAAGATTTCAGCGAGGCCGGTAGTACGGGTCAATTCATACTTATAGAAGAACTTCATGGTATGGATATTGCTTTCGTAGAAAGAATCTGCGAAATCTCCATTAGCTGTTACTAGTGCTTCTTTTGCCACTGTACCTAAGCGCAACCACTGCCAGGCGATCACCAGCGTTCCCATCAACTCCATAAAGATGGTCGCATCTGCCAGAAACTCTTCATAATCGCCTTTCATAGCGAAACCTAGCAAATGAGTCAGCACCTTCTGGGTGAGTTTCATTTTTTCGCCTAATGCGGCAGCGTATGGCCGGAGTTCATCATAGGTCATCGCCCCTTCGATGGTCTTCTGCATTTCTTCTACTAACAATTGAAGGGCTCTGCCATTATTCATCGTCACCTTACGGCCCAGTAGATCTAAGGATTGAATACCTGTAGTTCCTTCATACAGGGCAAAGATTCTGATATCTCTATAATATTGCTGTAGCACAAAATCAGTACAGAAACCATAGCCTCCTAAAATTTGCAAGCCATTGTCGATCGCCTCACGCCCTTTCTCCGACGGATAGGTCTTGGTAATTGGCGTCAACAGTTCCAGCAAAAGGTGATACTTTTCTTGCTCCTCTCCTTCCGTCACTCGCGATAAATCATGGTAACGGGCCGACTGGAATACCAAACTCAAGGCTCCTTCGTAGATAGCCTTTTGTAATAATAACATCCGGCGTACGTCAGGGTGATTGACAATTAAGGTGGATGCTGCATTGATATCTTTCTTACCCCCATTCTGAATGCGTCTTCCTTGAGGGCGTTCGTTGGCATATTGCAAAGAAGCATGGTAAGCCGCACTGGCAATCGCTACACCTCCTCTACCTACACCGATTCTTGCCTCGTTCATCATTTTGAACATATAGGTTAATCCTCGGTTCTCCTCTCCTACTAGCCATGCTTGGCAATCCTCGTTTTCACCAAACACCAAATGCGTGGTGCAATACCCTTTTTGTCCCATCTTTTGGAAGTCACCTGCTGTCTGTACATCATTTGGCACCAAGCCACCCTCTGTTATTCGACGTTTGGGTACGACGAACAAAGAAATACCTTTGGTACCAGCCGGTGCACCCTCTACCCTAGCTAGCAATAAGTGTACTACATTCTCGCAATATTCATGATCACCGCCAGAAATGAATATTTTCTGTCCTTTGATTTTATAACTTCCGTCTTCTTGCGGATAAGCCGCCGTCTTGATGTCGGATAAGGAACTACCCGCATGAGGCTCGGTCAAACACATGGTTCCTCCCCATTCACCTGCCAACATTTTGGGTGTATAAGTATCTTTCAACTCCTGATTGGCATAGGCTAAGATCAAACCAGCAGCTCCCGTGGTGAGACCAGTATAACCAGGAAGGTGGTTATTAGCCGCTTCCATGATAAAATTCGCCGCTTGGAAAGCTAAGCCTGGAATTTGCATGCCGCCATCCTCATAATCGAATACACCTCCAATCATTCCTAGCTCACCTCCTTTTTCCATCATCGTCTTCACCTGCGGATGAACGATAATTTTGCCATCTTTATAATGTGCAGGTTGCTCGTCCATTTCGCGAAAGCAACTGTAGAGCTCTTGATCAGAGAAATCCTTGATAGAGTCGAGTAAAATATTAACATCCCCCTTGTCAAAGTCTTTGAAGTGATCATAGGCGAATAAGTCTTCCAATTTCATCACATCGAAGAGCTGAAACCGAAGCGTATCCATATTTAGGTAATTGGCCATAATTTTGTATTTCTTTTTGAGATTAGAACACGTTCTATTTTCCTGCTAAATTACCTAAAAAAAATTAATCTCCAAAAAATTAGAACATGTTCTAAATAAAAAGTATTATTGATTGCAAAATACTCCTTATGAAACGCAAGACACACGAAAAAGAAGTTCGGAAAAAGATCATTAAAGCAGCCAGACACTTATTTTTGGAGCAGGGATTTGACAATACGACTATTCGCCAAATCACCCAGAAAGCAGCCATCAGCACAGGTACGCTTTATCACTTCTATCAGGATAAAGAAGATATATTCTTCCACATTGCTGATGAAACCTTCTTAAAAGTGATTGCCAAATCGGAAGAGTTAGTACCCGATGAAGATATATACTTGCGCCTTGTTTGTGAAATGGCTATCCATATCCAATCTTTTTTAAGCAATCGAAACACCGCTGAATTATATGTGATTGCCTATGGCTCCTACAAGATTTCTGAAGAGGTCATGCTCAAGCAACACCCACGGATGAAGGCCTTTACCAATGACAAAAGATCATCCTTAAAGGAAGCAGACATGCCATTAATATCGCTGACTATCAAAGGCTTACTCCATGCCTTGGCCTTAAAGGCTATGAATAATGAATACTTGATTCCTTCAGAGGTGATTGCGCAATCTTCTCGTTTGATATTATCCCTACTCGCAGTACCCGCAGCAGAAATCGAGGCGACGATCAATCAGTTAGCGCATTTAGACATACCCAAGGGTTTAGCCTTGAAGATTCAGTAAGCGTCAAGCCTTCTGTAAGCTATATGCAGTTGCCCTGCATCATAAAAGCACCCGGGCAGCAGACAGCTGCAGTTAGTAATGAAATGATTAGCTGGCCTGACCTTCTACCTACTTTTCTGGACTATGCACAAGTTGAAAATAGTACCATTCCGACACATGGTGTATCCATACGACCCACTCTGACCGGCCATACATTGTCACAATAGGCCGTCTATGCTTCTCATACTTCCACTAGGTGAGGATGTATTCCCCATGAGAGTAATAGTGGTGAAAAATACAAATTGATCATGAATTTAGCGGATGGCTTGGACTTCCCTTTTGCTTCAGATCTCTTTGCTTCCAAGACAATACCAGATGAGCAGTGAGAACTAAATTTCAAAGAGAATGCCTTTTTCCTGCAGTCCTTCGTATTTCTGCCGGTCAAATTCGTAGAGAAATGCCCCTTTCTTGGAATGAAGCTTATCCTTCTCTTCTAGCTTTTTCAGGATATTCATACGGAGGATTTTCCTTCTAAAGTTTCGTTTATCTAGTTTTCGTTGGAAAATACACTCATACAGCAGCTGCAACTGTGGAATAGTGAATTTTTCGGGAAGAAGCTCAAATCCTAGCGGCTGATATTTGGCTTTCCGCCTTAGTTTTTGAATAGCTAAGTCTACCATTTGGTTATGATCAAGAATCAGCTGGGGTATCTTATCATAATCAAACCATTTGGCCCCGTGACGCTCCACCAGATCCACATCATATTCTTCAATCCGGATCAAAGCAGAATAGACCAAGGACAATACCCTGGCCCCAGGATCACGATCAACTTGCCCAAAACTGCCTAACTCTTCCAAATACACTTCGCTTAAGCCCGTAGATTCTTCTAGCACTCTTTCCGCAGCCTCCTTTACACTTTCCTTCTCATTGACAAAACTTCCAATCAAAGACCACTCTCCTTCTAAAGGTTGTACCTTACGGTTGAAAAGTAACAGTTTAATCGTATTATCATCAAATCCGAAGATTACACAATCTACTGCTACTAGTAATTTTTCCTGACCATCATAGTATGTCGGTGTCATAAATAGTTACTTTCAGCAAAAAAGGTCCGAATTATTTCCTAATCTCCAAAATAGGTGTTTTTTTCACACTTATTAAAAATGATTCTAAGTTTTAAGTTTCATACCTATAATTAGGAAAGCAACCACAGGCAGTGATTGCTTTTTGTATGACCAATTAGCAAAACCCCATGGAAACACTACAATTCGGCGAACACCCACATCAACGACTAAATATTCTTACCGGCGACTGGGTTTTGGTTTCTCCCCATCGGAACAAACGTCCATGGCAAGGTAAAACTGAAAAACCACCTAGTGTCACTCGACCTACACATGATCCGAATTGCTACCTCTGCCCCGGTAATACTCGTGCTGGCGGCTTCCAAAACCCAGACTATAGCGATGTATTTATCTTCACGAATGATTACGCAGCTTTATTACCCAACACAAGTGGCGCTAGTTTTGAAAATAATTTGCTCAAAGCTAAAGGAGAGCAAGGGATTTGCAAGGTTTTATGCTTTTCACCCAATCACTCCTTGACCCTACCCCAAATGGAGATAGAGTCCATTGAGAAAGTAGTCCACACCTGGCAACGAGAATATTTAGAATTGGGTGCGAAGGATTTTATCAATCATGTCCAGATTTTTGAAAACAAAGGAGCCATTATGGGCTGTAGTAACCCACATCCCCACGGGCAAATTTGGTCACAAAGCAGTATACCACAAGTCGTCCAGCAAAAATCTAAACAACAACTAGCCTATTGGAAAGATCAAAAACGTAGCCTATTACAGGACTACTTGACACAGGAATTAGCTGAAAGAGAGCGAATTGTGGTAGAAAATGAACACTTTGTGGGCTTGGTTCCCTTCTGGGCTGTATGGCCCTATGAATTGATGATTGTACCCCATCGTCATTTCCAGCATATCGGACAAATGACCTCAGTAGAAAAACGAGCCTTTGCTGAAATTTTGCAGGCACTCACGATCAGAATGGATAATGTTTTTGAAACGTCCTTCCCCTACTCTTCCGGAATCCACCAAAGTCCAACGGACGGACAAGCACATCCAGAATGGCATTTCCATATGAGTTTTTACCCCCCCTTATTAAGATCGGCTAGTGTGAAGAAATTCATGGTAGGTTATGAGATGTTCGCTACGCCTCAGCGTGATATTACCGCAGAGCAGGCCGCAGCCACTTTTAAAGGGGTAAGTGCAGTGCATTATCTTAGCGAATAAAGACATACCAACTCATAAGATGAGTCATCACGAATTTTTTCGTAAAAACGGGACACCGATGCATACTACTGGACAAATACGGTTCATCAATTGAAAGTTGAAGGTTTAATGCCCTGATATAAACCTTCAACCCTAAACTTTTAAACCCGTTGGCGTAAAAAGGCCCAGTAGTATGACCCTGATTTAACCTTCGAAGCCCTGCACACCGTTTACAGTGGTGTACTTGAAGCTTAGTTTTTGATCTGGATAAATGTATTTGAAAGCCGATTGCACCATCAAGGTTCCTTCGTGGAATCCGCAAAGAATCAACTTCAATTTACCAGGATACGTATTGATATCACCAATGGCATAAATCCCCGGCACATTCGTGCTGTAATCTCGGGTATCCACCTCAATGGCATTCTTGGTGATGTTCAATCCCCAATTGGCAATAGGACCTAACTTCGGCGACAAGCCAAAGAGTGGAATGAAGTGATCGGTTGATTTGGTAATTTGGCCTTGAGTAGAATGCTTGATAATTACATCCGTCAATTTACCATTACCATTTAGGCCAATCGCCTGAGAATCAGTCATCAAAGAAATTCTGCCTGATTCTGCAAGCTCTACTACCTTTTCTACAGAATCGGGTGCACCACGAAAGGACTGCCGACGGTGAATTAAAGTGACCTCCTCAGCTACATCTGCTAAAAAGATGGTCCAATCTAAAGCCGAGTCTCCGCCGCCTGCCAAAACCACTTTCTTATCGCGATAAAACTCAGGATCTTTGATAATATACTCTACGCCTTTGTCTTCAAAACGAGTCAAGTTTTCAATCGGTGGTTTGCGAGGTTCAAAACAACCTAAGCCAGCCGCAATACTAATCACAGGGGCTTTTATTTTAGTTCCTCGATTGGTCGTCAGAATGAAATCGCCATCTTCTGCTTTTTCAATACCCTCTGCTCTTTCTCCCAGCGTAAACCCAGGTTTGAAAGGCTCAATCTGTTCCATGAGGCGATCAACCAATTCACCCGCCAGGATCGACGGATAGCCCGGAATATCATAAATGGGCTTCTTGGGATAAATTTCGGACAACTGTCCACCTGCTTGCGGTAAGGCATCTACTAGGTGACAGCGTAATTTTACTAAACCTGCCTCAAAGACGGTGAACAAACCTACTGGGCCTGCCCCGATAATGAGAATATCCGTCTGGATCATTTTCTTAAAATTTTCGATGATGAAAGCAATCTCAAATTTTCGAAAACAAGATCAATCAAAAAATGATTTTTAGCAGTCTCCTCAATAATTTTTGACCGCTAAATTTTCTACTTCTGATTTTGCCTGTGATTGCTTTGTTCCTAAAGATTACAAAATTAAAGAATAAATAGTTGTATCCTACCCTAGGATTGTAAAAACCAAGTGTTTACAAAATATTATCAGTTGTATCAGCTACTAGCTCGTCTTTTTGACAAAGTATCCTGGATGCAGGCCGCATTCGCTCTTACCCGTACCTTGCCAACGCCCTTCTCGTCCTTCTCCTTTGGCAGTACAATGGGTGCAACCTATCGAACCATACCCTGCCTCTTGTAATGGATGCTTGGGGAGTTTAAATAAATCCATATAATAAAGAAACTCTCCTTCATCAATATCCACAATGGGATGAAATTTGATAATATCTCCCTGTTGTTCAAATACGCGCAATCGAGAGCGAAAATCTGTTTGATAAGACATTAATCCAGAAATCCAGACTTTGTGCTTCGCCTTAATGGGTTCCAATGGAGCTACCTTGTTGATTGTGCAGCACATACGAGGGTGTTCTACCCACCATTGTTCCTCACGTGTCATTACATTTTGCTCGATATCTGGAAAAACGTCCAGGATGTTGAGGCCAAATAATTCCGTGAGTTCTTTTTTATAAGCGATGGTCTCGGGGAAATGGTAGGTGGTGTCGATAAAATGGACTACCTGAGCCGGTCGCAATTTACTTAACCAATGTAAGAGGAAGACGGATTTGGTCCCAAAAGAAGAAGTCACTAGTACATCTTCATCTGCAAAATAGTCCGCCAATTTCTCAATTCGTTCCTGAAAAGTTAAGGGTGTAAAAATCTCGTTCAGCTGATCAATGCTCAAGGCTTGCAACTGACTTGCTTTCTGATAAGTGGTAGTCATTATTCTCTACAGTTTTGATAGGTTTATCCTGATAGCCCCAAGTCGTTTTGGTCCAGAGGCGCTCGTTCACATAGTAAATAGTAAATTTGATAATAAAGTCTAACACACCGATCTGACCCGCAATTTCAAGGCTTCCCGTGAAAATGAAAGCCAGCGAAAATGTAGCAATGGTAGCAGATACCCGGTAGGTTATTGCTTTGATTATACTTCTTTGTTTGCCTTCGCGTATAGATTTGTATGACATGGAAAAGGGTTCTGTAAGTCTATTCAATGTAAAATCAAAAAGATGTTTTCAGTCGGATGATTTCTCTAAGAGAGTAGCTGTAATTCTATTCAACTCTTTTACTTTATGCGCAAAATCACCACCCAAGCGATCCCTGATCTCCTTGAGGTTCCCTAGCAAATCAGCGGCATCCTCGGGTAGTACTTCTTCTAGCAATTGCCGAAAACGTTTGGCAAAGGTGGGCGATTGACCATTGGTTGAAATGGCTACCTTGAGAAAGCCCTTCGTGACAATCGACCCCAAGTAAAAATCGCATAAGGCTGGTGTGTCAGCTACATTGACAATTTTGTTTCGGGTTTTAGCTGCTTGCTGAACGGCCTTATTTAATTCGGTAATGTTGGTGGCTGCGATAACCAAATCGGCCCAATCTAGATCCGTCTCTTCAAAAGGGCGCTGGATTATCTCCACCTGGTGATCTTCTTGTTGATCCAGTAAGTTTTGTACCTCAGGCGAAACCCAAGGAGCCACCATTCGCACTTGTGCCTTCGGGCTGCTCTTGAGAATAAAGGATAGCTTTTCATATCCCACCTCTCCCGCTCCAACAATCAATAATTTCAACTGATGGAGTTTCAAAAAAACGGGATAAAGCTCATTTCTATCACTCATGTTTGCTTATTGTATGAATAAAATGTGCCGAAGTTAAAAAGTAACCTTCTCGGACAATTTTTGTGGTCAATTAGAACCAAAAGCAAATGATTATAGATTCTCTTTATGCTGAGCCAAAGTCTTCACCGCCAAATTGGGGTGTAAGTGTACCACCTCGCCGACCACGATAATTCCCGGACTGCCAATACCCGCTGATTCCACCCGTTCACTAATATCCTGTACCGTACCTAAAACGCTTCGCTCATTGGGTAATGAACCATTTTGAATGACCATTACTGGCGTATTTTCCTTACCAGCCGCGGCAAATTCTGCCATGATTTGGCGTATCTTTCTCATGCCCATAAGGATAATGGCAGTGGCAGAGGATTGTGCTGCGATAGCTATATCATTGGATAAATTACCAGAACGTGTGGTTCCCGTCAATACCCAAAAACTTTCGTTTACACCACGGCGTGTAGGTGGAATACCTTGTAATTCAGGAACCGCAATACAGCTAGAGATACCAGGAACTACAGTTACCGGAATATCAAAATTGTTGGCATAGGCCAATTCTTCATGACCACGGCCAAACACAAAAGAATCGCCACCTTTCAGTCGTACCACATGTCCATAATTATAGGCATACTGTACTAACAATAAGTTGATTTCCTCTTGCTTATGGCTGTGCTGCCCGGCCCGCTTTCCCACAAAAACTCTTAAGGCTTCTGCTGGTGCTTCGTCCAGTATTTCTTCGTTGACCAATGCATCATACAAGACGACATCGGCTTGACGAAGTGCCTTAATTCCTTTCAGGGTAATTAAATCCGGATCTCCGGGCCCCGCTCCTACTAATGTTATCCGTGCGCTATTTCTATTCGACATTTTATTTGTGTTGTTAGTCTACTTGGCTGTATTGATCAGGGTAAACCCGATCACAGGCAGCTCAGTTTCTTATGCTTTATAGTAATGACCGACTACCAATTTATCCACGCCACCTGCTACTTGTAATTGCGTTTCTCTAACTTCAAAAACGCGATTGAGAAAACGACTAGCTTCTTGTATGTAGTGAGTAGCAAAGGCTTCTGTAGGAGGATTTTGGTTGATTTGTAGAACCGTAGATACGAAATCAGAATACAGCGAAAAGTCTCCGGAATCAATAAAATTAGATTGGAAGTCATCGATAATACCGCGATGCGTATTACACTTCACGTCCTTACTCAACAGTAGGCCTTTGGCTCCTACTACAAAGGCTAAATAAGCCCCATAGATAGCTCTAGCCCACTCTTTATTATCCAATTCCTCCTCTCCTTGTTGTAGTTTTTCTTTGGCATCCATCAAAATGGTCCCAACCATATCAAGGGCCACACCAGCACACTCACCAACGCCAATTTCCTGTAGGTAGGAATGAGATTGTCCCCAATCATATAGCTCATCTCCCTCTAGGGTATGAATGTCTGCTAAGTGCTTGAGCAGGTCATAGAAATAACGGCGACCTTGTCGCAATACATAAGCATTGTAGTATTCTTCCTGTTGGGCTTCATTCTCATAATCCGCCAATAAAATTCGGAAGGCATCGGTAATCCGTTTGGTGGGAAGTTTAATAATCTTTTGGGCCACAAACCCTTTTCCATGCGCATCTACTCCCCCACCCAATACAATCTGCATAGCTGGCACTACCAGGTTGCCACTTTTGATTGAACTACCGTGAAAGCCGATCTGCGCAGCCATATGTTGCCCACAGGCATTCATACAGCCACTGATCTTAATTTTGATATCACTTTCTTCAATCAATACCGGATACTCCTCGACAATTACTTCTTCTAAGTGCTTAGCCAGGGCCGTACTGTTCGTCACGCCGAGTGCACAAGTATCCGTGCCGGGACAAGCTGTAATGTCCGCAATGGAATTAAAGCCGGGAGCTGCCAAATTCAGTGCCGTCAACTGATTAAAAATATAGGGTAAGACTTCTGGGCGCAAAAATTTGATGAGTAAACCTTGATTGACGGTCACTCGAATATCATCAGCAGCATATTGCTTTACCAGTCGAGATAGTTTCCGTGCTCTTTCTGCATCTAGATCACCTAGTGGTAGGCGAATCTGAATCGCATAAAAACCTTTTTGCTTCTGTTCAAAGACATTGGTGTTTAGCCAAAGGTCATAAGCCGGTTGATCAATGGGAGTGGTTTCTGGTGGAGCCAGGTAGGGTGCAGGGTCTGGAATAGCCACTGCCGTCCTGTCAATCGCTACTTTATGATGAGCCAAAGCGGTACGCTCCTGCTCAATCAAGGCCATGAAAGTCTCATATCCCAGCTTTTTGATCAAAAACTTCATGCGTGCTTTCATCCGCTTTTCGCGCTCTCCGTAGCGGTCAAAAACGCGAATTGTCGCTTCCATGAAAGGAATAATTTCATCCTCAGGAAGAAAATCATAAGCATCATGCGCCACCATCGAAACAGCACCCAGTCCACCTCCAATCACTACCTTAAAGCCTCGGATTTCTTGCCCATTCTCCACTTTAATACGAGGGATAAAGCCAAAATCATGGAAGTAAGTAAAAGCAGAATCCTTATCACTTGAAGAGAAGGCAGGCTTAATTTTTCGCCCCATATCTTGGCAAATGGGATTGCGAAGGAAATTTTCATATACCGCAAAAACGTACGGAGAAACGTCAAATAATTCATCGGGGTCAATACCTGCGTTTGCCGAAGCTGTGAGGTTTCTAACGGTGTTTCCACAGGCCTCCCTTGCCGTCACTCCTACCTGCGCCAGTTCAGTCCAAATCTTAGGAGAATCATCCAATTTCACATAATGCATTTGGATATTCTGGCGAGTAGTCATGTGTAAATTTCCATTCGTATACTTTTCCGATACATCGGCCAAACGAATGAGCTGATCGGTAGTCAATTTACCAAAAGGAATCTTGGTACGAAACATTTGGACGCCTAACTGACGTTGACCATAGACACCTCTCGTCAAACGATAATGCCGAAAGCGCTCTTCATCTTCTTGCCCGGTTTTGAAAGCCTCAATACGGCGATTCAATTCGAGAATGTCTTTTCGGGCAGCAGTACTTACAGTCGAGAAATCTAGTGACGAACTCATGGAGATATTTTTTTGTATCAAACAAACAAGGCAAAAAAATTAGCCCTTTCAGGTAGACTTCCGAAAGGGCTAATTCAAGTATTCTAAATGAAATTTTTATACATGAATAGGTAAATCCCCATTACGGAAGTCGGTGACCACACATACAGCAACAGCAACAACAGCAAGTCTTGAATTCCATATTACAATTTGAAGGATTTGACATTTTACAAGTGCTTAACAAACTGAAATTAAAAAAGCCTCTCTGGATCTCTCCGGAAAGGCTTTTTGTGTATTTTAAATGGCTTTTATTACACAATAAGATACCCACCGGAGAACTTCTCAGGTAACATACAGCAACAGCAGCAAGTCATCATATTTGGTTTCATAAAAGCTTTTTTCTTGGTTTGGTGACACAATAGTAGAGACAAAAATTGAATGATGCAAACTTCAAATATTAAAATTTTCATAATTTTTACATGAACAAATTGCCATATGTTCATTAAAACCAATAATAATTTGATAATATTTAAGTGTGTTTTCTTTTCAATGAATGTACTCTAAATTACTATTTATCAACAAGTTATAAATAATTTAAAATAACACATCTTTTTAACCAGCATTTAACAAGGACGAAAAGGCATAAATTTCTATTCAAATCTTGCTTCATATGCTTCGCCAAAAATGTCTTAGTCACGACCGGTCAATTTTATCATTTTAGCGAATGCTCTACTTATTTCCATTTACTGTTTATAAAAGCGTAGGTGCTTAATGGGTACTTCACCAAAGTAAACTCGAACAAAATAAAGCCCGCTGACATAGTTTTCCAATGAAAATTGCCAGCCAAATTCCTCTTCGCCCAAAGTGGCAGATTGTAAGAGGTGTCCTTGAAAAGAATACAACTCTAATTTCACCACTTCACCATAGGTCTCGAAAAACTCTAGGTACAGCTGATCAGTAACTGGATTTGGATATAAAAGGGCTAAAGCAGATTGATCTAAGAAAACGATTTCCTTTGCCGCAGAATATAGCTTTCGTCCCATTTGATCAATCACTTGGACTCGAAAAAAGTTACGTCCTTTTTTCGGTGCTCGATTTTCGATGCTGAAAACCCATTGGTTGTCCTCCCAATTTATGGGTTCGACTGAGTCTACTAAGGTTTCATAGGTTTCGCCATCGGCACTATGCTGCAATTGATAACTTAGCTCGACATCAGATACAGGCATTTCCCAACTCACCCGAACCAATTGCTCTTCTTCAGCCACAACTTCGGCCCGCACTTCTAGCCCGCTTGTGCAAAGAACAGGATTATTGGTGACGTTGACCGGAAAATTCCGAGAAGCTATACAATCGTTCTCCGCTACCGTCAATGTACCGCTAAAGGAACCGAAAGAAGTATAACGTATTTGTACTTCTTGCCCCATACTCATATTTGGCGCTGCTGATCCCATAAAAGACCAATTAATTAGGGCAGTGGGTCCAGTTCCTAGCGCTGTAAAACTGACTTGGTCTCCTTCGCATATCAGTGGTGGGGCTGCCACCTCAGCGACGGCCTCTGTCCCTACTTCTATTTTCACTACATTGGTCTCTACGAAGGTGGGGCATTTTTCACGTCGAGCACAGCGGACAAAGTAAGTTGTCTCATACAGAGGCCCTGGATCATAAGTAGGTACATTCGAATCCGGGATCATCTCCCAATATCCATCTTCAATTGGGCCGCGTTCACTACTTCTCATCCACATATACTCAATCGCTCCGTTGCCACCTGTTGGTGAAACTTGATTGATAATTGGTCCCGGGTCATTTCCTGCTCCACATAAATAATTGGTCGTCGTGGCAATCACGCCAGCATGTGTAAAGGGTTCGCATTCGCTAATACAACCTGCATCTAGGTTAAGTATGGCATCCCTGGCTCGCACTTGAATGGTATCCGTTGTGAGAGAAATAGGGTCCACATCACTGTCCCTTTCGTCATCCTCGCCCTGATTCGGTTTCGTCAGGATGAAACCACTTGGCAAAGCGAAGATCAGTTGATAACGCCCCGGCGGTACACTTAGTTCATAAAAGCCTGACTCATCCGTTACCGTTTGACTACTATATTCAAAATCAACCGCTTCGATGGTAATCTGTACATCGGCAAAACCAGGCTCTCCCTCTTCCTGAATCCCATTTCGATTTTCATCCAACCAAACAAAAGAGCCTAAGGTAGCCAAGCCCATTAAGGTATCCATGCAAGTTGTGGTACATGCATTCATATCGGTCACCGTAACACTATAATCACCGTAGTCTAAGCTATCAATAATTGCCGTTGTATCCCCTGTATTCCACAAGAATGAATAAGGAGAAGTACCGCCAATAGGAATTACCTCCAAGCTGCCATCGTCCCCCTCATCAATATCCTGCACCACATTGATGCTACAGAGAAGCTTTGGGTTTTCAGCCAAAAAGATGGAATCAATCAAAGTACAAGCATTGGCATCCGTAAGGGTGAGATAATACCATCCTGTTCCGACATTTGCTATGCCCGATTTGGTGCCACCTGTGCTCCAACTGAAACTGTATTCTGGTGTTCCTCCTGTTACTTCAACACTAATCTGTCCGCTCTCCTCATCAGCACAGGGTCTTTGCCCAACCACAAACTGCATCTGCAGTGAATCTGGTGAACGAATACTGACCTTTGCAATTTCTTGACAAGCTTGCGCATCGACCACACTAAGCTCATAATCCCCTGCCACTAAATCCTCTAATATGGCCACGGTGCTATCATTGCTCCATTGATAGAGGTAGGGCGCGGTTCCTCCACTCACTGTAGCAGTAGCTTTTCCTTCCGTTTCGCCAAAACAGTTTAGACCTTCGATATCCACCAAGACTGAAAGACTGTCAGGTTCATTGATAGCAATACTAGCGGTATCCGAGCACAAAGCGGCATCAGTGACGGTCACGGCATAGGTTCCAGCTGTCAAGTTCTCAATACTTGAGGTGGAAGCTCCATTGGTCCAAGCATATTGAAAAACGCCAGTACCTCCTTCTATAGCCGCCTGAATTCGGCCATTTTGATCACCAAAGCATTGAATATCTTGTTTGAATAAGGAGATGGCAACACCAGGTCTTTCTTCCAGAATAATATCAGTGACTATTTCACAAGCCGAAGCATCGCTTACCGTCAATTGATAAGTGCCGCCGGCGACCCCTTCCAGAATCGCTAAGGTGTCACCCGTACTCCACCGATATTGATAGGGAGCAATCCCTCCCATTATCGTGGCTACTATTCTCCCATCCGTATTTCCTTCACAAGGCTCATTGTCAACAATCAGGCTTATACTCAATGCCGGAGGTTCTTCGATAACAACACTACCAACTTCTATACAACCATTGGCGTCCTCAACAATGACCCCATAATTTCCTGCTGTCAAATTTTCAATCTCGGCCGTTTCACTTCCATTACCCCAGGCATAACTATAGGGCGAAACACCGCCCATTACACTAACACTCGCTCGGCCATCCTGCGCACCTGCACAGCTAATATTCTGACTATCGGTAGTGGCAAGCAAGATAGGTGGTTCGATCAGGCTCGTTGTGACCGTATCAAAACAATTATTTGCATCAACCACTTCCAATGTATATTCACCTGGTCCTAGCCCCGCTAATGTTGGGCTGGAACTCCCAGTATTCCATTCAAATTCAAAGGGCATTTGCCCCCCGTCCACAACAGCGGTTAAGCGACCATTACTTTGTCCAAAACACTGGATATCCAATGGGTCTAAACTAAGGGATAAGCCCGGAGAAGCGCTGAGGGTAGTCATCGTGCTGATCTCACATCCGCCCGCATCAGTTACCGTCAATGCATACTCTCCTGCCAGGATCTCACCGAGTATTTCCGTCGAGTCTCCATTGCTCCACGCATAAGTGTAAGGAGCAAATCCTCCTTCCACTATAGCCCTGATCTCCCCTGTAGCATTCCCTTCACAGGGTACGGCTTCTACTACCAGACTTAAGGTCAAAGGCGGTGGTTCATTAATGGTGATGCTCGCAGTAGTAATACAATTATTAGCATCGCGAATAATTACCCCATAAAGGCCAACTGCCAAATCTTCTAGGAAGCTGGTCGTACTTCCATCCCCCCAAGCGTATTCATAAGGCATTACGCCACCTGACACCTCTACTCCTGCGGCCCCGTCCGCTGCCCCAAAGCAGGTAATATCTTTGCTAATTGGAATCGCCTGCAAGGTATCAGGGGCTGAGATCGTCACACTATCAATCGCTGTACACCCCATATCATCTGTCACACTCAGCGTATACGTCCCAGCTGCTAAACCGGTAATTGACGAGCCAGTGGCACCCGTATTCCAGTTGTATAAAAAAGGAGCCATGCCCCCTTCTATCATAGCGGTAGCTCGACCATTACTCTGGTCCGCACAGGCAATATCTAATCCTTCGATTTCCAAACTAAAACCAACGGTTTGTTCCACAATGGCCTCAGCGGTTCCTTCACAACCGTTGGCATCCGATACGGTCACGGTGTAAATACCCGCCGAGAGGTTATCGATTTCATCCCAAATTTGATTATTACTCCATAAGAAACTATAGGGTGCTTTGCCGCCAGAAGGATTGATTTTTATTTTTCCACTCTCTTCATCATCGCAAGCTATTTCCGTCACTTCAGTCATTAGCACTAATGGAGGAGGTTCGGTCAGTTCAAGAGATTCACTCAGTTCACATCCATTGACATCTGATACGGTCACTGCATACATCCCTACAGGTATATCAGTCAGTACATCAGTCGTATCCCCATTACTCCAAGTATAGCTATACGGCATTTCCCCACCGGACACCTGCACAATGATACTCCCGGTACTATCTCCATGACACAAAACATCCCTCGGAATTACGCTGATAGAGAAATCAAAGGGCTCAACACTCAGGGTCTTAGACATTTTACATCCATTGGCGTCATTCACCGTCACCGTATAATCTCCTTCACTGAGGTTACTCATGATAGGCGATTCTGCACCTGTATTCCAATGGTATTCATACGGAGCGGTACCTCCTACGGGAAGAATAGTCATACTACTATTGGGCCCCGGACCACACAAAAGCGCCGTTGCATTCACTTCAATGTCAAAGGAAGATTGAACCCAGGCAATAGCCGTATCCACACAACCTAGTGCATCCGTTACCGTTACGCCATAAGTGCCGACATCCAAATCGGGTAATACCTGGGTATTCCCTCCATTGTCCCAAAGATAACTATAAGGCTGCTGACCATATTGAGCGGAGGCCGTCGCAAAGCCATCTTTAACGCCTAGACAACTAGCCGGTGTGCCCAAGGCTCCGGCATTTAGTTGCGATTGAGCCCCCAAGTGGATGCTGCTTTCCTGCTGGCATCCATTCGCATCTGTTACCGTCACTCGATAATCCCCCACTTTGAGATCAGCCAAATGAGATCCCTCTTTGCCATTGCTCCACCCATAATGGTAAGGTGGGCTTCCGCCGAAAACTTCTACCAACAATTCTCCATTAGCACTAGTGATACAGCTAGTTTCCGTAGGGGTGAGAAATAACAGGAGTGAAGAAACCGAATTTATCACAGCTGAAGCTTCCAACGCTGCCCCTGCCTGATCAGAGACCGTTAGGCTGTAGTTGCCTGCCGCTAAGTCCCCAATCACAGTGCTGCTATCTCCTGTGTTCCAATGATACTGGTAAGGAGGTAAGCCTCCATTAACCATAGCCACAATGGAGGCATCATTTGTTCCAGCGCAAGTTAGTGGCTGAACGTGTAGCTCAATAGCGAGCTGTGCCTGAAGAGAATAAGTCGCAATTAAAAAAAAGAAAAATAGGCCGTAGAAGGCACGATAATGATACTTCAAAATATTTGGGATATGTCCCAAACTTTCAGGGGGATGCATTTTGCACATAATGACATTACAATTTGTTAAAAACAATATTAAGCCAGTCGACAATCGGCGTCGATTTTTTAGTTTAAGCTTAGTTGAAATTGTAATGAAAAGCATAAAGGAAGGGCACCAAGGACATGGCGTACCTTCCTTTCAAATGGGAAAGTATTAACCTCTATTGGAGGATCCATTGAGAACAATGGTGGGTCTGAAAGTTCTCTCTTTTAGCAAGTCTAATTTATCCTAATAGACGTAAAGATAAGCACTTTTTCATTAAAGAAACAATTAATATATAAAAAAAAAGTCGCATCACCTCAGGTGATACGACCTACTACTAACAAATTATAATCCCATGAACAATATACGAAAGCTTTAGCAATCGTAGTAAATTATAACAAAAGAACTTTTAATTCTGTTGCATTCAACTTAAGGTTTTAGAAAAAACACCTTTTTACGGCCCTCAAATCGAAGATAAATCGCCTGAAAAAAGTATTTTCTCTTTTGAACTACTTTGATCAATTCACTCATTTCTCATGCTGAAAAATGGTCTTTAAATGCAAAATTCAAATCGCCAATTACACCAATCCTCTCCCAAAAGCGACTCTATTAAAAAACTACTGAAGACCAATTTTATTGTTCCTTAATCATTTTCTTTTTTTCAGCTGAGCTGAAAAGTATAGAAGATCCGGTTCCTACGCCAATAATCGTCCGCATTGCATCTTCAGGTTTGGCGTCCACAAACTGAATCTTCTCTAGGGGTACATGAAAAATAAATCCATTCGTCGGGTTCGGCCCAGTAGGAACAAAAATCGAATACATATCGGGCGTAAGTTGCTCGGCTACAAAGCCCGTCATGAGAATGCCGCTAGCAAAAGGATCGACTAAGACTACCTGTTGAAAGGGGGTAGTACCACTGCCAGCAAATTGTTGAACAGTATCTCTGAGAGTAGAGTAAAAAGGTAATCGACGTAGCCAACTTTCTTCAATAAAATGGAAGAATTGTTTACCAAATTCCGTTCGTACGATCAGGCCAATCAGGAAGAAGAGTC
>Ga0070728_10002993_pt1 | contig 19621 bp, 14 predicted proteins | sample tdDd471_FD_66723 | JGI IMG/M metagenome (GOLD analysis project Ga0070728, IMG submission 66723) | Marine sediment microbial communities from the Atlantic coast under amendment with organic carbon and nitrate - tdDd47.1 | ecosystem: Environmental > Aquatic > Marine > Coastal > Sediment | place... | reverse complement strand
CGGCGCTGGCCGAGGGCCGGATCCTGGCGCTGAAGGGGCTGGGCGGCTACCAGCTTCTGGCCGACGCCCGCGACGCCGGCGCCGTCGCCGCCCTGCGGGCGCGCAAGCGCCGGCCCGACAAGCCCTTCGCCCTGATGGCCGCCGACCTTGCCATGGCCCGGGCACTGGGCATCGCCACGCGGATGGAGGCGGACCTGCTGGCGACGCCGGAAGGCCCCATCGTCCTGATGCGGCGGCGGACCGACGCCGGCGCGCTGGCCGTCGCCGAAGCGGTCGCGCCGGGCACCCCGCTGCTGGGGGTGATGCTGCCGACGACGCCCCTGCATCACCTGCTGGCCGACGCGGTCGGCTTTCCCCTCGTCGCCACCAGCGGCAACCGCGCCGACGAGCCGATGGCGACCGACCCCGACGCGGCCCGCGCCCGCCTCGCCGGGATCGCCGATCTGTTCCTCGACCATGACCGGCCCATCGCCCGGCCGGTCGACGATTCGGTCGTCCGCGTCATCGCCGGCGCGGCCACCGTCCTGCGCCGGGGGCGGGGCTACGCGCCGGACGTCCTGCCGCTCGCCCATGGGGGGCCGGCGCTGCTCGCCCATGGCGGCCATCTGAAGGCGGCGGCGGCGGTCGCGGCCGAGGGCCGCGTCGTCCTCGGCCCCCATATCGGCGATCTCGACACGCCCGAGGCCCGCGCCGCCTACGCCGACAGCATCGCCGACCTGGCGGCGCTCCACGACCCGGCGCCGGAAATCGGTGTCTGCGACGGCCATCCCGATTACGCCTCCACCCGGCTGGCCCGCGCCCGGTTCGGCCGCACCGTCGCCGTGCCCCACCATCTGGCCCATATCGCCGCCTGCCTGGCCGAGCATGATTGCGCCGGCCCCGTCCTCGGCGTCGCCTGGGACGGCACCGGCGACGGCGGCGACGGCACGGTCTGGGGCGGCGAGTTCCTGACCGTCGCCGGCACCGATTGGCGCCGGACCGCCCATCTGCGCCCCTTCCGCCTGCCCGGCGGCGAGGCGGCGGCGCGGGAGCCGCGCCGCGCGGCCCTCGGCCTCCTCTACGCGCTGGACGGCGCGGCGGCGCTGGCGGAGGACGGCCCCCTGGCCGCCGCGTTCGACGGGTCGGCGCGCGGCCTGTTGGCGGCGGCGCTGGCGCGCGGGGTCAACGCCCCTTGGACGACCAGCGCCGGGCGTCTGTTCGACGGGGTCGCGGCGCTCCTCGGCCTGGGCGACCGGGCGAGCTTCGAGGGCCAGGCGGCGGCGGCCCTGGAACATGCCGCCGACGGGGCGGCCGTCGAGCGGCCCTACGACCTGCCCCTGACGGCGGACACGCCGGCGGTCCTCGATTGGGGGCCGCTGGTCCGGGCGGTTCGCGCCGACGCCGCCGCCGGGGTCGCGGTCGCCGAGATCGCCGCCGGCTTTCACGCGGCGCTGGCCCGCGCTATCGTGGCAGTCGCGCGCCGCGCCGGCGCCCGGCGGGTGGCTCTGACCGGCGGCTGCTTCCAGAACCGGCGGCTGACCGAACGGGCGACCGACGAATTGACGGCCGCCGGGATCGAGGTCCTGCGCCATCGGCGGGTGCCGCCCAACGATGGCGGCCTCGCCCTCGGCCAGGCGGCCTGGGCGGCGCGGCTTCTGGCGGAGGAGGCGGGCTGATGTGCCTGGCGGTGCCCGGCGAACTGCTCGAAATCTCGGACGGCGATCCGCTCGCCCGCACCGGGCGCGTTGCCTTCGGCGGCGTGGTCAAGGAGGCGAGCCTCGCCTTCGTCCCCGAGGCGCGGCCGGGCGACTATCTGCTGGTCCATGCCGGGGTCGCGATTTCGGTCCTCGACCCCGCCGCCGCCGAGGCGAGCCTCGCCTATGTCGCCGCCCTCGCCGGCGACGGCCCCGCGACGGAGGGCACGCCGTGAAGTATCTGGACGAATTCCGCGACCCGGCGGCGGCCCGCGCCGTCGCCGCCGACCTGGCGCGCCTCGCGACCCGGCCCTGGACGATCATGGAGGTCTGCGGCGGCCAGACCAACGCCATCCTCCGCCACGGCATCGACCAGCTCCTGCCCGCCGGCGTCACCCTGGTCCATGGGCCGGGCTGCCCGGTCTGCGTCACCCCGCCCGAGATCATCGACCGGGCGATCCGGATCGCCCGGACGCCGGGCGCGGCGCTGGTCTCCTTCGGCGACATGGCGCGGGTGCCCGGAACCGGGGGCAGCCTGCTGGACGCCCGCGCGGACGGCGCCGACCTGCGGCTGGTCTATTCGCCCCTGGACGCGCTGGAAATCGCCCGCGCCGACCCCGAGCTTGAGGTCGTGTTCTTCGCCGTCGGGTTCGAGACCACGGCCCCGGCGACGGCGATGGCGGTGCATCGGGCGCGCCGGGAGGGGATTCGGAACTTCTCGCTCCTGGCCGCCCATGTGCTGGTGCCGCCGGCGATGACCGGCATCCTCGCGGCGCCCGGCAACCGGGTCCAGGGCTTCCTCGCCGCCGGCCATGTCTGCACGGTGATGGGGACCGACGCCTATCGGCCCATCGCCGCGCGCTTCCGGGTGCCGATCGTCGTGACCGGGTTCGAGCCCCTGGATATCCTCCAGGGCGTCCATATGTGCGTCCGCCAGCTGGAAACCGGACGCGCCGAGGTCGAGAACCAATATGCCCGCGCCGTGCGCCCGGACGGCAACGCCGCGGCGCGGGCCCTGATCGCCGAGATCTTCCGCGTCCGCCCCCTGCGCTGGCGGGGCATCGGCGAGATCGCCGAGAGCGGCCTCGCCCTCGCCCCCGACTATGCCGAGTTCGACGCCGAGCGCCGCTTCGGATTGGCCGACGCGGGGGTGGCGCACGCGGCGCCGCCGGCCGCCGGCCCCTGCATCGCCGGCGCCGTCCTCCAGGGCCGCGCCCGGCCGACCGACTGCCCGGCCTTCGGCGATGGCTGCGACCCGGCCCGGCCGCTGGGCGCGCCGATGGTCTCGACCGAGGGGGCCTGCGCCGCCTATTTCCGCCATCGCGGCGCCCCGCCCGCGCCGCCACGGGCGGCGGCCCGCGGATGAGCGGCGACGGCGACCCGGGGCCGACCTGCCCCCTCCCGTCGGCCGACCCGGCGCGGATCGCCCTGGCCCATGGCGGCGGCGGCGCCCTGACCGGCGCCCTGATCGACGGGCTGTTCCGGCCCGCCTTCGCCAACCCGGCCCTCGACGCCGCTCATGACGGCGCGGTCCTGGACGCCGACGGGACGCGCCTCGCCTTCACCACCGATTCCTACGTGGTGCGGCCGGCCTTCTTCCCCGGCGGCGATATCGGGTCCCTGGCGGTCACCGGCACCGTCAACGACCTGGCCATGTGCGGCGCCCGCCCGCGCTGGCTGTCGGCGGGCCTGATACTGGAGGAAGGTTTCCCGATGGCCGATCTGCGCCGGGTCGTCGCCTCGATGGCGGCGGCGGCGCGGGACGCCGGGGTCACGCTGGTCACCGGCGACACCAAGGTGGTCGGGCGCGGCCAGGGCGACGGCGTCTATATCAACACCGCCGGGATCGGGCTGATCGCGCCGGGGGTCGAGGTCGCGCCGTCGCGGCTGCGCCCCGGCGACGCGGTGCTGCTGAGCGGCGATCTCGGCCGCCACGGCATGGCGGTGATGGCGGCGCGCGAAGGGCTGGACTTCGCGCCGCCCATCGAGAGCGACTGCGCCGCCCTGCATCGGCCGGTCGCGGCCCTGCTGGCGGCCGGGATCGATATTCATTGCCTGCGCGATCCCACCCGAGGCGGGCTGGCGGCGGCGCTGGTCGAACTGGCGGGCGCCGCCGGCGTCGGGGTCGAGATCGACGAGGCCGCGATCCCGGTCGGCGACGCGGTGCGCGGGGCGTGCGAGGTTCTCGGCTTCGATCCGCTGCATGTCGCTTGCGAGGGCCGGTTCGTCGCCGTCCTGCCCGAGGCGGACGCCGAGCAGGCCCTCGATCTTCTGCGCGCCGATCCCCTCGGCGCCGACGCGGCGCGGATTGGGACGGTGACGGCGGAACCGGCGGGGGTGGCGACCCTGGCCACGGCGATCGGCGCCCGCCGGGTGTTGGATCCGCCCAGCGGCGAAATGCTGCCGCGCATCTGTTGAGCGCGGCCGGGGCCTAGCTCCAGGCGAGGGAAATCAGCAGCGCCAAGGCGAGGGCGGCGCTCGCCAGCTTCCAGAACAGCAGCGGGTTGCGGTCGTAAAGGCTCCGGCGGTGGGGCTGGTGCGGCACGGCGTCGGCGGCGACCCGGTTCTCCAACTCGAAGGCGAGCTCCAGCACGTCGCCATAGCGGTCGCCGGGATCGACCGCCAGCGACCGGGCGAGGACGAAATCCAGCCAGGCGGGCAGGTCGGGCCGGCTGCGCGCGAGCGGCGTCAGGCGGCGGAAGCGGGGCCGCGAGAAGGGTTCGATCTCGCCATAGGGATAGGCGCCGCCGGCGAACGTCCGATACAGGGTGACACCCAGCGCATAGAGATCGGACATCTCGTCGCCCGCCTGGCCCGCGAACAGCTCGGGCGCCATGTAGCTCGCCGTTCCCGGGATTTCCTCGATCGGCGTCTCCTCCAGCCTGGGAACCCGCGCGACCCCCAAATCCAGGAGCCGCAGCCCGCCGTCGGGCTGGAGGATGACGTTCTCGGGCTTGATGTCCCGATGGATGATGCCCGCCCGGTGCAGGGCGGTGACCGCCTTGCACAGCTTGATCGCCAGGTCGACCCCTTCGGCGAGCGAGGGCTTGGGCGCGCGCAGCAGGCGCGCCTCCAACGTTTCGCCCGGATAAAAGGGCATCACCGAATAGAGGCGCGATTGGCGGCCCTCGGGCAGTTCCAGGATCTCGCCGACGAAGGGGCAGCGGGCATGGGAGGCGACCCAGGCCTCGCGGGTGAAGGCCGCCAAATAGGTCGCGTCGCTGGCGACGCGCGGTTGCGGGAACTTCAGCACGACGCGGCGGTCGGCGACCTTGTCGTGGGCGCGGAACAGGCGGCTGTAGCGCCCGTCCGACAGGATATCTTCCAGATCGAACCCGTCGACGCTGTCGCCCGGCCGCGGCGGGTCGCCGACCGCCAAGCCGGCGCGGGTCGATTCCAGGCTCGCATGGTCGGTCTCGGGCAGGGTCAGGATGTCGACGACGATGGCGCTGGCGTTGTCCTGGCCGCCGGCGTCGATCGCCGCCTTGACCAGTCGCCGGGCCGCTTCCTCCGGATCGGTGCGGCGGGCGAGAATCTCGGCGATCCGCCGGTCGGTTAGCGGTCCGTGCACGCCGTCGCTGCACAGGAGGAACCGGTCGTCCGCGTCCAGTCCGCGGCTGGCATGGTCCAGGCGCAAGCTCTCCTCGATGCCGATGGCCCGGTACAGGACATGGGAAAGGTCGGGCCGGTCCAGGGTGTGGTCCTTGGTCAAGCGGGTGAGCCGCCCGCCGCCCAGTTTTCCGCCGCCAAAATGATAGATCCGGCTGTCGCCGACATGGATGACATGGGCGGTGCGGCCGCGCAGGACCAAGGCGCTGAAGGTCGTGCCCATGCCGTCCAGGTTGGGGTCGGCCCGGCCCTGGGCATGGACCCAACGGTTCAGCGGCTCCAGGACCCGGGCCGCCGCGCGCTCGATCCCGATGGTTTCGGGCTGGCTGTAAAAGCCGTCGATGAAGCCGCCGACCGCGATCTCGGCGGCCGCCCGGCCGCCCCGGGCGCCGCCCATGCCGTCGGCCAGGGCGGCGATGGCGCCGTGCGAGGCGCGCTGGCCGATACTGCCCGGCTGGGTGGCGACGAAATCCTCGTTCTCCTTGCGCCGCCCGGTCTCGCTGGCCAGGCCGATACGGATCTTCAGATCGCCCGCATAGGGTTCGGACACCGGCCCCGACTCCTCAACTGTGCCGCCCATGCCGCGCGCGCGCCGCGACCCCGCCATCCTTAGCATGGGCGATGGGCCGCGACGACGGCGCGGCGCGGCTAGATCTGGGCGCCCGACGCCGCGCCCCAGGTCGTCCGCCAGCGGGTCTTCACCGCCGTTAGGCCGCCGACCCCGACCAGGGCCAGGACGCAGAAGATGAGGAAGCCGCCGGTGAAGTCGCCGGTCAGCCCCCGCGAGACGCCGAGCGCCTTGGCGAGGAAGAAGCCGCCGATGCCGCCGGCGCAACCGACCAGCCCGGTCATGATCCCGATCTCGTCGCGGAACCGTTGCGGGATGAGCTGGAACACGGCGCCATTGCCCATTCCCAGCGCCAGGACCCCGGCCGAGAACAGAGCGACCGCGTACCAGGCGGCGGCCGGCATCTCGCCCAGCGCCCAGCCGCCGCCGGCGTCCGGCGCCGGCCCGACGGGAAGGAAGGCGATCGCCACATAGGCAAGGGCGACCACCGCGAAGAGGATGCTCAAGGTGCGAATCCCGCCGATCCGGTCGGCGACATGGCCGCCCACCGGGCGGAAGGCCGATCCGAACATGACGATCAGGGCGACCATGGCGCCGGCGGCGATCCCCGACAGATGGTACTGGACGGTAAAATACAGCGGCAGCGCGTTGGCCAATCCGACGAACCCGCCGAAGGTGATGAAATAGAAGAACATGAACCACCAGCTGTCCTTGTCGGCGAGCAGCGCGCGGTAGTTGGTCCAGGTCACCGGCTTGCGCTCGCCGGGGGCGTCCTTGGCGATGGCGATATAGACGAGGAAGGTCAGGACCAGGGGGATCAGCAGGAAGCCGAACGCGTTCTGCCAGCCGAACGTCTCGGCCAGCCAGGGCACGGTCAGGGTATCGATCACGACGCCCATATTGCCGGCGCCGGCGATTCCCAGAACGACCCCTTGATACCGGGGCGGGTACCAGCGGCTGGCCTGGGGCAGGGCGACGGCGAAAGAGGCGCCGGCGATCCCGAGGGCGACGCCGAGAAGCTGGACCTCCAGCTTGCTGTCCAATCCGGCGAGCCAGGCATAGGCGATGGCGCCGATGACGATGACCTGCGCCACCGATCCCGTCCGCTTGGCGCCCAGATGGTCGGCGAGGGTGCCCAAGGGGATCCGCAGCAAGGCCCCGGCCAGGATCGGGATCGCGACCAGGGTGAACTTCTCCTCCAAGGGCAGGTTGAGCTCCTTGGTGATGTAGATCACCAGCGGGCCCAGCGTGACCCAAACCATGAAACTGAAATCGAAATAGAGGAAGGCGGCCAGAAGCGTCGGCCAGTGGCCGGCCTTGCGGAAATCCTTGAAGTCCATGAAGAGGGAGGCCTTTCGGTCTTTCGCGTTTCGGGCGTCCGTGCGGGCGCGAGCATCGGCGCCGCGCGCGCCGCGCGCCGCTTGGTCGCTGGCCGGGGGTCAGCAAGAACCGTGCCAAACGACCCGGCCCGGGCCGCGCGCCGGCAAAGCCAGGCAGGGCGCCGATTTTTGCATTTGCACATTATTTATGCGCCGGTGTGTGGGCAGGCGGCTCTGCCTAAATAACAGGCTGCATGCCCGATTATTGGGACGGGTCCACCGGCTCGGTGCGCGGACGGAATGGGCCAACAGGCTGATATCAAAGAATAAACGACACCGTCGGGTGGCCTCGGCCGGTTGGCATGGATTTTGCTGTGACCTGGGGGGCTTTCGCGGGAGTGGAAGGGCGCCGGGCCCGACCGTCGCGTTAGCTACCCGGAAACCCCGCGTCGCCGGGCAGGACGACCGACCGGCGGCGACGGCTTGCACAAACGAAGAGACCGTTTTCATGAAAAGAAATCTTGTCGTCATCGGCAATGGCATGGCCGGGATGCGGACGGTCGAGGAGCTTCTGGCCCTCGATCCGGACCTTTACCGCATCACCGTTTTCGGGTCCGAGTCCCACGGCAACTACAACCGCATCCTGCTGTCCCCGGTGCTGGCCGGCGAGAAGACCGTCGACGACATCATGCTCAACGACGATCCCTGGTATGCCGAGCATGACATCCTGCTGCACAAGGGCAAGACGGTGAGCCGGATCGACCGCCGCAACCGCAAGGTCGTCGCCGAGGACGGGACCGAGGCGCCCTACGACCGGCTGTTGCTCGCCGTCGGCTCCAACCCGATCCTGTTGCCGCTGCCCGGCGCCGATCTGGCGGGCGTTATCACCTTCCGCGACATCGCCGATGTCGAGCGCATGCTGGCCGCCTCCAAGTCCCACAAGAACGCCGTGGTGATCGGCGGCGGGCTGTTGGGGCTGGAGGCCGCGAACGGGCTGATGAAATGCGGCATGAACGTGACCGTCATCCATCTGATGGATTGCCTGATGGAGCGCCAGCTCGACCCGGTCGCCGGTCGGATGCTGCGCGAATCCCTGGTCGAGCGCGGCCTCGACTTCCGGATGGAGGCGCAGACCGAGGCCATCCTCGGCGAGGATCATGTCACCGGAGTGCGTCTCGCCGGCGGCGAGGAGGTCCCCGCCGATCTGGTGGTCATGGCCGTGGGCATCCGGCCCAACACGACGCTGGCCGCGGACTCGGGCCTTGCCTGCGAGCGTGGCGTGCTGGTCGGCGACACCATGCAGACCTTCGATCCGTCGGTTTACGCGGTCGGCGAATGCGTCCAGCATCGCGGCGCCGTCTACGGCCTGGTGGCGCCTCTGTTCGAGCAGGCCAAGGTCTGCGCCAATCAGCTCGCCCGGCTGGGCCATGCCGCCTATGGCGGGTCGGTGACCTCGACCAAGCTCAAGGTGACCGGCATCGATCTGTTCTCGGCCGGCGACTTCATCGGCGACGCCGATTGCGAGGAGATCGTGCTCCAGGACGCCGGCAACGGGATCTACAAGAAGCTCGTTCTCAAGGACGACCGCATCCGGGGCGCCGTCCTCTATGGCGATACCATCGACGGCGCCTGGTATTTCCAGCTGATGCGCGACGGCACCGACGTGTCCGCGACGCGCGAGCATCTTCTGTTCGGCCAGGCCCATCTCGGCGATTCGGGCCATGGCGGCGGGAACGCCGTCGCGGCCCTGGACGACGGGGCCGAGATCTGCGGCTGCAACGGCGTCACCAAGGGCGCGATCCTTCAGGCCATCTCGGACAAGAAGTTGTTCACCCTGGCCGAGGTGCGCGCCCATACCAAGGCGTCGTCGTCCTGCGGGTCCTGCACCGGCCTGGTGGAGCAGCTTTTGGCGCATGCGGTGGGCGGCGACTATTCGCCGACGCCCACCGAGGCCCCGGTCTGCGGCTGCACCGAATACACCCATGACAAGGTCCGCGAATCGATCCGCGAGCATGAACTGAAGACCATCGGCGCGGTGATGCGCTTCATGGAATGGCGGACGCCGAACGGCTGTCATGTCTGCCGGCCGGCGCTGAACTATTACCTGCTGTGCGCCTGGCCCGGCGAGTATGCCGACGATTCGCGCTCGCGCTTCATCAACGAGCGCGCCCACGCCAACATCCAGAAGGACGGCACCTATTCGGTGGTGCCGCGCATGTGGGGCGGCGTGACGACGCCCGACGAGCTGCGCGCCATCGCCGACGTCGCCGACAAATACGCCATCCCCACGGTCAAGGTGACCGGCGGCCAGCGCATCGACCTGCTGGGGGTGCGCAAGGAGGACCTGCCCGCGGTCTGGGGCGATCTGGGCGCCGCCGGCATGGTCTCGGGCCATGCCTACGGCAAGGCGCTGCGCACGGTGAAGACCTGCGTTGGGTCCGAATGGTGCCGCTTCGGAACCCAAGATTCCACCGCCATGGGGATCGAGCTGGAGCGGATGTGCTGGGGGACCTGGACGCCCCACAAGGTCAAGCTGGCCGTGTCGGGCTGCCCGCGCAACTGCGCCGAGGCGACGATCAAGGATTTCGGCGTCGTCGCCGTCGAGTCGGGATGGGAGCTGCATATCGGCGGCAATGGCGGGGTCAAGATCCGCGCGACCGACCTTCTGTGCAAGGTTTCGACCGCCGAGGAGGTGCGCGAATATTGCGGCGCCTTCCTCCAACTCTATCGCGAGGAGGCGCACTATCTGGAGCGCACCGCGCCCTGGATCGAGCGGGTCGGCCTCGCCTATGTCAAGGAACGGCTGATCGAGGACGAGACCGGCCGCCGCGCCTTGTTCGCCCGCTTCATCCACGCCCAGAAATTCGCCCAGGACGATCCCTGGGCGGCGCGCGCGCAGGGCGCGGACGCGGCCGAGTTCGCGCCCTTGCGGGAGATCGCCTGACATGGCCGACTGGATCGAGGTCGGGCCGCTGTCCGAGATTCCGCCGCTCGGGGCGCGGGTCCTGCGCCGGGCGGAAGGCGACATCGCCATCTTCCGGGCGGAGGACGGCAGCCTGTTCGCCGTCGACGATCGCTGTCCCCATCGCCAGGGGCCTCTGTCGCAAGGGATCGTGCATGGGCACAGCGTGACCTGCCCCTTGCACAACTGGGTGATCGAGCTCGAATCGGGCAGCGCCGCCGCCCCCGACGAGGGATGCGTCGCGACCTACCCGGTGCGGGTCGAAAACGAAACGGTCCTCCTGCAACTCGCGGGGGAAACCGGAAAACGCGCGGCGTCGGCGTGAGCGACAGCGTCGCCACCACCTGTCCCTATTGCGGCGTCGGCTGCGGAATCCGCGTCCGGCGCGACAAGGGCGGCGGGATCGCCATCGAGGGCGACCGCCACCATCCCGCGAATCGCGGCCGGCTCTGCTCCAAGGGGCTGGCGTTGGGCGAGACCCTGGATGCGCCGGGGCGCCTCCTCCATCCATGGATCGGGGGCGAGCGGGTCGGCTGGAACCAAGCGTTGGACGCGGTCGCCGAGGGCTTCGCCGCCGCCCTCGCCGCCTACGGGCCGGACTCGGTCGCCTTCTATGTCTCGGGTCAGCTCCTGACCGAGGACTACTACGTCGCCAACAAGCTGATGAAGGGCTTCCTCGGCGGCGCCAACATCGACACCAATTCGCGTCTGTGCATGGCGTCCAGCGTCGCCGGCCACAAGCGGGCCTTCGGGACCGACACGGTGCCCGGCTGTTACGAGGACCTGGACGGGGCGGACCTGGTGGTTCTGGTCGGGTCCAACGCCGCCTGGTGCCATCCGATCCTGTTCCGCCGGATCGAGGCGGCGCGCCGCGCCCGCCCCAACCACCGGCTGGTCGTCATCGACCCGCGCCGGACCGACAGCTGCGTCGGCGCCGACCTGCATCTCGCTCTGCGGCCCGGTACCGACGCGGTCTTGTTCAACGGTCTTTTGGTGTGGCTCTACGAGCGGGGCGTTGCCGACACGGTCTTTGTCGACGCCCATACGTCGGGCGTCGCCGAGGCGGTGGTCGCCGCGAGACAGACGGCCCCGAGCCCCGAGCGGGTCGCCGAGATCTGCGGGCTGGATCCGGCCGACGTCCACTCCTTCTATGAATGGGTCGCCGCGACCGAGAAGACCTGCACCCTTTATTCCCAGGGGGTCAACCAGTCCTCGTCGGGCACCGACAAGGTGGGCGCGATCCTCAACTGCCATCTGCTGACCGGGCGGATCGGGCGGCCGGGGATGGGGCCGTTCTCCCTGACCGGCCAGCCGAACGCCATGGGCGGCCGCGAGGTCGGCGGGCTCGCCAACCAGCTCGCCGCCCATATGGAAATCGGCGACGACGCGGATCGGGATCGGGTCGCGCGGTTCTGGAAAGCGCCCCGCGTCGCCGACCGCGAGGGCCTGAAGGCGGTCGATCTGTTCCGCGCCGTGGAGGACGGTCAGATCAAGGCGCTGTGGATCATGGCGACCAACCCGGCGGTCAGCCTCCCCGACGCCGACGCGGTCGCCCGGGCGCTGGACAAATGCGATTTCGTTGTCGTTTCGGATTGCGTCGCCCGGACAGACACCAGCCGCGCCGCCGATGTGCTGCTGCCGGCGGCGGGTTGGGGCGAGAAGGACGGAACGGTGACCAATTCGGAGCGCCGGATCTCGCGCCAGCGGGCCTTTTTGCCCCTGCCCGGCGAGGCGCGTCCCGACTGGTGGGTCGTCACCCAGGTCGCCCGGCGCATGGGGTTCGCCGACCAGTTCGACTATGACGGGCCGGCGGCGATCTTTCGCGAGCATGCGGCGCTGTCGGGCTTCGAGAATGACGGCAGCCGCGATTTCGACATCTCGGCCCTGGCCGAGATCGGCGACACGGACTATGCGGTGCTTCGGCCGGTGCAATGGCCGGTGACCGCGAAGCGCCCCAAGGGCACCGACCGGCTGTTCGCCAAGGGCGGCTTCTTCACCGACGACCGTCGCGCCCGGTTCCGCCCGGTTCAGCCGCGCCCGCCGGTGAACCCGCCGGACGCCGACTATCCCTTTATCCTGAACACGGGCCGCGTCCGCGATCATTGGCATACCCTGACCCGGACCGGCCTATCCGCGCGCCTGTCCGGGCATCTGGCGGAACCCTATCTCCAGATCCGTCCCGAGGACGCCGCCCGGGCGGGTCTCGTCGATGGCGGCCTGGCACGAATCAACAGCCGCTGGGGCTGGATGATCGCCCGCGTCCGCGTCAGCGAGGATCAGCGGCCGGGCGAGCTGTTCGTCCCCTTTCACTGGAACGATTCCTTTGCCGCGCGCGGCCGGGTCGACGCGTTGGTCAATCCGGAGACCGACCCGATCTCGGGCCAGCCCGAACTGAAGCACACGCCGGTCGCGGTCGCGCCCTACGCCGCGGCCTGGTACGGATTCGCGCTTTCCCAGGCGGCGATCGATCCGGGGCGCGAGGCGGGTTATTGGGTGCGGGCGCGCGGGCGCGGCTGCTGGCGGACGGAGCTCGCCGGCGAGGCGTCGCCCGATGATTGGGGCGCCTGGGCGCGCGACCGGCTGGGCGTGCCCGATGGGGCGCGGGGCTGGATCACCTTCGCCGATCCAGGGCGCGGCCGCCATCGCTTCGCCTGGATCGAGGACGGCCGGTTGCGCGGTTGCCTGTTCGTCGAGGCCGGCTTGGACCTGCCGTCGCGCGGCTGGCTGGAGGGCCTGTTCGAGGCGCCTTTGGACATGGCGGCGCGGCGCAGCCTGCTGGCGGGCAGTCCGGGCGCCGGCGGCGATCCCGGCAAAATCCTATGCTCCTGTTTCTCGGTCGGGGCGAACACGATCCGCGCCGCCATCGCCGAGAAGGGTCTGACCTCGGTCGAGGCCATCGGCGCCGCCTTGCAGGCGGGCACCAATTGCGGCTCCTGCCGGCCGGAGTTGCGCCGGCTTCTGGACGCCGCCCCGGCGGGTGGCGACGATGCGGGCGCCCGCGCCGCGCGCATGTCGGTGTGACGGCACCATGGGCGCGCTTCCCTACCGGACGACGGCGCGGCCCAGAGGGGGCGCGGTGTGGCTGGTCGGCGCCGGACCCGGCGATCCCGAACTCCTGACCCTGAAGGCGTTGCGCCGGATGCGCGCGGCGGACGTCGTTCTGCACGATCGGCTGGTTGCGCCCGAGATTCTCGACCTCCTGCCCGCCGAAACGCCGCGGATCGATGTCGGCAAGGCACCCGGCGGCCACGCCATGCCCCAGGCCGAGATCACCGCGCGGATGATTGCGCTGGCCGAGGCCGGCAAGCGCGTCCTGCGCCTGAAGGGGGGCGATCCCTTCCTGTTCGGCCGGGGCGGCGAGGAGATCGAGGCCGTGATCGCGCGCGGCCTTCCGGTCGAGGTGGTGCCCGGCATCACCGCCGCCACCGGCTGCGCGGCGGCGGCCGGCATCCCCCTGACGCATCGCGACCACGCCCAGGCCTGCGTCTTCGTGACCGGCCATACCAAGGACGGGCGGCTGGACCTGGACTGGCCGGCGCTCGCCCGGCCGCGCCAGACCCTGGTCGTCTATATGGGGCTCGCCTCCCTTGGGCGGATCGCCGAGCGGCTGGTCGCCCACGGGCTGGGCCCGGCGACGCCGGCGGCTTTGATCGCCCAAGGCACTCGCGCCGGCGAACGCGTCCTGACGGCGTCCCTGGCCGACTTGCCCGACGCGGCGCGGCGCGCCCGGATCGACGGTCCGGCGCTGGTCGTCATCGGCGAGGTCGCCGCTCTCTCCCCGGCCAATGTCACGGAAGCAACACTTGCGGCCGCTTCCGGCTGACGCGAAACTCGTCCCGACGTTGACCTAGCTCAAGGCCGGACGGCGCCGCCTGTCGGAAACTGATCATGCGAGGCCACCGGCGAATGGGGAGGGCCGATGACATTTCCGCGGATTCGCAAGGCGGTACCGAAGAGAGACGCGCCGAACCTCGTCGATTACGACGCGGCGCGCGCCGGCTTCTCCTGGGAGGCAGCGCGGGCCGAGCTCGACGGGCTGCCGGGCGGCGCCGGGCTGAACATCGCTCACGAGGCGGTGGACCGCCACGCCGCCGGCGCCGATGCCGGGCGTATCGCCTGGCGCTGGCTCGGCAAGGAAGGCCAGACCCGCGACATCACCTATGCGGAGCTGGCGGCGCTGACCAACCGCTTCGCCAACGCCCTCGGCGGCCTGGGGGTCGGTAAGGGCGACCGGGTCTTCCTGCTCGCCGGCCGGGTGCCGGCCCTGTATGTGGCGGCGCTCGGCGCGCTGAAGATGGGCGGCGTCGTCTCGCCCCTGTTTTCCGCCTTCGGGCCGGAGCCGATCAAGGCGCGCATGACCATCGGTCAGGGCAAAGTCCTGGTCACCACGCCGCATCTGTACAAGCGCAAGGTGGCGCCGATCCGCGCCGATCTGCCGGCGCTGGAGCATGTCGTCCTGATCGGCCCCGACGAGGCCGAGACCGATGTCCCGGACACCCACGACTACGCGCGGCTGATGGCGGCGGCGGGCGCCGATTTCGCGATCCCGCCGACCGACCCCGAGGACATGGCGCTGCTGCATTTCACCAGCGGCACGACGGGTCGGCCGAAGGGCGCGGTCCATGTTCACGGCGCCGTCCTCGCCCATCACGTGACCGGCAAGCTGGCCCTCGACCTGCGGCCGGGCGACATCTTTTGGTGCACCGCCGATCCGGGCTGGGTGACCGGCACCTCCTACGGGATCATCGCGCCCCTGACCAACGGCGCGACCAGCATCATCGACGCGGCCGAGTTCGACGCCGAGCGCTGGTACGGCATCCTTCAGGACCAGAAGGTGACGGTCTGGTACACGGCGCCGACGGCGATCCGCATGCTGATGAAGCTGGGCGCCGACATCGCCCGGAAATACGATCTGTCGCGTCTGCGCTTCCTGTCCAGCGTCGGCGAGCCCCTGAACCCCGAGGCGGTGACCTGGAGCGCACGCGCCTACGGCCGGCCCTTCCACGACAATTGGTGGCAGACCGAGACCGGCGGGATCATGATCGCCAATTTCGCGGCGATGGACGTCAAGCCCGGCTCGATGGGCAAGCCCCTGCCGGGGATCGAGGCCGCCATCGTCGCCCGCGACAAGGCCGGCGGCGTCACCGCGATCGACGCGGCGGACGAAGAGGGCGAGCTTGCCCTGAAGGCCGGCTGGCCGTCGATGTTCCGGGGCTATCTGAACGAGGAAGAGCGCTACCGCAACTGCTTCGCCGGCGAGTGGTATCTGACCGGCGATCTGGCCCGGCGCGACGGTGACGGCTATTTCTGGTTCGTCGGCCGCGCCGACGACGTGATCAAGTCCGCCGGCCATCTGATCGGCCCGTTCGAGGTCGAAAGCGCCCTGGTCGAGCATCCGGCGGTGGCCGAGGCGGCCGTCATCGGCAAGCCGGACCCGGTGGCCGGCGAGATCGTCAAGGCCTTCGTCGCCCTGAACCCCGGTTTCGCGCCCTCGGACGAGTTGATGCGCGACCTTCTGGGCCATGCCCGCAAGCGGCTGGGGCCGGCGGTGGCGCCGCGCGAGATCGACTTCCGCGCCAACCTGCCCAAGACCCGCAGCGGCAAGATCATGCGCCGGCTGCTGAAGGCGCGCGAGCTGGGCCTACCAGAGGGCGACCTGTCGACCCTGGAAAGCGAGGAGCGCAAATGACCGCCGCCAAGGGCAAGGTCCGCCTGACCCGCGACTCGGCGCTGGCGCTGCTCGCCGGGATGCTGCGCATCCGTCGGTTCGAGGAGACATGCGCCGAGCTCTACACCGCCGAGAAGATTCGCGGCTTCCTGCATCTCTATATCGGCGAGGAGGCCATCGCTGTCGGCGCGCTGGACGCGCTGGCGCCCGACGACGCCGTCGTCGCCACCTATCGCGAGCATGGCCACGCGCTGGCGCGCGGCATCGCGATGGATCGGATCATGGCCGAGATGTACGGCAAGCAGTCGGGCTGTTCGCGCGGGCGCGGCGGATCGATGCATATCTACGACGCGGCGACCCGCTTCTATGGCGGCAACGCCATCGTCGGCGGCGGCTTGCCGCTGGCCGTCGGCCTGGCGCTGGCCGACCGCATGCAAGGACGCGACGCCGTCACCGCCTGCTTCTTCGGCGAGGGGGCGGTGGCCGAGGGCGAATTCCACGAATCGGCCAACCTGGCGGCGCTGTGGAAGCTGCCCGTCCTGTTCGTCTGCGAGAATAACCGCTACGCCATGGGAACGGCGCTGGATCGCTCGGAATCCCAGACCGACCTGCATGTCAAGGCGGCGAGTTACGCCATGGGCTCGGAGGTGGTCGACGGGATGGACGTGGTCGCGGTCGAGGCCGCCGCCCGCCGCGCCGTCGACGCCATGCGGTCGGGGGGCGGGCCGCATTTCCTGGAATGCCGGACCTATCGCTTCCGCGCCCATTCGATGTTCGACGCCCAGCTCTATCGCGACAAGGCCGAGATCGAGGAATGGAAGACCCACGGCCCCGTGGTCCGCTTCACCGCCTGGCTGCGCGAGACCGGCCTATTGCACGATTCGGACCTGGCGCGGATCGAGGCCGACATCGCCGCCGAGATCGACGCCGCCGTCGCCTTCGCCGAGGCCGCGCCCTGGGAGCCGGTCGAGGATCTGGAACGCTTCGTCCTGATGGCGGAGGTGCCCGAATGACCGCCAAGGGGAAAAGCGCCAAGGCCCAAATGGGCGCGGCGAAGAAGGGCGCGGCCCGGAAGATCGTGGCGAGGAAGGGCCGGACGGTCCGCACCACCTATCGCGAGGCGGTGCGCGAGGCGATCCGCGACGCGCTGGCGCGCGACCCGCGCGTCTTCCTGATGGGCGAGGATGTCGGGCGCTATGGCGGCTGCTATGCGGTCAGTAAGGGGCTGCTGGAGGAATTCGGCGAGGACCGGGTGCGCGACACGCCCCTGTCGGAATCGGGCTTCGTCGGCGCCGGCATCGGCGCCGCGCTGGGCGGCATGCGCCCCATCGTCGAGGTGATGACGGTGAATTTCTCCCTGCTGGCGCTGGACCAGATCGTCAACAACGCCGCCACCATCCCCCATATGTCGGGCGGCCAGTTCGCGGTGCCGCTGGTGATCCGCATGGCGACCGGGTCGGGGCGCCAGCTCGCCGCCCAGCATTCCCACAGCCTGGAGGGCTGGTACGCCCATATTCCGGGGATCAAGGTGCTGGCCCCGGCGACCCTGGCGGACGCGCGCGGCATGCTGTGGTCGGCGTTGCTCGATCCCAACCCGGTCCTGATCTTCGAACATGTGCTGCTGTACAATATGGAGGGCGACCTGGCCGCCGACGCCGGCCCGGTGCCCATCGAAGGGGCGGCGGTCCGTCGCGAGGGCACCGACATCAGCCTCGTCACCTATGGCGGCAGCCTTTTCAAATGCCTGGCCGCCGCCGAGGAGTTGGCCGCCGACGGCATCGCCGCCGAGGTGATCGATCTGCGCTGCCTGCGCCCGCTGGACGAGGCGACGATCCTCGCCTCGGTCGCCAAGACCCATCGGGCGCTGATCGTCGACGAAGGCTGGCGCAGCGGCGGCATTTCGGCCGAGATCGCCACCCGTATCGTCGAGGGCGGCTTCTACGATCTGGACGCCCCCGTCGCCCGCCTGTGCGGGGCCGAGGTGCCGATCCCCTATCCCCGCCATCTGGAGGAGGCGTCGGTGCCCCAGACGGCGGACATCACCGCCGCCGCGCGGGCGCTGGTGCGCCCGGAATGAGCGAGTTCCGCATGCCGTCGCTGGGCGCCGACATGGAGGCCGGCACCCTGGTCGAATGGTTCGTCGGGGCCGGCGATACGGTGGCGCGCGGCGACATCGTCGCCGTGGTGGAGACCCAGAAGGGCGCCATCGAGATCGAGATTTTCGAATCGGGGCGGGTCGCCGAGATCCTGGTCGGCCCCGGCGAGAAGGTGCCCGTCGGCACGGTGCTGGCGCGGATCGAGGCGCCGGGGGCGCCGGTCAAGAAAGCGTCCGCCAAGAAAGCGCCCGCCGCGAAGGCCCCGGCCAAGAAAGCACCCGCCAAGAAAGTGCCCCCGAAGAAAGCGCCGGCGAAGATGGCGCCCCCGAAACCCGCGCCCCCGATGCCGCCGGCCGGGGCGCGGCTGCGTATCTCGCCCGCCGCCCGCCGCCGGGCGCAAGAGTTGGGACTGGAGACCGCGGGGATCGCCGGCACCGGCGCCGGCGGGGCGATCACCCTCGCCGATATCGAGGCCGCCGCCGCGTCGGCGCCGGGGCCTGCCGCCGCCGTTCCCGCCGCCGCGCCGGCCGGAACGCCCCAGGCGTCCATGCGCCAGGCCATCGCCGCCGCCATGTCCCGCGCCAACCGCGAGATTCCCCACTACTACCTGTCCCGGACCATCGATATGGAGGCGGCGCTGGGCTGGCTGGAGGCGACCAACGCCCGGCGCCCGATCGCCCGGCGCCTGATCGCCGCCGCGCTGCTGCTGCGGGCGGTGGCGGTGGCGCTGCGCGATTTTCCCGACCTGAACGGCTTCTGGATCGACGGCGCGGCGCGGCCGGCGGCGCATATCCATGTCGGCTGGAGCGTGTCGCTGCGCGGCGGCGGGCTGGTGGCGCCGGCGATCCTGGACGCCGATACCAAGCCGCTGGAGACCCTGATGGCGGCGCTGCGCGACCTGGTGAAGCGCGCCCGCGCCGGAGGCCTGCGCAGCTCCGAGATGTCGGCCCAGACGGTGACCGTCACCAGCCTGGGCGATCTGGGCGCCGACGCGGTTCATGGCGTGATCTATCCGCCGCAGCTCGCCTTGGTCGGGTTCGGGCGGGTCCAAGCCCGGCCCTGGGTCGTGGGCGAGGACATCGCCCCTCGGCGGGTGGTCGAGGCGAGCCTCGCCGCCGACCACCGGGCCAGCGACGGCCATCGCGGCGGGCTGTTCCTCGCCGCCCTCGACAAACTGCTGCAGGAACCGGAGACGCTATGACCGACGACGACCTCGCCGCCCTGATCCTGGCCAGGATCGCCGACATCGCGCCGGAGGCCGACACCGCCGACGCCGACCCGGCGATGGACCTGCGCGATCAGTTCGACCTGGATTCGATGGACTTCCTCAACTTCGCCATCGCCCTGCACGAGGCGCTGGGGGTCGAGATCCCCGAAACCGACTATCCGCGCATCCGCACCCTCGACGCCTGCGTCGCCTATCTGCGCGGCAAGGGCGTCGCCTAGCCGCGCCGCGCCCGCCGGCGAAGGGCGCCTATTTCCGGTTTTCGGGCGGCGGCGGTTCGCCGCCGACGGGATAGGCGCCGGTGCCGTGGCGCAGGGGCTGGAGCAGCATCCGGTCCAGGCGCAGCTCGCGCGCGTCGCGGAACCGGTCGAGGCCGATGGTCATGGCGTCGTGGCCGGCGGCCGGCTGGGCGCGGTAGGTGCCCAGCAGCCGGTCCCACCAGGGCAGGTTGAAGCCGAAATTGCTGTTCGCCTCGCGCGGGACGACCGAATGATGGACCCG
>Ga0070728_10002992_pt1 | contig 19628 bp, 15 predicted proteins | sample tdDd471_FD_66723 | JGI IMG/M metagenome (GOLD analysis project Ga0070728, IMG submission 66723) | Marine sediment microbial communities from the Atlantic coast under amendment with organic carbon and nitrate - tdDd47.1 | ecosystem: Environmental > Aquatic > Marine > Coastal > Sediment | place... | reverse complement strand
CGCTCTTCGGGCGGGCGACGGTGTACGCGTGGCGGAGCGACGACCGCCCGCTCGACCCCGCCGCCCGTCGGGCAGAGATCGGGGACGCCGTCGCAGCGACCGGGCGGCACCTGTGCACCCTCGACGAGGCGCACCCGGACTGGGATCCATCGACGATCGATGCGTTCGTCGAGGCCTACGCCGGGGTCGGTCCGAGCGACATCACGGCGTCGCCGCTGCACGACGGGCAGACGGTGGCCATCGCCACCGGGACGGTCGAGGTCGTTCGCGCCCCCGGCGCCGACGCGCACGGCGTCGCGTTCTTCGAGCCGCGGGAGCGCTGGCTCTTCGGCGGGCACGCGCTCAGCTACCGCGGCGCCTCGGTGATCGACGACGTCGACGCGCTCGGCGACACGCTGACGCGGGTCACCCAGCTGAACCCGACGCTCGTGCTGCCAGCGTGGGGTCCGGTCGAGCACCACCACGCGATCGCGTTCCGGTCGATGAGCCTGCAGGTGAACAACCTGCTCAATCACCTGTCGTTTGTTCTCGACGGCGACCTCACCGCGTTCGACGTCGCCCGCAACGACCTCGGCCACGTGCCGCGCGACCTCGTGCGGTTCACCGAGACCGTGCTGCGGTACCGCCGGCTGCTCGATCTCTACGCCGCATCCGGCGTGGCAACACGCACCGGCGAAGGGCCCGGCGCGGTGTACCACATCGGCAACGCGAAGGGCCGACGCGCGCCCGCGCCCCGCTGAACGCCGGGGAGGCGAAGCACCCCGCTGATCGCCCGGGGGGGCAAAAGCGCGAAAGGCGCCGGCGGGGTGCCGACGCCATTCGAGCGTTCGTGACCGGGCTCGCGCGGATCAGCCGCGGAACGAGAAGGTCAGCTCGTGGTCGCAGATGAAGTAGGCGTCGCCTTCTTCGATCTTCTTCGCGTCGATGCGGTTGCCGCGGAACTCGATGCCGTTCGTCGACCCGAGGTCCTGCATGTAGAAGTGACCCGAGTGGAAGATTACCGCGGCATGCTTTCGCGAGATGTTGCCGTCGCGGATCGTCAGGTCGGTGCCCTGCGAGCCACGGCCGATCACGAAGCGCTCCTTGTTGACCGGGTGCACCCGGCCATTGAAGTGCAGGTACACCGTCGGCATCCCGCCCTGGGCCGGCACGGCGCCGGTCTGGCGCGGGGGCGCAGCGGGCGCGGGCGGCGGACCAGCCGGACCACCCGGGGGCGGCGGCGGGGCCGGCGCAGCGGCGGGCGCAGCCGGAGCCGGCGCAGGCGCCGACGACGGGCGAGGCGCCTTCCGCGGGATCGCCGGCATGCTGTACGTGGCGTGCTCGGGCTGCGGCGCGGCGGGCGCAGGGGCCGGCGCGGGCGCAGGGCCCTCCACGAACTGACGGAGCGCGTCGTTCAGCAGCTGGTCGATCGTCACGTCGGTTTCCCGAGCGCGACGTTCGAACGCCTGCCAGAGCTGCTCTTCACAATAGAAGCTGCGGAGCGTCTTCCTGCGGTGGTCGCTCATCGATCCCTCGATTCAGCAAAGACGGCGCGCACCGAAACGGCGCGGCAAATCCTGTCGTGGCCCGTCGGGAGTACCACAGCGAGCGGTACGACGTAAAGCACACGGGGCCCTACGCAGCCCCTTCCGCCGCCGGGTCCGGAGCAGGCTCCGCACCGGCGTCTGCGTCGGGGCCGAGCGGGTCGTCCGACGGCGGCGTGTCGAAGCGCCGACCGAGCTCGCCGATCCACGCGTAGACGACAGGGACGACGACCAGCGTGAGGACGGTGCTCGCCACGAGCCCCGAGATCACCACCAGCGCGAGCGGCCGCCGGATCTCGGCGCCTTCGCCCAGACCGAGCGCCATCGGCAGCAGCCCGAGCACCGTCGTGGTCGCGGTGATCAGCACCGGTCGAAGCCGGACCGAGCACGCCTCGACGATCGCCGCGGTGCGCCCGCGCCCGCGCCCACGAAGCTGGATGATGTAGTCGACCAGCACGATCGCGTTGTTCACGACGATTCCGGTCAGCACGATCGCGCCGATGAACACGACGACCGACACCGGCGTGCCCGTGATGTCCAGGCTGCCCACCACGCCGATCCACGCCAGCGGCACGGTCAGCAGGATGACAAACGGCGCGACGAACGACTCGAACTTCGACGCCATGACGACGTAGACGAGAAAGACGGCCAGCGAGAGCGCGAAGAGCAGGCTGTCGCGGGCGAGCGTCATCTCTTCGGACTGGCCGGCGACGCGCAGATCCTGCCCGGGCTCGAGCCGCAACCCGTCGAGCCGCGCAGCCAGCCGATCTGCGGTGGCAGCGAGGTCGACCAGCGTCGTGTCGGCCTCGATCACCGCCGCCCGCTGCCCGTCGATGTGACGGATCTCCGCCGGCCCCTCGGCGATCGACACGTCGGCCACCGCGCCGAGCACGACCGGCTCGGTCGCCTGCTCGACGCTCAAGACGCCGACATCGATCCGCTGGCCGGGCACCATCGACTCCGCCTCGACGCGCGCGGTGCCCGCGCCCTCGCCTTCGACCCGCACGCGGCCGATCTCGAGGGCGCGCAGCCCCGCCAGGGTCTCGACGTCCGAGGCGCGGGCGCGGAGCTCGACGTCGATGGCGCGGCCCTCGTCGGACATCTCGGTCACGTCCGAGCCGCGCACCTTGTCGCGCACGGCTTCGGCGGCGGCGCGCACGTCGATCCCCCACGTCGCCAGCCGCTCGCGGTCGAAGGTGATGCGGACCTCGGGGTACCCGGCGCGGGCGCTCGTGCGCACGTCGGTCACGCCGGGGGTCGTGGCCACCGTGTCGACCACGAGGCTCGCCGAGCGAGACAGCGCGTCGAGGTCGTGGCCGAGGATCTGCACCGACACCGGCGCGCTGATCGAGAAGAGGGTCGGGCGCGTGAGCTCCCACGTCATCGCCGGCTGCCGCGCGAGCGCCTCACGGATCGCCACGATGGCCGCCTCTTCGGCGGCCACCACGTCCTCGGCGTCGGGGACGACGATGGTGATCTCGGCGTAGTGCTCGCCCTGATCCGACGCGTCCAGATCGTCGGGCCGTTCGCCGACGAAGGTCGAGATGCGCTCGATGGCGTCGGTCGAACCGAGGGCGCGCTCGATGCCCGCCACCCGGTCCGCCGTCTCTTCGATCCGCGTCCCGACCGGCCACCGCAAGACGGCGGTCAGCTCGCCCTGGTGCAGCTCGGGGATGAGCTGCATGCCGAGCTCCGGATACCGCTCGACCGCCAGCGCCGAGAGCGCGATCGCGCCGCCGATCACCAGCAGACCGACGCGAAGCGCCGTGGTCAGCGAGAACCGATACACCGCGGTCACGCCGTCGAACGCCACGTCGAACGCCCGGCCGATCGGCCGCCCCACCGCCGCCGCCCCGCGGGCGAGTAGCCGGGCGACGAAGAGCGCGCCACGGGCGACGAACCAGCCGATCGCCGCCACTGCACCGAACACCTCGACCACGAGCATCGAGACGGTGCGCACGACGATCCAGACGATCGCGAGCGGCGCGACGAGCAGCCGCAGGATCCGCCCGATCCAGCCTGCGGCGCGCCACCCGGCGGCCGCCGACCGTGCATCCGCCGCGACCTGGCGCACCGAGGGCGGCGGCCAGAACGAGGGCAGCGACGCCGCCTCGGCGTCTCGGGCGGCGGTGCGCAGCCGGTCGGGCAGCACCGCCAGCATCGGCACGAAGAAGAGCGCGAACACCAGCGACGCGACGAGCGAGAGCACGACGGCCAGCGCGAGGTCGCCGAAGAGCTGCCCGGCGACGCCGCGCACGAAGCCGATCGGCAAGAAGACCGCGACGGTCGTCAGCGTCGACGCGACCACGGCGCCCCCGACCTCGCGGGTGCCACGGATCGCGGCGCCTCGAGGGTCGTCCCCCTCTTCGCGGCACCGCACGATCGACTCGAGCACGACGATCGCGTTGTCGACGAGCATGCCGATGCCCAGGGCGAGCCCGCCGAGCGACATGAGGTTCATCGACACGCCGAGCAGGCGCATCGGCGCGAACGTCGCGATCACCGACAGGGGGATCGCGAGGCCGATCACGACGGTCGCCCACGCGTTGCGCAGAAAGAGAAAGAGCACGAGCACGGCGAAGAGCCCGCCGGTCAGCGCGGTGTTCGTCACCTCGGCGATCGCCGCGCGGATGAAGCGCGACTGGTCACTGAGGACCTCCATCGAGACCCCCTCCGGCAGGTGGCGCTCGAACCCGTCGCGGTCGTCCTCGAGATCGCCGAAGAGCCGCCACATCACGGCCTCGGACACGGCGACGAGGTTGGCGTCCGCCTCGCGATACACCGCGATCTCGACCGACTCGACGCCGTGGACGCGCGTGAGGTTCTGCCGCTCGCGCGCCGCTCGCTCGACGGTCGCCACGTCGCCGAGGCGCACGACCCGGTCGCCCTCGCGGGCCACGACGAGCCCGGCGAGGTCCTCGAGGGTCTCGAACTCGTTGACCGTCCGCACGAGGTACTCGACCTCGCCCTCGTAGAGCCGCCCGCCGGCGACGTTCACGTTCTCGGCGCGGAGTCGATCGCCGATGACCCGGATCTCGAGCCCCCGCGCCTGGAGTGCACCCTCGTCGACCGAGACGCGGACGACCTCTTCGTCGCCGCCGAGGACGCGGACCATCGCCACGCCGGGGACCTTCTCGATCACCCGCTGCACCTCGTCCTCGGCGAGGCGCCGAAGCTGGGCGGTCGGCACGTCGCCGTACACCGCGAGCCGCAGGATCGGATCCAGCGTCGGGTCGTAGCGCAACACCAGCGGCGGGTCGGCGCCGTCGGGCATCTCGATCCACCCGATCCGCTCGCGGACCTTCTGCGACGCGGTGTCGAGGGACGTGCCCCACGCGAAGGTCAGCAGCACGTCGCTCGACCCGGCGCGCGAGATCGACGTGACGCCGACGGCGCCCTCGACCGTGCCGAGCAGCTCTTCGAGCGGTTCGGTGACCGCGTCTTCGACCTCTTCGGGCGCCGAGCCGTCCCACGTCGTCCGCACGGTGAGCGTCGGGTGACTGATCTCGGGCATCAGGTTGACGGGCAGCTGCTGCAGCGAGACCTGGCCGAACACGACCACCGCGAGGACGATCATCGTCGTCGCGACGGGGCGGTCGACGGTCCAGGCCGCCCAGCCGCTTCGGTTCGGCGCCGCGCTCACCGGTCCCCGGACCCGTCGACGTCCGGGTCGGCCCCGGATCCGTCGGCGTCCGCCGCGTCGTCTTCGTCGGCGGGGATCGTCACGCGATCCTCGTCGTCGAGCCCCGCCTGACCGGCGATCACGACCCGGTCGCCGATCTCGACCCCCGAGATGGCTTCGACCCGATCGGCGTCGTCATAGCCGACCTCGAGGGTGACCCGCCGCGCCACGAGATGCGGCCCCGGGTCCCCGCTGCCGTCGGCCTCTTCGCCGCTGCCTTCGTCGTCCGGCATCTCTTCGCGCACGACGAACACCTGCGTCGCGTCGCCCTCGTACACGAGCGCGCGGCGCGGCACTGCGGCGACGTCGCGGTGCACGTCGGTGACGATCCGCGCGGTGACGAACATGCCCGGGCGCAGGGTGACGCCGTCGTCGGTGACGATGTCGTCGAGGCGGATGCGTACGGCGACGGTGCCCGTCTGCGGATCGACGGTGGGATGGATGCGATCGACCCGACCGGTCACGATCGCCTCGTCGAGGGCGCGCACGGCGATCTCGGCGACCTGCCCCTCGCGGACGTCGGCGAGCGCGCGCTCGGGCACGCGGATCGTCGCCTCCAGCACGTCGACCCGGGCGATCTCGACGATCGCCTGGTTCGGCACGACGACCTCGCCCACCTCGACCATGCGCGAGATGACCGCGCCGGGCATCGGCGTGCGGATCGTCTGGTTGGCGGCCGACTGCCGCGCGCGCGCGAGGGTGGTCTGCGCGGTCTCGAGCTGAAAGCGGGTCTCGTCGAACGCCTGCCGCGACAGGTACCCGTCGTCATAGAGCGGCTGCAGCGCGGCGACCTCGCGTTCGAAGCGGGCGACGCTCTGCTGGGCCTCGCGGATCGCGAGCGCGGACTCCTCGTTGTCGACGACCGCAATGCGATCCCCGGCCTCGACCACGTCGCCCTCGTCCACGTCGAGGGACACGAGCGTGCCGGCGATCTCGCTGACCACCGACACCCGCGTCGTGCTCTCGAGCGTAGTGCTGCCGGCCACCGAGGCGCGCAGATCGGCGCGTTCGACGAGGGCCACCTCGACCGGTACGGCGGCGGCCGCTTCGTCTTCGCCCTCGCCGCCCCCGCCCTCTTCGCCGTCGCCCCCACCGCGGCACCCCACGACGAGCAGGAGCCCGACGAGGCAGATCGCGAGCCGCCAGAACATCGGCGGGCTTGAGCGCAGGGGCAGTGGTGCGTACATCGAACAGGTCCGGGGACCGTGTGGCGGGCGCACTCTAGCCCGCCGCGCCTCGCAGTCCAACCGGCGTCGCGCCCTCGCGACCTCTGCCCCACCGAGCCATGACCGATCCTGCCCCCTCAGCGCCGCCTCGCCGCGCCCTCGTGTCGCGCCTCGTCGGCGTCGCGACCCTCGTGGTCGTCGCAGCCGCGCTCGTCTGGCAGTTCGCTGGCGGGCTGGGCGGGGCGCCGACCGAAGGCACCGACGACGACCGCGTCGGCGAGTTCGCGCCGGACTTCACCCTCGAGACCCTCGGCGGGGACGGCGAGACGATCACCCTCGAGGATCACCTCGGCGACGTGATCCTCATCGACTTCTGGGCGACCTACTGCCCGCCCTGCCGGCGGTCGATGCCCCACCTGCAGGACCTGCACGACGAGCTCGACGGCGAGAGCTTCACGCTGCTCAGCGTCAACGTCGATCGGCCCGCGCCCGACCGCGACGAGCTCGTGGCCGGCTACATGGACGCCCAGGGCTTCGACTTCCCCGTGTTGATGGACAACGGGCGCGTCACCTGGCTCTACGAGGCGACGCGCATCCCCCTCGCCGTCATCGTCGGGCCCGATCGGCGCATCGAGTACGTGTTTCAGGGCGCCACCGACCCGCGCATCGTCGAGCGCGCTGTTCGCCACGTGCTGTCCACCGTCGACGCCACCGCCCAGGCGCCGCTCGAAGCCGGCGACGCGGTCGCCGTCAGCGCGCCGTCGCCCACCGCGCGTTGACGAGCCCGGCAAAGCGCGCCGTCGGCACCGGCGTGTAGCCCTCGAGGGTGGCCCGACGCACGACGACGTTGTCCTCGTGCCACAGGCTCACGTACGGCAGCTCGTCCGCGAGGATCTGCTGCACCTCGGCATAGATCGCCCGGCGTGCGTCGCGGTCCAGCGTGCGTGCGCCCTCGTCCAGCAGCGCATCCACCCGATCGTTGCGGTACCGCCCCCGGTTGCCGCCCGCCGACGTGTTCTCGGCCGTCGGGATGTTCTCGGAGTGGAAGATCCACGCGAAGAGATCCGGGTCGACGACCGACGTCCACTGCAGTGACGCCATCTCGAAGTTGCCCGACTTCACGTCCCCGAAGAACGTCCCCCACTCCCACGACTGCAGGTCGATGCAGACGCCGATCTCGCCGAGCTGGGCGGCGATCAGCGCCGCGATGCCGCGATAGAATCGGTTGGCGGACGTCTTGTACTCGATCCGCACGCGGCACCCCTCGGCGTCCGGCGCGTAGCCCCCGGCGTCGAGCTCGGCGATGGCGGCGGCCGGGTCGTAGGGCCACGATCGCGCCGCGGACCACGCCCAGTGGTGCGGGGGCAGCAGCCCGGTCGACAGCGTGGCGGCGCCGCCGAGGCGATGGGCGATGATCTCTTCGCGGTCGATGCCCAACGCGATGGCCCGCCGCACGTGGATGTCGTCGAGTGGCGGCACGTCGAGGTTGAACACGATGTAGCTGTACTTGAACGACGGCGACGTCTCGATCACCAGCTCCGGGTCCCGAGCGACGACCGGCAGCAGCGTCTGGGGCGTCGCGTTCTGCGCGAGATCGACCGAGCCGGCGAGCAACGCCAGCAGGCGCGTCGTGTCGTCGGGCACCACGCGAAACGCCACGTGCCGCAGGTGCGTCGGCGGCGCGTGCCCCTCGTCGAACGCTTCGAGCAGCGTGGTGCCATCGGCGTCGGTACGCACGAAGCGCCAGGGCCCGGCGCCCACCGGGTCCCGGTCACCGAATGTGCCGGTCTCGGCGAGAAGGTGCTGCGGCACGATGCCCAGATCGAGCTCGAGCAGAAAGGGCGCGAACGGCTCGTCGAGGGTGAACGCGACGGTCCGATCGTCGAGCGCAGCGACCGTGACGCCGTCGAGGTTGCCGGCGTAGGGAGACCCGACGTCCGCGAGGCTGCCGTACGTGTAGACGACATCGGCGCTGGTCACCGGCGCGCCGTCGTGAAACCGCGCGTCGTCGCGCACCGTGACGACGTACCGCGTGGGCGACTCGGGCACGACGGACGCTGCGAGGTCGAGGGTCGGCTCGCCGTCGGCGGTGTCCGTCTGCACGAGCGCGGCGAAGACGAGGCGCGACAGCTTCGCGTCGTAGTCGCTCGTCGCGAACCGGGGGTCGATCGATCGCGGCGCCGCCTCGACGACGACCACGACCGCGTCGCTCGGCAGCGGCTCGGTGCGGCGACAGCTGGTGCAGAGCAACACGAGCGCGACGAGTCCGACGACCGCGAGGGTCGTCCGACACGACAGACCGCTGGCCGCTGCCCTCACTCGATCGACGAGTTCGAGGCCGGCTCCCCGGCGGGCATCGCGTTCTGCTGGCGCATCATCTCGACCGGCGGCGCTTCGTCGAGATCGTCGAGCAGCGCGCGCGCCTGATCGGCCCATGCATGCCCGGGGTAGAGCGCGACGAAGCGCTCGAGCGTCGAACGGGCCGCGTCCCGCTGCCCGAGCTGCAGCTGCGACGCGCCGACGTGGTACAGCGCCTCGGCGCGGCGGGCGTCGTTCGGGGCCGCCCCGGCGACGAACGACGAGAGGTCGTCGACCGCCGCGAAGTAGTCGCCCCGGTCGTACGCCGCCGTGCCGCGGGCGTAGTGGTCGTCCGGCGACACACCGAGCTCGGCGCGGGCTTCGCGGGCTGTCTCGTCGGCGAACGAGTCCCCGACCGGACCGCTGTCCTCGGACTCGGCGGAGTCCCCGTAGCCATAACCGTAGGTCGCGCCCTGCTCGTTGCCGGCCGCGTCGTCCTCGGCCCCCCACACGGACGCCACCGCGTCCGGCTCGGTCGGGGTCGGGGCGGGCGACGGCGTCGGGGCCGGCGCCGGGGCGGGCGCGGATGACGACCGCGACGGGCGCTGTGCCGAGGCGGGTTCACCGGCGATCTCGGCTTCCTCGACCATCGGCGCCGCAGCAGCGACCGCGCCGGTCGAGCCGCTCGTCGCCGTCGTCGTCCCGCGACCGCGCGCGGACCCGTCGTCGCCGCCGTACCGCTCCGTCTCGTACGCAGCCATGCCGGACGAGGACCCGCTCGACGCGCCCCCGCCGCCGGCACCGGTGCCCAGCGAACCGAGCGCCGAAGAACCGGTGGCCGCGTCGCGATTGCGATCCATGTCGTAGTCCACCGGCGCCGCCTCGGCCTGCGCGACCGGGGTCGGCTCGGGCTCGGGGTCCGCCGACGGCGCCATCGCGTTGGTGACGATCCGGCCCTCGTTGTCGAGCACCGATCCGCCGAGCGTGCGCGACTGCCAGGGCTCACGCACCGGCATGGCACTGGCGCCTTCGCCGCCACGATCCGCGCGCAGGCTGCCGCCGAGGTTCAGGCGCGCGGCGTCGTCCGGGTTCGCGCCGCCGGCGCCACGGGTCGTGGCCGGGCGCGGCGCGCCGGGCGCGCGGTCGTCGAGGTCATCGCCAGCCCCGGGCTGGTTCGCCGACGTCGCGACCTCGTCGATCTCCTCGGCTTCTTCGTCCTCAGCGTACCCGCGACCGATCGTCGCCTCGTCCATCGAGTCCATCGCCGGTTCGGCTTCCGGGGACTCCTCGAGCGCCGCCATGGGCGCGACGCCGTCGTCGTCGAGCTGCGGACCATTCGCCACCGCCTCCATCGACGGCGCGTCCGATCCGTCGCCACCCGTGGACACGACCGCGATCGACGCGCCGACGCCGAGTACCGCGACCGCGGCCATTGCAAAGGCGGGCTGGAACACGACCGTCCACCACGGCGCCGCCTCACGATCCGAGGGGCCGGGGTCTGCGGCGAGGCGCGCCTCGCGAAGGATGTTCGCCCGCATCCGCGCTGGCGGCTCGACCTCGGCCGTACGCTGCCAGCCGTCGCGAATCGCCTGCAGCGAGGCGAGCTCGGCCCGGCACTCGGGGCACGCGCTCAGCGCGGCCTCGACCGCCTTTCGGCGGCGCTCGTCGAGTTCTCCGTAGAGATAGTCGACGAGGTGCTCTCGGCACGTCTCGCAGTTCATCGGGACTCGAAGGGGACAGGGGGCCGACCGGCGGATGCCAGCCGTTCGACAGACCCGAACGCGCCGGCGGCGAAAACGGTCTCTCGTGTTGGATCGTGCCGGTCTCGGCCGTCCACGAAGGTTCCACCGATCCGGGCCGGGCGCAACCCGTGGATCCGACGATTGCACCGCAGCATCACAGGGCCTCCGGTGCGTCCGGGTCGCCGACGTCGTCGCGCTCGCCCTCGTCGAACGAGACACCCTCGAAATCGGCCACGTGCAGGCGCAGCGCCGCGAGGGCGTAGCGCATCCGCGACTTGATCGTGTTCTCGGACACCCCGACGATGTCGGCGATCTCGACGAACTTCAGCCCCTCGATGTGCCGCAGCAGGAACACCTCGCGTTGCTCGTCCGGCAGCGCGTCGACGCCCTCCTGCAGCGCTTCGACGAAGCGGGCGCGTTCACGCCGTGCGGCGCCCGACTCGGCGCGGTGGTCGGTGACCCGATCCTTGAAGGTCGCGCCGCCCTCGTCGTCGCCGAGGGTCGCGTCGAGAGACATGTGCCCGCGGTGCTTTCGCCGCCGGCTCTCGTCGATGCACAGGTTGCGGGCGATCGTGTAGAGCCAGGTCGTGAACTTCGCGGTGCGCTTGTACCGTTTCGCGTTCTTCACGACCCGCAGGAAGACCTCCTGCGTGAGCTCTTCGGCGCGGTCCGCGTTGTGCACCGAGCGGTACACGAAGTTGTACACGCCGCGCTCGTGTCGCCCGAGCAGCAGCTCGAACGCCGTCACCTCACCGTCGGCGTACGCCAGCATCAACTCGGCGTCCGGCAGGGCGTCGAGTTCGTCCCGGGACCGAGGGCCGGGAGCGCGTTTGCGGCGTCCGAAGAGCGCGAAGAGCACAGGCGGGGCCCGTCAGCAGGGCGAACGCCGCGTCACTCCCCGTCCTCACCCTCGTCCCCTTCGTCGGGGGCCGCGAGCCGCGTCTCGATCGCCGTGATCGACTCCTCGATGAGTGACTGGAACGTCACCCCTTCGCCGAAGCCGGGGACCGGGACCTCGTCTCGCCCGAGGGCCTCCAGGGCCGCGCGCAGCGTCTCGATGGTCTGCGCGTCACCATACCGCTGCAGGCAGGTGATCGACAAGCTGCGCACGTAGGGGTTCTCGGCGTTGATCCGCTCTTCGAACACCCGGCGCGCGTTGTCGCCGAGCTCTTCGATCGAGCCGATCGAGCAGAGGACGTCCTCGGCGATCGTCTTGAAGCCGTCATCGGGGAATCCGCCGCCGATGTAGTGCAGCGACGCGTCGTTCGGCAGGTTGTCGAGCGCCATCGTCAGGCCCTCGGACGACTGCCGGTCGACGAGCGTCTGGAACGCCGCCCAGCGGGTCAGGCGCGGCGCCTGCAGCAGCTCGACGTAGCGCGGGCCGTCGTCGTCCCGCGGGTTGCGGTTCAGCAGGTCGAGCATCGCGTTCTTGAAGAGCGGGTCGAGGCCCTCCTGCGCGACGCTCTCGAAGAGCCAGTTGCGGTACGCGTCGAGGTCGCGGAACTGGAAGGTGTGCTCGAGCAGCTCGAAGAGCAGCGGCATGCGGCCGTTGTAGCGCGACTCGGCGTGGTCGGGGTCGAACGCTTCCTCACCCGAGCCCTCGACCTCTTCACCCGACCGCGCCGCGACGATCTGCGCGGCGAGCTCGACGTTGTACTGGTGCTCGGCGTCCCACCGCTCGGTGTACGCCATGGCGATGTCTTCCTGCTGGGCAAGCCAGTCGACGTCCGCCATGCGGCCGCGGACGAGGCAGATCACGTCCTCGAACCGGCCCTCGTTGATGAAGTGCAGGATGCGGGGCTTCACCGGGCCCGCGCCGAGGACCGTGAACAGCTGCGGGGTCGAGACCATGCCGCCGCGCTCGAGGCAGGGCTCCCACGCGTTGGTGACCCAACCGACGAGGATGCCGTCGATCGCCTGGTGGACCTCGTTCGAGTCCGTCGACCGGCGGATGTGGTAGAGCGCGTCCATCGTGTGGCCGCGCGTCTCCGGGTTGTCGTAGCGGGCCTGCAGGTGCGGCACGACGTCCATGATCGTCGCGTCGCGCTCCGCGGGATCGGGCATGCCGCCGAGCAGCTCACCGCTGGTGAACAGTCCGGAGCTGTACTCCCACTGATCGATCAGCAGCTCGAGCGCCTTGACGTGCACCTCGTGCGAGAGCTCCGGGTCCTGCAGGTACCCGGTGAACATCTCCTCGGATCCCTCGGTGTTGGCCCACCGCTCGAGATAACCGGGCGTCGGCTCACAGCCGCCCAGGGCGAGAGAGGCCAGCACGAGCGCACTGGCGAGCCACGGGAGAAGTCGACGTCGCTTCATCATCGGCCTTTCGTCCTGGATCGGGGCGCCTCGAAAGCGCGAGCAGGGCGCCCCCGGAAGGGCCCCTCTGTACCGACTCGCATGGGACCGGTCAACCACACCACACGTTGACGGTACCCGACCGTGCGGCTAGGTTCAGCCGCCCCGCGAGCTGTCACCGACCTGCCCTGAACGGGCGTCGACGGCGTGACGTTCGCGCGACTTTTTTCGCACCCGCGCACCCGCGCCCCGGCCCTCGGCGCTCCATGGCCATGTTCGACGCAGTCAAGAAGGGATTCCGCAACGCTGTCCACTCCTTCGAGGGCAAGCGCGAGATCACCGAAGAGAACATCGACGAGGCCCTCAAGGCCATCCGGATGGCGCTCTTCGAAGCGGACGTGAACTTCAAGGTCGTGAAGCGCTTCCTCAAGCGCGTCAAAGAGAAGGCGCTCGGCGAGGTCGTGCAGATCCGCGCGAAGGGCAACGACGGCACCGTCCGCGTGTCCCCCGGCGACGTCTTCATCAAGATCTGCCACGACGAGCTCGAGGAGCTCATGGGGCCGGTCGACACCAGCCTCACCTTCGTGCAGGAGCGCCTCGGCCCCACCGTCGTCATGATGGTCGGCCTGCAGGGCGCCGGCAAGACGACCACCACGGGCAAGCTCGCCCGGTGGTTGATGCACCACCACGACAAGAAGCCGCTGCTCGTCGCCGCCGACGTCTATCGGCCCGCCGCGATCGATCAGCTCAAGGTGCTCGGCGAGCGCCTCGACGTGCCGGTGTACGCCGAGCCGGGGGGCAACCCGCCGGACATCGTGACGAAGGCGTACCAGCAGGCGAAGGACACCGATCGCGACGTCGTACTCATCGACACCGCCGGTCGTCTCGCCGTCGACGACCTGCTGATGACCGAGCTCGAAGAGATCGTGAAGCGGGTCACGCCGCACAACATCCTGCTCGTCGTCGACGCGATGATCGGTCAGGACGCGGTCAACACGGCGCACGAGTTCAACAAGCGGCTCGAGCTCGACGGCTTCGTCATGACGAAGCTCGACGGTGACGCCCGTGGCGGTGCCGCCCTGTCGATCAAGGAAGTCACCGGCAAGCCGATCAAGTTCGTCGGTATCGGCGAGGGCATGGACGCCCTGCAGGCGTTCCAGCCCGCCGGTTTCGCCGACCGCATCCTCGGCATGGGCGACGTCCGGTCGCTCGTCGGTCGCCTCGAGAACGTGATCACCGAGCGCGAGGCGAAGGCCCGTGAGAAGGACGCCCAGCGCATGCTGAAGGGCGACTTCGACTTCACGGACTTCCTCGAGCAGATCCGCATGATCAAGAAGATGGGGTCGCTCACCGACCTCCTCGAGATGATGCCCTTCGGCAACGCCCTGCCCGAAGGCGTCTCGGTCGACGACAACGAGCTCGTCCGGATCGAGGCGATGATCCAGTCGATGACGCCGCAGGAGCGCCGGACCCCCGACCTCATCAAGACGCAGGTCACCCGTCAGCGGCGCGTCGCCCGCGGCTCGGGCCGAGACGTCAGTGAGGTCCGCGACCTCGTGCAGCGCTTCGACATGATGCGCGGCATGCTTGGCCAGCTCGGCCAGTCGCAGGGTGGATTCCTGTCGCGGATCCCGGGCTTCAAGCAGCTCGGTCAGATGCAGGCGATGAAGAACGCGAACATGGGCGACATGATGCAGGCCATGCAGGGCGGCGGGATGCCGGCCGGTGGACTGCCCGGCGCCTCGCCGTTCGGCATGCCGCCCGCGGCTGGCGCGGACATGTGGGGGCAGATGCCCCAGCAGCCGCAGCTGCCCCGCGGCTTCTCGGCGCCCGGCCAGCGGATGGAAGGCGACAGCGCGGCGACGAAGGCGAAGATCGACCGCGAGAAGGAGCGTCGCAAGCGCAAGAAGGCGCGCAAGCAGCGCAAGAAGCGCAAGTGACCCGCCCCGCCGACGACAGGCCGTCGCCGGCGGTCGAGTCGGACGTGCACTGCACGGCGAACCCGGCGCTGCCGGCGACCGCGTGGTGCACCTCGTGCCATCTGCCGTTCAACGGGCGCTTTCTCGGCGTCCGCGACGACGGGCGTGCGATCTGTTTCGGGTGCGCCCAGCAGGACGGCGTCTCGCTGCGGTCCGAGACCCGCACGGACGTCGACCCCGTGCTCGAGAGCGGGTGGCGGCAGACGTTTCTCGATGTCGTGACCCGCCCCTGGCAGACCTTCGCCGGCGAGTACCACGGGCCGATCGGGCCGGCGGTGCGGCAGGGCCTTGTGTGGGCGCTGCTCGGGTACGCGATGACGATGGGCTGGGTGTGGTTGCTCGCCCGCGACGCCTTTCTCGAGATGCTGACCGAGTCAGCGCCGGAGGGCGTCGAGTTCGAAGGCGACACGCTGCCGATGCTCGTCTGGCTCGCCCTGCCCGTTCTCGCCGTGCTGCGTCAGGCGGTCGGCACGCTGGCATTGCACCTGGGGCTGCGGCTGTCGGGTGCGCCGTCGGACGACTTCGGCGAACACGCGCGGCTCTTCGGCCTGACGGCGGTTGGCTTGCTGCTGTGCGCCGTGCCCTTCGTCGGCCCGTTCCTGGCGCTGGTGGCGTGGATGACCGGGACCCTGGCGTGGGTCCGCCAGCGGTACGCCATGTCGACCGCCCGCGCGATGCTGGCGCTGATCCCCGCGCTGCTGGTGGTGACCGCGCTGGATCCGCTGGGCACGCTGTAGGCCCGCGGCGATCGTACCACCGCCGTGCCGGCGCATCGTAGGCCGCGGCGGGCGCCGCGGGGGTGGGCCATGCCCCGCCCCTGCCACCAGCGATCGAACCACCGCCAATGCAGCGTTCGCGCACCCGCAGGGGCGGGGCCTGCCCCGCCCCCGGCCCGCAGGGCCGGTTCTGCGTGCACCACCACCGTGCTGGCACATCGTAGGCCGCGGCTGGCGCCGCGGGGGCGGGCCATGCCCCGCCCCTGCCGCTGGCGATCGAACCACCGCCAATGCAGCGTTCATGCAACCGCAGGGGCGGGGCCTGCCCCGCCCCCGGCCCGCAGGGTCGGTTCTGCGCGAACCACCACCATGCTGGCGCGCAAAAACGCCAGCGGCCGCTCGCCGTGGGGCGAGCGGCCGCGGATCGCGACGAAGGTCGGATCAGCGCTTCGAGAACTGGAAGCGAGCGCGGGCGCCCTTCTGACCGTACTTCTTGCGCTCCTTGCGGCGCGCGTCGCGGGTCAGGAACCCGGCGCGCTTGAGCGTCGGACGAAGCTCCGCGTCGAACTCGAGCAGCGCGCGGGAAATGCCGTGACGCACAGCGCCGGCCTGACCCGTCTTGCCGCCGCCAGCGACGTTGACGTGGATGTCGAACCGCTCGTCCAGCTCGGTGAGCTGCAGCGGCTGAAGAAGGATCATCACCGACGTCGGGCGAGTGAAGTACTCGTCCACCGGCAGCTTGTTCACGATGATCTGACCGGACCCCGGGAGCATACGCACTCGGGCGGTGGACAGCTTGCGGCGGCCGGTGCCGCGATACTCGGTGATCGTGCTCATCGAGAGGCTCTCGTCGCGATGGTGGAAATCAGAGGGCGAGCGACTTGGGCTGCTGCGCCTCGTGCGGGTGCTCGGCACCTGCGTAGACCTTGAACTTCTTGAGAATCGACCGACCGAGCTTGTTCTTGGGCAGCATGCCCTTCACCGCGAAGGTGATGATCCGCTCGGGGTGCTTCGCCAGCATCTCCTGGGCCGTGGTCTCGGTGAGACCGCCCGGGTGGTTGCTGTGCCGGTAGTACATCTTGTCCGACCACTTCTTGCCGGTGAAGACGACCTTGTCGGCGTTGATCGCGACGACGAAGTCGCCGGTGTCGTTGTGGGGCGTGAACGTCGGCTTGTGCTTGCCGCGCAGCACCGACGCGATCGTCGCCGCGGCGCGGCCGACGGTCTGGCCCTCGAGGTCGATCACCCACCATTCGCGCTGGGCGTCCTCGGTCTTCACGCTGACAGTCGTCTTCATCAGAATCTCTCGTGGTCGTCGTCGCGCCGAGGTCGAGCCGTGCGGCGCGTGCCAGAACATCATTTCGTGGCAGTTTCTGACCGTATCGCGGGGGTCTGCACGACGCAGAAGCGTCTGCGGCCCTGGCGAACGGGGAGCGGAGAACTACCCGTGCACGTGCAGGGTGTCAAGTGCCGAATGCCCCGTCTCGTCCGGGATTTCGACGTGTGACGATCCCGCTCTCACAGCCCGAACTCGTCGAGGTACCGACGGGCGTCCCGGCCCCGGGCGGTGTCCCCGAACTCGACGGACAGCCGGCGCAGCGCGACGACCGCGTCGTCCGTGTTGCCCAGCTGCAGCATGGCGCGCGCATAGATGAACAGCGCGTTCGGGACGTCCGTCGCCTCGGGGTAGTTGTCGATCAGGTACCGCGCACGCTGCCCGGCCGCGACCGGGTTGTCGTCGCGCATGTAGAACTCGGCGACGTAGAGTTCGTGCGCCGCCAGGCGATCCCGCACGACGACGAGCTCCTCGCGGGCGTCGTCGGCCCACTCCGTGTCGCCGTACACGCCGATGAACCCGCGCAGCGCGGCGTAGGCGTTCTGCGCCTCGCGCAGGTCCCGCTCGTGCGACGGCGGCATCGCGAACCAGTCGTTGGGCATCTGCTCGACGTGCGCCGACGCGATCCGGTACTGGGCCTCGGGCACGGACGGGTGCGACGGGTGAAAGCGAACGAAGCGTCGATACGTCTCGATCGCCCGCGCCCAGCTGCGCTCCCGATAGTACGTATCGGCGATCCGCAGCTCGGCGAGCACCGCGTACTGGCTGTACGGGTACTGCAGCATGAGATCGTTGTAGAGCGACCGGGCGTACTCGTAGTCGCGGCGATCGAAGATGCCCTCGGCCCGATCCCACTCGTACCGAGCAGCCTCGGTGTAGTTGGTCGGGTCCGGCGCCTGCCGACCACCGCATCCCACCGCGAGGGCGGTGGCGAGGGCGAGCAGCACGATGGCGACGAGGCGATGCATAGATCCCGTGGGCAGACGTCGAAGTTCGGTGTCATTCGGGGCCGACCCCGGATTGACACCGCTTCAATACTGCCGGTAGCCTCCCCGACGCAACCCGGATCCCGGCGTGTCGAGGGCGCGCAGCCTTTCGACGCACCCGGATGGTGCCTCATGACCATGGAGCCGTTCATGCACGCTCGCGACCGACGCCTGCTTGCCCTGTGCAGCGTCCCTGCTGCACTCCTGATCGCCGCAGGATGCGAGATCGACGAGACCTGCGACCCCGAACTCGACCCCAACTGCGAGCTCACGGACGCAGGCGGGACCGATACCGGCGGCGGCGGCACCGACACCGGTGGTGGCGGCACGGACACCGGCGGTGGCACGACCACGCCGGACTACCGCTACGTCATCATCTTCGACGACTCCGACCAGACCGGGCAGCACCCGGGCGCGGACATCGACGGCGTCGAGCTCGTCTCGGCCACCTCGTCGTTCGCGACGCGGGTGACCGACTTCACCGCCCCGACCGACGCCAACGGCGCCCCCGATCCGCAGCAGGCGATCGGCGCCCCGAACGGCGGCACCGGCGGCGCGCACATGTGCGACCTCGATTCCGATCCCGAGCACTGGTACTCCCTCGAGGGCGGCTGGCTCGTGGTCGACCTCGGCGCCACCGTGCAGGACGGCGACGAGCTCTTCGTCTACGAGTGCTCCGGCTCGAGCGGCGGCATCGACGACCCCTACACCGTCGTCCTCAGCACCACGCCCCGCGTCGACGACGTCGACAACGACCGCGTGACCGTGCTCGAAGCCGCCTCCGGCACCTCGTCGGTCATCATCGACTTCGACGCCCTCGGCATCTGATCGCCCGGCCGGATCACCGGCCGGGATTGCCGGCCCGAGTCACCGGCATGGGTGGTTCGGGCACGGCGGCTGCGCCGCCGCCCGCATCTGGCGATGCGGGGGTTCAGGGGGGCGAATCGCCGATGAGGTGGTGGGTTCGATGGTCGAACCACCGCCGCGGGTGATGCGTACCGAAACCACCACCACGGGTCGCTCAAGCACCCCGTAGAGGCGCAGTCCCACTGCGCCGACCTGCGCCGACCTGCGCCGACCTGCGCCGACCCGCCGCCTCAGAGCGCGGCGGGCTCCAACGTGCGGCCGACGTCGGCGAGGAGCTCGCGGACCTTTTCGTCGAGCTGTTCGAGTTCGAACGGCTTGTCGAGGTACGCGTCGGCGCCGTAGAGCGGGCTGGTGAGCTCGTTCACGGTCTTGCCGACCGCCGTGAGCATCAGCACCCGCGTGTCCTTCAGCGCTTCCTTCTGCTTGACGTATCGGCAGATCTCCCAGCCGTTGAGGCCGGGCATCATCACGTCGAGCACCACGAGATCGGGCTGCTCGACGAGCAGGGTCTCGAGGGCCGCCTCGCCGTTGTGCGCTTCGAAGAGTTCGACGTCGCGCTCGGACAGAAAGGCACGCAGGATCGCCCGGATGTCCGGGTCGTCGTCTGCGAGGAGGATGCGGGGACGGGGGTCCGCCATGAGGACGTTCACGCCAGAAGGGAGGCGTCGCGACACCGGGGCCGTGTACCCCTCGCGACCCCTCGATGATGGCGCGGACGTCGGGGCACTGTCAATCGAACCGGCGTCTCAGCGAAACCGGAGCCGATCGTCGCCGAGCACGGTCATCACCTCGTGCACGAGCTCGTCGGTCGCCGCGACGAGCACGTCCCCACCGAGGTCGACATCCGCATCCGCCGTCCCGAAGTGGATCCGCAGCCGCGCGCGGCAGTGGCCCGGATGCCCGGCGAGCACCCGGCTCAACGCCTCGATGGTCCGCTCGTCGACCTCGCTCGATTCCAGCTCGATGATCGCGGTCGACACGTGCTGGCTGCGCGCCTGCCAGAGCGGCTGCAGGGTGTCGACGGCGATCTTTCGCGTC
>Ga0070728_10002991_pt1 | contig 19639 bp, 20 predicted proteins | sample tdDd471_FD_66723 | JGI IMG/M metagenome (GOLD analysis project Ga0070728, IMG submission 66723) | Marine sediment microbial communities from the Atlantic coast under amendment with organic carbon and nitrate - tdDd47.1 | ecosystem: Environmental > Aquatic > Marine > Coastal > Sediment | place... | reverse complement strand
TGCGACGTTGCATGAAGTTTCGGCGGCAGTTGAATCTGGTAATGAGGATGCGTTGGAGCGCATGTTTCACGAATCTTCCGAGAAGCTAAAAGTTTTGTCCAGTGGCGCTGATGCGATGTTGGACCCAAGTGTAACCGCGGCTCAGTATGAAGCGATTTTAGATAATTTGATGGTTAAAAGCCCGTTGGTTTTTGTTGATTTATCAGCGGCGAAATCGTCTTTGAAAAAGGCTGTGATTGCGCGGTCTCATCATAGCGTTGTGGTGACATCACCAAGCGTGACGTCTTTGCGTTTTTGTCGCTCGCTGATTAAAGAATTGAAAGATGTGCGCGGTGGGCAGAGCGATGATATCTCAATTGTAATTAATATGCAGGGCATGTCTAAGGCTTATGAAGTTGATCGCGCGGCGATTGCCGAGGCTTTGGAAGTACAGCCGTCTTTGGTTCTAGATTATATTCCGACATTGTTTATGAAATATGAAAGTGATGTCGAGAAAATCTTTTCTGATAAAGATGGAGAAAATTTGAGTAAAGTTTTCTTGCCAATATTGAAGAAGGTTATCGCAGTCGATGCAGCGCAGGAAGAAGAAACAAAAGAAGGGGGTTCAGGCTTCTTCGGTGGTTTCTTAAGCAAGATGGGATCGAAGTAGTAATTTGGATTTTTGGCGGTTAGATAAGGCCGGAAGCTAGGAAATGAAAGATGTTTGGAAAGAAACAAGCAGGACCAAAGTCCAAGAAGGTCGTTGATAAAAAAGCGGACAGTAAAGCTATTTCTGCCGCAAAGAAAGATGTAGCCGATAAGCCAGCCAAAAAAGCTGCGGATTTGTCTCCTGTAGGGAATGCGGGTGATGAGGATATGGCTGCCATGTTGGGAGACCTTCAGGATGCTCTTTCTGATGGTGAGCCAGCTAAGACGCAAGAGAAGAAGGTTGAGCCAAGGCCAAAACCAAATCCAAAAAAGGCGGATGAAGGCAGTAAAAAACGTAAAAAGATGGATGACGATCCGAAGCTTATTCAGGATGAAGAAGATAGCGAGGATGAAGATCAGAGCGATAGTGTGACCTCTTTGCGTTTGCAGCGTTGCCGTAACCGGATATGGCTGGATTTGCGGGATGGTATTGATCTTAAGGCTTTGGCGCGGATGGATGCGAAGGCTGCTCGCGAGGAGGTTTATTCCGCTGTTGAGGAAATTGCTCGTTTCCGTAATCTGGATCTAACGCCTATAGAATTACAGCAGATCGGCAAAGAATGTGCTGATGATATGTTGGGCTTTGGGCCTTTGGAAGAATTGCTCGAGCGCGATGATATTGCTGATATTATGATTAACGGGCCTGATATCACCTATATCGAGGTGGCCGGTAAAATCGAGCGGACTAATATTAAATTTCGTGATAATCAGCACCTGACGACCATTTGTCAGAGGATTGTGGGGGCGATTGGCCGCCGCGTGGATGAAGCATCGCCGATTTGTGATGCGCGCCTTGCTGATGGTTCACGTGTGAATGTGATTATTCCGCCTTTGTCTGTGGATGGGGCGTGTATGACCATTCGTAAGTTCAAAAAAGACAAACTTACGCTTGAGGATTTGCTGGGGTTTGGTTCTATGAGCCCCTCATGCGCGAAGCTGATTATGGCGATTGGCCGCTGCCGGGTGAATGTTCTGGTTTCCGGTGGTACGGGTTCTGGTAAAACTACTATGCTGAATTGTTTGACTCGTTATATTGAGGCGGGTGAGAGAATTGTTACCTGCGAAGATGCTTGTGAGCTTCAGTTACAGCAGCCGCACGTCGTGCGTTTGGAGACGCGCCCACCCAACCTTGAAGGGGTTGGTGAGATTACTATGCGTGATCTGGTTAAGAACTGTTTGCGTATGCGCCCAGAGAGAATAATTGTTGGTGAGGTGCGTGGGCCTGAAGCGTTTGATTTGTTGCAAGCAATGAATACAGGTCACGATGGCTCAATGGGAACGGTTCACGCTAACAACCCGCGCGAGGCGATTTCTCGTATGGAAAATATGATTGCTATGGGTGGTTTGAACTTACCAACGGCTGCGGTGCGTGAGCAAATTGCGTCGGCGGTTAATGTGATTATTCAAGTTCAGCGTTTGCGTGATGGTTCTCGTATGACAACACATGTTTCTGAAATTACCGGAATGGAAGGGGAGGTTGTTACGATGCAAGATCTCTTTTCGCTAGAAATTATGGGTGAGGATGAGGAGGGTAAACTGATTACCAAACAGAAGTCTTCAGGCCTGCGGCCTAAGTTCTTTGATAATGCTAGGCAGTACGGTGTTGCCGATATGGTATTGGACGCCATGGAAGAAGCTTATGGCTAATTTCTTATGAAAAATTTCCTGATAATATTGCTGGCAGGAGGGCTCATTTTGGGCTCTGTGTTTGTTCAAAAAAAAGAACAAGAATATCTTAATTGGGAGGCTATGATAGCAGGAAGCAGTTTGCCGGAAGAGCCCTTGGAAAAGTCTGTTCATATGGCCATCAATCCGTCAATTGAACTTGATTATAAAAGCAAAGCAGAAATATATGAGATCAGGCGAAAATATGTTCGTCAGTACCCGGAACTTATGCCTAAAAAATATAAGCCATCGGATGTTATTTTTGGGCAGATTGTAGATGGTAAACCTTGGTGGGGAGAGTTGGGGGGCTCTTATTATGGCCCCGGAGAGAATAGTATTGAAGGGATGTCAGAAGAAAGCCGACATTTAGCAAATCCTTATCTTTTGGTTAGTGTTGATTCTGCGTACTCATTTCCTTGTTCTAGGCGGCTGGTTCGACCGATATTAACACTTCCTGTTGCATTAGAAGTGATGTGGGAAAGTCGAACTAAGGCTCATGCTTATTTTGATGTAAGAACTTTCAGGGATAGGGTATTACGTTGTGGTTTTCCATCATCCCAAGTTAATAGGTTGATGTTGCCTGCTTATAACGCCAGAGATTTTGGTTATAATTATTTGGCGGTTGATCTTATGCAATCAGAGAATATCCTTCCCTTTGGTGCGGCAAAAATTCCTCAACAGATCAAACAGTTTATTCATATGGGACCAAGCTGTGGGTATCCCGGTATGTGCAATAATATGAGCCCTCATCTCCCGGAGTGGTTTATGCCTTATAAAGAACTTCCTGCAAAAGCGCATATCAAATTGTGGAAGAAAGAACCTAAGAGTATCCGTGATCCGGCTGATTTTGTTTTTATTATTTATATGGTGTAGGATAGCTGCTGGTGGACTCTGGCTAAGAATTCCGATTTTTGTTATATTCGAGCAGGGGATTCTTCTAGCAGGGCAAATATTTTCATGGAACCACTTCAAATTATTCTGATTGCTGCGATAGTTTTCTTGCTTGTTGCGATAGTTATGTTCGTGATGATGAATTCTGGCTCTAAGCAACAGCAAAAGAATATTGCTATTATCCGGGGTAGTGCTAGCGGCGAAGGCTATGTCGATGAAAAAGATCTGCAAAATAAGCGTCGCGCCGAGATCGCAAAAAAACTGAAGTCATCGCGGGATGAGGGAAAGCAAGGGGAAAACAAAGAAACCATTGCCATTAAAATGCAGCAAGCCGGGTTGAAGCCTGCAACCGGAAAATTCTGGGCGTTGTCTTTTATTTCTGCGATTGTTTGTGTGGCGTTGGCTAAGTTTGTGTTTCATCTGTCGATTATGTTGGTTGTTTTGTTCTTTATTATCGGGCTGTTGGGTTTGCCGCGTATGATCTTGAAGCGTAAAATCAAAAAACGTCAGAAAAAGTTTTTGGAAGAGTTCGCCGATGCGTTGGAAGCTGTTGTGCGTTTGCTTAAAGCTGGAATGCCGGTTTCGGAAGCAATTAAGATGATTACTAACGAATATGATGGGCCGGTTGGCGAAGAAATGTCGATTATTTATGATAAGCAAAAAATTGGTATTCCTTTGCATGAGGCCGCGGCAGAGGGGTGTAAGCGTATGCCATTGCCGGAAATGCAGATGTTTGCGGCGGGGCTGGCTATTCAGGCACAAACTGGTTCTAGTCTATCGGATGTTTTAATTAACCTCGCGCGCGTTATTCGTGAACGATTTAAGCTAAAACGTAAAATTATGGCGCTTTCATCCGAAGCGATTGCATCAGCGTCTATTATTGCTGCGTTGCCGCCTTTGGTAGCTACGGGGCTTTATTTTGTTAGTCCGGGTTATCTCGATCCATTGTTCGAGACAAGTAGCGGGAATAATATGCTTATGGGGGCGTTGTTCTGGATGTTTTGCGGGGTAATGGTTATGAAGCAAATGATTAACTTCAAAATTTGATGCTTCCATCGTTTTATTTGGACGGCGTTGCTTCGTCGCTTACGTATTAAAATACGCTGCACTCCTAGCGTCTGGCCCAAATATAAACGCTGTTTGCTTAATAGCCCTAGGTAGGTAAAGTAAGGAAAAGAAAAAATGAACGAGACGGTCATTACGATATTAGCTGCTTTAGGGGCGGGGTTGTCTTTTGCTGCATTTGCTTTTCCGTTTTTGCAGAAGTCTGATAAGAAGGAAAAGTATCGCTCTATTATTGAGAAGCGCCGTAAGGATTTGTTTAAAGCCAATCGGAACCCCAATATTATTAGTGATGAGAGTGTGTCTGCGCGGGATAATATGGCGATGTTTTATCGTTTCCAAAAGCTCGCTGGAAATATGGCAGAGCAATCTCGTGATAAAATGCTGCAAGCTGGAATTCGTAATCCCAAGGCTCACATAAAGTTTATGATTACGCGCGCTGTGGCTCCGGTGTCTTTTGTTATCTTGGCGAGCTTGTATTTTGCTATTTTGCCAGAAGAAAAAGCGTTGTCCCCAGTTTTTGAAATATCAGTTCTGATTATAGGTGCGCTGTTTTGCTTTAAGTTGCCTGATATCTTGATTAAAAACACAATCCAGAAGCGCCAGCAAGAGCTTAATCTTACTTTTCCGGACGCGCTGGATATGATGTTGATTTGTGTTCAGGGCGGTATTGGGCTTGAGCAGACAATTGATCGCGTGGCGAGTGAAATATCGGAGTCCTCTGAAACATTGGCGGAAGAGCTCGGTATTTTAAGCGCAGAAATGGCGATGCTTAATGACCGAAAGCAGGCTTTACAAGACTTTGCGCGGCGAGTTGGTAGTGGTGCGGGTAAGAATTTTGCTACTTCTCTTATTCAAGCAGAGCAATATGGAACTTCCGTGTCTGGCGCGATGCGTGTGATGAGCGATGAGATGCGTGAAATGCGTATGTCTGAAGCTGAGCGTAAAGCTGCGGCGCTTCCTCCGATGCTTACTGTGCCGATGATTTTGTTTTTTCTACCGGCGTTGTTTATTGTGATTTTAGGGCCAGCGGGGATTTCTGTTTCAGAAGCTTTCGGTGGGTGATAGGGCTTTCATTTTTTCTGTTCGGCGGCGTATTTTTTTAAGCTGTTTTCAGCAAAACATTGTAAGTGCGTATGCGGAGTTCTTCGTCGGATAGGTGCTTAAAATCGGAATATAGTTTGGGCCTTGGAATAGGGATGTCTTCCCACCTGCCTTTTTCATGTTTTAGTACTTCAAATCCAGCTTGCTTCATTAAATCTAGGCTTTCTGTGCAGCGCAGGCGATTGGTGTAAAAGCCTGAATCTGCAAAAATGTCGTTTTCCCAAATATGTTCCGGAAATCTGAGGTTATTTAGAGATTTTTCTAAATGGTCCATTAAATCTACATTATGTGATGCGCTGCCTGTATTTTTTAAAATGCGATGCAGTTCTTGCATTGTGTTTGAAAAATCTTTTTTGCGTATATGTTCTAAAACAGAGTGCGACCAGATAAAATCTATCGTGTTATCGGCAATAGAGCACAATCCTTTCAGGCCATCGGTGAGGTAGTGGGCATTGCAAAGCTTAAGCATTTCAGAAACGTTAGAAATATTTTTAAGATTTGGAATATTTTTTAGACCTGCTTTTTGTAGTTCCGTAGCTAATTTTTGGTATTTTTTATGTCGGTAGTTGTATAATGTCCAACATCGCACAGATAAACAGTTTTAGCTCCATGTGCTTTGGCAATCAGGGCGTTGGCGAGGCTGTCTCCTGGTCCGAGTTCTAAGGCCGAAAAATCAGTAGGGAGGCCGTCAGGAAAAGTTGCTTTTCTATGAAGGTTAAATATTTTAAGTGCGTAAGTGGCTTCATCCATTTGGCCATGTTTGAACATGCCCAGTCTTCTGAGCAATTGGTGACGAAAAGGCATACGCCCCAAAATTAGTTTGGCGGCTATTTTTGCTGCCCAAAGTGCCATGGTTTATATTATCGTTCGTTAAGCGTACGGATGATGCGTAAGTTGCGTTCAATTTCTATCCGGTCGGGAGAGATTTTCTTTGCTCGCTCAAGCACTTCGACGGCGTCATCGATATAGCCTTGCGTGGCAAGGTTAAGCGCTAGATTATTCATGATCGTGGTTGGATCACCTTCCCAATATTCTAAGCCTTTGCGGAATGCACGCTCGGCTTCAGGGTGCATTTCTTTGGCATCAAGGGCTATACCAAGATTTTGGTAGGCATAGTGATCGCCGGGGTCTTGAATAATCGCGCTTTGTGCATAGTTTTCTGCGTCGCCGTAATTACCCAGACCAAGTGCCACCATGGACATTTCGGTTTTTACACCAGCTAGAGCTTTTTCTTTTCCGGCAAAAGGCTTAAGGATGGTTGATGCGCGGTTGAGATATCCGGCTTGACGTAGTCCTTGCGCGTAAGCCAATGCATATGAAGGGCTGTCAGAGTTGCGCTTATATTGTTTTTCCAGAGCCAAAAGTCTTGCTGAGCTTGACCCGCTTCGGGAAGCTTGGATAGCGGCTTTTTCTATCGCTGCGTCGAGTCGTTGCTCATGAGATGGGGAAGTATAGTTATCAGCTGCGCGATCAGTGCCTGTTGTTTGACATCCCCCAAGCACTAGAAGGGCTGTAATTAGTAGTGGGGTTGTACATTTTATATTCATATTACTTCTCTTTATTTCTCATCTGTCTGGGATTTTATTTCATGACATGTGTCGGGGCAATAGTAAACACTGGTTTCTTCGCATCCTTCAGCATCGTCAGCGCATGTTTTTTTAATGCGAATGTAATCTGTCGCCGGGCCGGCAACAATTACGTGGCGCTGCATGATGATATTGCTTTTCTTATCCAGTACAGAAAAATGTGTGGCCCCTACAGCTTTTGGTACGAGTACCAATGTTTTAGAGGAGTCAGCCAGAACACTTAAATGTGCAGGATTGCCAATGATTATGCTGCCTGCTTCTGCGTCTAGTTTAATGATTTCCGATTTATCCGGTGTAAGGCGCAAAGGTGCGTGTGTTGTTTTAGCTGGAAGAGGAGCGTCAGGGTCTTCGGCTGTAGTTACCGTAGGTAAGATGTCGATGAATTTTGGCGCCTTTTCCTGCATAACCTTTGGAGCGGCCTGAAGCGCATCGTCTTGTGGTTCCTGAGCGTGGGCGCTGGAAAAATATATGCCAGCGGTTATTGCTGATAATGCAAGCAATGTAATGAGGCGGTGGCTCGCAGGTAAGGATCGTAAAATGTTCTTCATAATTTAGGCACTCTGTATATATTTTTAGGGAACGCGGACGAAAATAAGGAATAAGAAAAGTAAGAAGGGGATGAACTCCCTTTTAATTCATACACTATACCGTGAAAGGCTTAAAAAATCATGTGTTTTTTGGAATGGTACATATAGAAGTCAAGGCGCGGCGTTTGTTACTTTTGAAGGAGTCATGATTTTTTCTTAAGCCGATATTCTTGCGCGCGGGTGAACTTTTGAAATAAGTTTAGCGTTTCTTCGCTGATATGGTGCTCGATTCCTTCGGCGTCAAAATGAGCTGTTTCATGCGATACGCCTAATGAAACCAAAAATTTCAGGACAATTTCATGGCGGTGCTTACAGGCCTGAGCTAGATCCCATCCTTTGGGGGTAAGGAAAATAGAGCGATAGGGGCGGCTTTCGATGTAGCCTTCTTCTTTTAAACGGCCAAGAACTTTGCTGACTGTTGGGGATGAAACACCAAGCCGTTTGGCTAGATCGCTTAGTCGGGCTTCTTTTTGGGCGTCAAGCAAATCGGCAATAAGTGCAACGTAATCTTCTGTTGTTTCGCTTCGGTGAGCTTTACGTACATTAGAGAACCATTGTGCTTGGGTATTCGGATCTGCAAGTTTGTTTTTTGTATCGTCTGCGTTTTTATTTTTCTCGGTCATTTAAGAGTAGCCTCCATCGTTCCTTTATTTATAGCGTAGTTTTTTCTGTTTGTGAGGTTTTTTGTTTTATTAATAAGTACAGCTAATAAAAATAGCACGGTTTGAATTACAACAATCAGTGGCGCTGTCGCCGCATCTATATGGTAGCTGATGATCGTGCCGCTTGTGCAGGAAATAAGAGACGCGCCCATTGCGATTATCAACATGCGGTCAAAAGACTGGGAGAGTAGAAGCCCGATTGCGCCCGGTGCAATCAGCATGGCAACAACCAGAATAATTCCGGCAGCTTTTAAAGAAGACACGATAGTTAGAGATAATAAAATCAGTAGGCAATAATACAGGCGTTTTGATGGCAGGCCGATTACATATGCTTGTATGTCATCAAAGCAATAAAGCATAAGGTCTTTACGCCATATGAGCATAATGGTGGAAGAGAGCCCTGCGATAATGAGTGCTTCGGTCATGTCGCTTTTTGTAATTCCAAGCACATTTCCAAATAAAATATGGAGGAGGTGTACGTCTGTGTGAATGCGCGTAAGCAAAACAAGGCCGAAAGCAAACATGCCGGAAAAAACAATCCCCATTAATGCGTCTTCTTTTATGCGGCTGTTGTTTTTAAGGTAGCCGATTGTTATTGCGCAAGTTAGCCCAGAAAAAAAAGCGCCGATGCTTAGCGGGATGCTGGCGATGTATGCTAGCGCTAATCCGGGCAGTACGGCGTGCGATACAGCATCTCCCATCAATGACCATCCTTTGAGAACAAGGAAGCATGAAAAGATAGAACAGACCAAACCGATTACTGCGGAGAGAATTAATGCGCGTCTCATGAAGTCGTAACTTAATGGTTCAACGACAAATACGTACACCTCGTGTAAAGAGGGCGACTGTATATGAGGTAATAGGTCTGAGATGAAATCGATCATGCCGGAGTCCTTGTTTTTGAGGAAATAATTATTTTTTCATCCACAGAGATGTCCTTTAGTTTATCCACATTAGTTTGATCTAATTTGTTGTTGTTTGCTTCATCTTTTCCTTGTGCTAAACCCGTTGTATCATGGCTTTGTCTTTTTAGAGCGCGGCGCCGGGCAATGGTGCCATGCTTTGGAGCGAAGATAAATATGACAATAAATATGAGTGTTTGCAGGGTGACGATTAACCCCCCCGGGTTTGTGTTAAGGAAATAGCTTGAATATGCGCCTAGGGCGCTGGTGATAGTGCCGATAGTTACTGATAGCAGAATCATTATATGAAAGCGTTCGGTTAACAAATAGGCGGTTGCTCCCGGGGTAATAACTATGGCTATAACCAGACAAGCACCTACTGTCTGGAGCGCGGAAACCGTGGCTGCGCTCAAAATGGCGAAGAAAAGAATCTTTAGTAACCCAACAGGGAGGGCGATAGCCCGGGCGTGATTCTCATCAAAAAACACGGCCATAAAGTCGCGCCATTTTAAAATTAAGAGAATCAGACAAGTGGTGCATATAAGTACAAGCTGGATAATGTCCGAATCGGATACGGCTAGTATATTACCTAAAATAACGGCATTCAGGTTTACGGATGTCGGTTTTAGGGAAATCAGTAATAAACCGAATGCAAAGAGAGAGGTGAACACTAGCCCGATGATAGTGTCTTCGCGTAGATGGGTGACTTTTTTGATAAACACTATGCTGGAAGCCGCAAAGATCCCTGCGAAAAAAGCACCTATAGCGTAGGGAATGTTTAAAATATAGGCCAGAGCCACGCCAGGCACGATTGAATGCGCTAGAGCATCACCCATAAGCGCCCATCCCTTTAGAATAAGGTAGGCTGATAGAAAGGCGCATGTTCCTCCAACCAAAGCGCTGACTAAAATAGCGTTGGTCATGTAGTTATACGTGAATGGTTCCAATAGCGATTCGATCATTTTTGGCTATTTTTATCCTCCATAGGCGCTTTTTCTTTATCGTTATGTGAGATTGAGGTAGATTCGGTTTTTTGTGGAGTGCCTTGCCTTGGTATACGTACGATTTTCTGGTCATCGTGCTCTCCATAGAGAACTAATGGACGTTCATCGTCGGTCAGAACCGTTACACCGCGTGTATCTGCATCATCATGAAGTACATGCCCAAAGAGTTGATGATGACGAAGCTTGCCGCCAAAGGTTTTTATCAAATTCTCTTGTGAGTAGGTCGTTTCAACGGGGCCGTGAGCCAATATTGTCCGATTAAGCAAAACAACTTCATCACAAAAGCGTGGAATGCTTCCTAAATTATGTGTGGAGACAAAAACAAATGTGCCGTTATCGGTGAGATCCCGGAAGAGCTTGGTTAAAGAATCTTCGGTTTTTATGTCTACTCCGGTGAAAGGTTCGTCTAGCAATATGATTTCTGCGCTTTGTGCTAATGCGCGTGCAACAAATACACGTTTCTTTTGCCCACCGCTAAGTTCTCCTATCTGGCGTTTGCGGTATGATAGCATATCTACGCGCTCCAACGCTTCGTCCACGGCTTTATGATCTTTAGCACTAGCTAAACGTAGGAATCCCATATGGCCGTAACGACCTGTCATCACAACGTCTTCGACTAGAATGGGGAAATCCCAGTCAACATCCTCTGTTTGTGGGACGTAAGCGATGATATTGCGTTTGAGTGCTTTCTTTACATCACCTCCAGCAATATGGATTTGGCCATTTGATGGTTTTTCAAAGCCCATAATCGCTTTGAAAAGCGTTGATTTGCCCGCACCATTAACACCGACAAGTCCGCAGATGGTGCCTTTGCGTAAAGTTAGGTTAACGTCTTGAAGAGCAATGTTGCCACCGGGGTAGGTGACATTTACTTCGTTCATAGTAATGAGTTCGTTGTCCATTATTGCTGCAGAGCTCCCGATTCTATTTTTGGTTTTCTTTGGAAATAGCTCTATCAAAGCCGTTTGCTATGGTTTGAGTTGTGATTCGTAGTAGATCTAGATATGTGGGGACTATTCCGTCGGGTTTGCTGAGTGATTCGACGTAAAGAACGCCGCCGTAATGAGCGCCGGTTTCTGCGACTACTTGTTTCATGGGCTTGTCTGAGTTTGTGCTTTCGCTAAAAACTACGGGCACGTCGTTGGTGTTTACTATATCGATGACTTTGCGTACTTGTTGGGGGGTGCCTTGCTGGTTGGCGTTTGTCGGCCAAAGGTAAGCTTCTTTAAATCCCAAGTCTTGCGCTAAATAGCTGAAACCGCCTTCGCTTGTAACTAGGTAGCGGCGATCTTCGGGGATTGATCTGAGTGTTGCTTTCATCTTGGAGCCGATGGCTTTTACTTTTTCAGCGTAAGAGGTTGCATTTTTATTGTAAGTTTCAGTATTGGCCGAATCGATTTCACATAGGCTTTTGCGAACGTTTTCAATGTAAATAAGAGCATTTTTTGTCGACATCCATGCGTGAGGATTCGGTTTACCCGCGTACTCTCCTCCGTAAATGGGTAGGGGAGTTACGCCTTCGGAAAGTGTTACGCTTGGTACGTCCTTAATGTCTTGTAAGAAACGCTCGAACCATAGTTCCAGATTAAGGCCATTACGAAAGATAATGTCGGCGTTTTGAGCTCGGACGATGTCTTTGGGGGTGGGCTGGTAATCGTGTATTTCGGCTCCGGGTTTTGTAATGGAAACAACATCCGCGGCATTTCCTGCGACGTTGCGGGCAATGTCAGCGATGACTGTAAAGGTTGTTACCGCTTTAATTTTGTTATTTGGCTGATTCGTCCGATTCTTTGCGTAAGATATATTTACAGAGATTGATAGGAGGGTAGCTGTTAGCGTCAGGGTGAGAAAACCGGAACGTAATGAGCGTTTTATTAGGGGGCTTATTGTGTACTGAGATAGGGGTTTGTTCATTATTTTATCTTTCAGCAGGCTTATTGTATTAGCGAGATCGTTAGAAGTTAGCATAAGCTAAGAAGTACGGCAATATAAAATTGTGAATAAAGTTATTCACAGGATTGAGGCGGGGGAATTACTCTTATTGGGGGCGTTTATCCAGAGTGGGTTGTTAGCAGGGATGGAGCTTTTTGGTGTAAATTAATCCGCATAAGAAAAATGTCCGGTTATTGTGGTGCTAGTCTTATTTATTGTAATGTAAGAAGCATGCCAAAGTGCTTGTAGGGGTGTTAAATGTAATGGAAACAGTGCTTTACTTTAGAGGGGGGAGCTTTTTGTTTGTGGTGTTACCAAGTTTTTTACTTTTTAGCTATGTGTAACAAGGGGGCAACCGTGAGATAGAGCCGTTGGGGTAGGTGGATGAGGTAAGTTGGGGGCAGTGTTGCTGGCGTACTCATGTTATGGGAGTTTGAAAAATGTTGGTATGGTATATAGAACTGATATTGTCAGAGATATATACATAAAGCTATGACTGTACGTATTTTTGATTGATACGTGATGTATCGTATATTTATTACATTTTTATACATAATGCTTTTTTTAGTAGGGCTTGATAAAAGCGGTAAAAATATATAGCGAGTGGTTTGGATTGAAAATTTTGTGCTTTCGTTATTCTTGGATTTTTTTAGTGCAAAATTATATGGGCAGAGGATGTGGATATAATAATTGGAATGACTAAGACGCAAAAGGCGTACACAAAAAAACTGCGCGATATTTTATTATCCGCGCAGAATATGAATATATGAAAGTAAGGGGAAAAAGAGATGTGGCGTTTTTTATTCATCCATGTCTTTTAGTTTTCCTTTGAAGTCTTCAATAGAGTTGTAACCTTTCTTGCACATGATATCTTTTAGCTCGTCGGCGATGCGAGTAAAACAGTTTGTTCCTTCGCGCATTAGTTGGGTGCCAATTTGTACGGCACTGGCTCCACATAGAATATGTTCAAAAGCATCCATTCCGTTTTTGATGCCGCCGACACCGATGATATCGACGTCGTCTTTTAATAGGGTGTAAAATTTGCGTACGTTTGCAAGAGCTGTTGGTTTGATAAAATCTCCACCGATGCCACCGAAACCTTTTTTTGGTCTGATGACTACGCATTCTGAATCTGTATCGATCACAAGGCCGTTGCCTATGCTGTTTATGCAAGTTGCAAAGGAAATAGGGAAGTCGTTTAAAACTTCGGCCATCATTTCAAAATGTGGTATGTCGAAATATGGAGGCAGTTTTACGCCCAGGGGCTGTTTGGTAACTTCAAAGACTTTTTCCAGCAGTGCGCGGCTTTGTTCGAAATCATAACCGGCTTGAGGTTTCCCAGGAACGTTTGGGCAGGAGAGGTTAAGCTCGATCGCTGCGACGTTATTATTATTTGCCAAGTAGTTAACGATTGTAACGTTATCATCAAAGCCCATGCCTGAGACTGACATTATATAAGGTTTATTATGTGTGGCTGCTTTTTCTGCGTAATTGGCGTAAAATTTATATCCTTCATTGGGCAGACCCATTGAGTTGATTGAACCCCATTTGGTTTCAACGTAGCGTGGTTGTTCGTTTCCTGCGCGGAATTCCAAAGTAGCGCTTTTGGAAAGGATGGCACCAGCGGCGCTCTGTCCTAATGCGTCAAGTTCTTCTTCCGTCGTGCATAATGGCCCGGATGCATTATATATGCAGGTCTCAAGTTTTTGCCCGGCGAGGGTAGTTGATAGGGAAGGTGTTGTGTTGTCCATGTTCTTTGCTCGCGTCTTTGTCATTACTATTTCAATATTCTTAGCAATATTATCGTTTATAGCGCAAAGATCAATAGTTCAAGAATTATGGGTGTTGCTTTTTGTTATTCCTAATCCCTAATCCTAATGTAAATCAAAAATGTGCGCATTAGGGTAGCTCGTGCAGGAATTATAAGGTGCTTATTGGAAAAGCAAGTTTATATATTCTTCGGATGAAATATTTATATTATATCATAACGACTAAAAATTTGAGTGTGTGTAACGAAAATGATGAATTTTTGAATCTTTTTGTTCTAATTAGGGGCGTTTTTCAATAAAACGCTATTTTCTGTAGATATTTTTCTCCAAAACAACTATAATTTGACATCGTACAGCGTATTTCTGCGTAAAAACCCCAAATATTAGGTGTGAAAATGGCATTTAAGCGGTGTTTGAAGTCCTGTCCTTTGTTTGTTAGCTCATTATTGTTGCTAGTATTTTGTGTTGATATAGTCTGTGCTAATCCAGCTCCTAAAAATGACAAGCTTGTCCTTGAAGATAAAATAGAGCTGTTATTGGAAGAACTCCGTTTGCAAAAGCAAGCCTTGGATAAAAAAGAAGAAGAGCTGGAAGAACAGAAGAAGTTTCTGGATTTTAAGATTTCTCAATTAAATAAGACCCTTGGTGAAGCTGAGCAATTGTTGGGGAATTACAGGGGCAGGGGTATTACTCCTCCTGATGATGATAGGGGAAATGACCTTTATATGGCGCGAGGGCGGGGAACTCAGGAGGTCGGTACTGAGAAAAAAACGCAGAGCCAGAAAAAACCGGAAGTTCCAGCTGTTGCGGTGGATGAAGGGGGAGTTTTGTTGCCAAGAGGGCGCGCTGTTCTTGAGCCTTCGTTGCAATATAGCCGTACATCTGCTTTGAGGGTTGCTGTTGAGGGTTTTACGATTGTTCCTGCTATCAATGTAGGGCTTTTCGATATTTCAGAAATTGATAGGGATATTGTTACCGCAGCAATGACGGGGCGGTTGGGGTTGACGGATCGCTTGGAAATTGAGGCCTACGTTCCGTTTTTGTGGCGAAATGACTCAACTATTGGACGGCCGATAGGCGTCGGGACGGCTACAGATGTTTTAAGTGATGTCGATGGGTATGGTCTTGGTGATATAGAACTTGCTGCGCATTACCAGATAAATAATGGCCAGAATGGTTGGCCTTATTTCATTGGTAATCTTCGCTTTAAGTCTATAACAGGCGAGGGGCCTTTCGATGTGCCAATAAATGCTGCAACAGGCTTGCAGTTGGAAGCGCCTACCGGATCAGGTTTTTATGCGTTGCAGCCAAGTATTACGATGTTGTATCCAACTGATCCGGCTGTATTTTTCTCTAATTTAGGGTATGTGTATAATATCGAGAAAGATGTGGGCGGTAGTTATGGCACGATTGACCCTGGCGATAGTATAAATGCGAGTTTAGGGATGGGATTTTCGATTAATGATAAGACATCTTTTAGCTTGGGTTATAGTCATAGTGTTGTGATGAAAACTGAGCAAAATGGGGCTGCGTATCAGAATTCCAAAATTCTTCAGGTCGGATCGACAACGTTTGGGTATTCTCATCAAATAAACGATAGGGTCGGGATTAGCTTTAATGTTGCGACCGGTGTGACCGATGATGCTCCTGATATGCAAGCGACGTTGCGTGTGCCAATAAAATTTGATTTCTTTTAGGCTTTGGTGCAGCAAATTGTTTTTAATGCATTAGACGTAGCGTGTTCTGAAAATCTATTTCAGGTGCAACAGATTGCTGAAGATAATTATCAAAGTTTTTAATAGATAGATCCAGAAGGTTAACTTGCTGAATAGTGAGGTCGTTAAGGTTATTTTGAATGATGGTCAGGACATTTGGCAGAGTGTTTACATCGATCTTTCCGCTGAAAGCAGAGTTACCTTCACCGGCCTGAATAATATTTCGTAGAGAAGTTGCACTGGTTAAAGATGGATCGGAGCTATTCAAGATAATCTGGTTAATAAGCTGTCCATCGATTAATGTACTTGTTGAAAAAGCAAAATCTATAATCAAGCCATTGCTTGTAAGGAAGCCACCGCGCATTTCATCGAGCTCTTTATCATTTAAGCTTTGCTCTTTATTGAATAAAATATCGGAATCATTGTTGGTAGCATAAGCAGGTGATCCTGCGTCCATTATCAGGATGGAAAGTGTAGCGAGGAATAACTGTATATTGCGATTATATATCATTGTCTTTAAAACCCCTGATAAATGTTTGGTGTAAAAGCTGTATGGACGCTGAACGTAGCAAGTGCTCCATTACTTAATGCCGCGCTAAATAAGGCTTTGCGGCGGTCTGACCAAGTATCTTTATGGCTAAAGCTAAAGCGTGCGCGATCAGATTGGTTGCGGATAACAAAGAAGACATTGTTCCACATATCGCTAAAATCTTCACGAGAGACTTTTCGTATACCTAGCGCGGGATCTCCGAGGAGGACGTGGCTTTCATTAATACCTTTAACGACGACAAAGTGCATATAGCCATTTGTATTAATGAGTGCAACTCCCGGCATACCTGCATTGCTGATTTTATCAAGATTATTTAATTTGAAGCCGTCGGCTTTAAGTTTTAGCGTTGCTAGATATCGTTTCATATCTAATAATGAAAAACCCTGTTTTTTGATTTTTTCCTGATCACCAACTTTGTACATGGCATCAAGGACTTGTTGTTCGGTAATGGGGTGTTCGTAATGGTATTTTAATAGTGTCGCTAATGCTGCAGACCCGCAACTGAAATCATATTCTTGGGGGACGACGGTCTCAAATCGCTGATTTTTAAAGCTGGATACTTTTATAGAGAATGCGCGGTTTCCACTGACAAGCCCAAAGTCACTCGCATGGGCGCTAAAGCAAAGGCCTATGTTGCTGATAAGGAAAAAAGAAAAATACCGTAATAAATTCATCGCAAAATACCATCGCTTTCAATGAAGAGGTGCAAAATGCGGCTATCAACATTTTTTGTTGTTAGTCGATGTTCAAGTTTAATATCGTTGCTGACTGGATCAGAACGTTATTTCCGCTGTTCTGTATGATCGTTGATAAGCCTGCGGAGTCTGAAAATGCTCCGTTATCAATGATGTTTCCTCCTGAAAATGTGCCACTGGTTGAATTATTCAGAGAGATAGCATCGAAAATAGCCACTCCTAACACCTCAGCATCTAGCGCTGCACCTCGCATTTCATCTAAATATGCATCTTTGATGATCGGGAAAGAACTGAAAATATCTTCTGGATTATCTTCTGTGATGACATTAGCTTGATCTGCAGCCCACGCATTATTTAAAAATACGGGAGCGGTCAGTGCGATAGTTACGATTATTAAACTGTAAATTATTTTATGAAACATTTTTTTAATCCTCATAAATAATTGTTCGAATTAAATCACTTTAGTTTAGAGCCGAAAGGGGAAAATAATTTCCCCCTTTGAGCTAAAAGGTTAGTTAGTCTCTAGTTATGTTGGCATTCACTGTGACAGCCTGTTGGGTATTTGCGTTTATGCCAGAGTTCTGGTTAACCGCGTTAATACCTTTGGCTCCTCTGAATGCACTGTTCCGAACAACGTTACCTTCGATTTTGTTCATACCCTTTTTGAAAGCAATATTGGAGTTTGTAACAGTTGAACTAAGGACAGATGCTGTCACAAGATTAGTCGATGAGAATGTGTCATTGTCTTGATCATTATCCTGAGAACTGTCAGTCAACGTATTGTATGATGCCACATCGTTGTATGATGCTACATCATCGTTGTCGTTCGAATTATCAGTGTCATTGTCCTGATTGTAGGAATTAGCAGTGTCATTGTCTTGATCGTTGTCTTGATCATTGTCCTGAGTATTGTCAGTTAGCGTATTGTAAGACGCGACATCGTTGTATGATGCAACATCATCATTGTCATTCGAATTATCAGTCAACGTATTGTCAGAGGCAATACTGTCATTGTCTTGATCATTATCCTGAGAATTGTCAGCCAACGTATTGTATGATGCCACATCGTTGTATGATGCCACATCATCGTTGTCGTCCGAATTATCAGTTGCTGTCAATGAGTCATTGTCCTGATTGTAGGACGCAACGTCGTTGTAAGACGCAACATCATCATTATCCTGATCGTTATCCTGAGAATTATCAGTTGCTGTTAATGTATCGTCATCACTAGCTGTCAATGAGTTGTTGGATGCGACAGTGTCATTGTCTTGATTGCCGTTAAGGGAGTCGTCTACAATGGACTCATTAATGCCCGTGTCAGCAGCAATTGCTGCCGTTGGCACTGCAACAGCAAAAACAGCTGCTGATGCTCCCAACAATAATGCAAATTTGAGGTCTTTGTACATGGGTCTGCTCCTAATACTAATTTGAGTTGAATAGATTGATTTATACATTATTAAAAAACTGTAGTCTATACCTCCCATTTGGTACCACTTTTAAAAGATAGTACCTATTTAGGGCTATTAAATGGAATTGACGCCTGAAGCGGTATCGCGGATATGGTTGAGCTGTGGCGTCAGATTTTTTGATTGATAAATACAAGCGTAGAGGCCTATATCATTAAGGCCTGAAAAATTAGTGGGTTATACATTTTTATTAAAATTTGTAGGTATCTGTATTAGTTAGGATACTATCAGAGGTCGTCTTGGCAAGGGGGCTGTGACACGGCTATGTATATGTATAAGTAATCTGTATAAAAATGGGGGGAGTAATTGCTGTTAATTTAATTTTGTGTATTCGGTATGAACTGAAAAGTTAAGGTCTTTGGGCGATGTGGTTAAAATGTCTGATGCTTATAGGTTAGAAGAATAAGGAAATTAAATTAGGCCACTACTATCAGTTTCTTAAATTTGCGAACGATGCATAAAAAATGCTATAATATACTGGTAAAATAATAGGGGTTTGAATATGGGGGGTGATATATTTACCAAGCTGAAATTAACTGCGGTGGCACTAGCATTTAGCCTCGTTGCGGCGTGTGCAGCGGGAAAGGATATTGGGTCGCCAGTTACTGATAAAGGGCCTTCTCCTGAATCAAAAGATAAATGTCATGAAACTGGTCGAGGCCCGCATGATAGATATGAGGGCTCAGGTATTGTGGGGCCGCGCACCGTTCCAGTGCGTAGAGATGAAGATCGTTGTTTTGATGGTGATAGTGATTCAGATACAAGCGAAGAGATAGAACTTCGCGCTGAGTAATGGGGTTGGGGATGAGTGAGACTGCTTCGGAGAGCGATGATAAACATAATGGCTTTTGGGTGTCGCGCAAGGAAGCCTATAAAATCGGCACGTCAGAGGCTGCCGATCATCCTGTCATTTTTATTGATCCAGACCTGATCTTAGAAAAAGCTGCTCATCGTAGTCACCGTGATCATGATCCACGAGAATTTGATCCTGATATTGTACGCGCACGTACTTTTAAAAGCCAAATGGAACGTCAAGTTCCAGGATCTACTGAAGCTCTACAAGACCTTGTAGAGCGAGGGACAGGGAGAAGGCTGTCAGTATCGGATCTTGCGAAGTGCCTTAAAGGTGGGCCAAAGGTCATAGTACAGCGAATAGTTGTTGGTGATCAAGAATATGGTGTGGCTATTACTCCTCCATACGATTTCAATTCGAAAAGTGAGATGGTTGATTCTTTCACCGGGCATCTTGGTAAGAGCGCCAGAAGGGAAATTTATGAAAACACGCCGGGCACCAATAATGACTGGATGCGTTATTTTGGGAATCATGAAGGAACCCATCTTGAAATAAATAGTGCTTTTGGC
>Ga0070728_10002990_pt1 | contig 19644 bp, 15 predicted proteins | sample tdDd471_FD_66723 | JGI IMG/M metagenome (GOLD analysis project Ga0070728, IMG submission 66723) | Marine sediment microbial communities from the Atlantic coast under amendment with organic carbon and nitrate - tdDd47.1 | ecosystem: Environmental > Aquatic > Marine > Coastal > Sediment | place... | reverse complement strand
GCGTCGACGGCGACGGCGCCGGCCTCGAGCTGCGCGGCCGCCTCGGCGACGGACACCTCGGGGATCGGGGCCGCCTCGTCCTCGCCGCACGCGGCGAGCAGGAGCAGGGCCATCAGGGGGATCCAGGTTCGCTTGGTCATGGTCGGTCTCTACGGGGCAGGGGAGACGGGGTTACTCGTCGTTCACCGGCTCGGCGTTGAAGGTCATGCCCAGGTGCTCGGCCGTGTTGGCGGCGTCGGCGAGGCAGGTGTCCTCGCGGCCCTCGGGGATCCAGAGCTCGAACCGCATCGCGTACTCGCCGCCGGCCTGGCGCTCGACCCGCTCGGCGTCCATCCGCACGACGTTGGCGCCGGTCTCTCCGAAGCCCTCGGCGAGGCGCGCCATCAGGCCGGGCTGGTCTTCGCCGCGGACGCGGATCACGTGGGTCGCGTGGCCGGTGGCCTCGTGGGTGGTGCCCAGGGTGAACGGCGCGACGGAGACCTCTCCCTTCGACAGCGCGGGCAGCGAGCGCAGCGCGTCCTGGACGGCGCCGGCGCTCACCGACTCCTGGAAGGCGCAGACACACGACATCGTCGCCTCCTCGCCGATGAGCGAGAACGCGGCGTCGCCGACGTCCCCCCCGAGCTCGTAGAGGCGGCCGGTCACGGCCGCGAGGAGGCCACGGTCGTCGGGGCACGCGAGCTGGATGCGCAGGTGATGAGGCATGGGCCCCGAAGGATTGCGGCCCCGCCCGGCCCAGAGCAAGCCCCTCGTCACGGCCCGACGGCGCGCCACGGCCAGGTGTACTCGCAGACGTAGTCACGCAGGGCGCCGCAGTCCTCGTCGGACCAGAGCCCGAACGCCGAGCTCTCCGGGTCCGCGTCGAGGGCGACGCACTGCTCGGCGGCCGTGCCCTGGTTCGGCTCCAGCGGCGCCCACGCCGCGAACGAGATGGCGTCGCCCGAGACGTGCACCCACGCGCCGTCCACGCGACGCAGGCCGAGCCAGGCGCCCGGGTGCGCCGGCACCACGACCTGCAGGTCGCGGACGAGCGTGTTGACCGCGGACGACCCGACGCTCACCAGGTGCGCGCCGATCGCCTCGCACGCCGCGCGGGCGTTCGCGAAGCTCGCCGGCTCGGCGCTGGTCAGGTAGCAGTGCCCGTCGAGCGCGCCGGCGAGGTCGAATCCGTCCCAGTCCGCGGCCTCGCAGCGCAGCTCGCACGCGTTGGAGCAGAAGTCCGCGTCGACGTCGTTGCCGTCGTCGCAGGCCTCGCCGACGAGGTCGAGCGAACCATCCCCGCAGACGTTCGAGGTGCACAGCGTCGTGCACGCGTCGGCGTCGGAGGCGTTGCCGTCGTCGCACTCCTCCTCGCCCGCCTCGACCACCCCGTCGCCGCAGATCGCGGGCAGGCACGCGTTGGTGCAGGCGTCGGTCGGGTCGGCGTTGCCGTCGTCGCAGACCTCGGGCGCCTGCACCACGCCGTCGCCGCAGGTCGGCGGCGCGCAGCGCGTGGTGCAGCCGTCGGTCTCGTCGGCGTTGCCGTCGTCGCACAGCTCGGTGTCGGCGCGCACGAAGCCGTCGCCGCAGCGGTTCAGGAGCATGGTGTCGAGGCACGCGTCGGTGTCGTCGCCGTTGCACCCGTCGTCGCACTCCTCGGTGGGCTGGACCACGCCGTCGCACATCCCGCCGAGGGTGCAGTCGAGCTGGCACGCCGAGCTCGCCTCGAGGTGGCCGCCCGCGTCGCACGCCTCACCGTCGCCGACCTGCGTGAATCCGTCGCCGCAGACCGGGAGCCGGCACGCGGTGGTGCATCCGTCGGTCGGGTCGTCGTCGCCGTCGTCGCACTCCTCGCGCGCGGCGAGCACCACGCCGTCGCCGCACCGCGCGAGCTCGCACGCCGAGTTGCAGAAGTCGTCGTCGACGTCGTTGCCGTCGTCGCACTCCTCGACGCCGGCCTGCACGAACCCGTCACCGCACCGCGCGGGCGCGCACGCGACGCAGTCGTCGGTCGGATCGGCGTTGCCGTCGTCGCACAGCTCGTCGCCGGTCATCATCCCGTCGCCGCAGCCGCTCTGGCAGTCGTTGCTGCAGTCGTCGTCGTCGATCGAGTTCGCGTCGTCACAGACCTCGCCGGGCTGCACGAACCCGTCCCCACACCGCGCGGGCTGGCACGCGTTGGTGCACGCGTCGGTCTGCGACGTGTTCCCGTCATCGCACGCCTCGCCGGCCTCGACGACCCCGTTGCCGCAGCTGGCGCAGCGGACCACCTCGCAGAACGTCGAGCAGCCGTCGCAGCTGTCCGCGTTGCCGTCGTCGCACGCCTCGCCGGGGTCGACGACGCCGTTTCCGCAGAGCTCTTCGTCGGCCGGGGCGCAGCCCGCGCAGAGGCCGATCAGGAGCAGAGCCGCGGCGAGCGCGGGCGTCGTGAATCGCATGTCCCGGACAGTTAGCAACCGACGGGCCGCGCCGTTCCTGGGAGTGTTCTCTCCAATTTCGCTCGGAGAAGGGCCTTCCGATCGCAGCATTGCAATCCAGCCGAGGCGGTTGGACCCGACGATCGCGGTGAAAAGCCCCAGTTCGCCGCACCCTGCTAGACTCGCGCCGTGGTCGACGACCCGCGCGAGAGGGCCGACCGGCGGGCCGCGTGGTTCGCCCTGGTCGCGGCGGCGCTGATGATCGCGCAGCAGGTCGGCAGCAAGGCCACGCGGGACGCGCTGTTCCTCTCGTCGTTCGACGTCGAGGACCTCCCGCAGATGGTGATCGCGGGCGCGGCGGCGTCCCTGGTCGGGGTCTTCCTGGCCTCTCGAGCGTTCTCCAGGTTCGGCCCAGCGCGGGTGGTTCCCGTCGCGTTCGTGGGCAGCGGGGCGCTGTACTTCGCCGAGTGGGCGCTCGCCGACGACTTCACGCGGCCGGTCGCGGTGGTGCTGTTCATCCACGTCGCCGTGTTCGGCGCGCTCGTGATCAGCGGGTTCTGGTCGGTGGTCAACGAGCGCTTCGACCCGCACACCGCCAAGCAGATGATCGGCCGGATCGGCACCGGCGCGACGTTCGGCGGCGTGGCGGGCGGCCTGCTCGCCGAGCGCGTCGGCTCGATGCTCACGGCCGACGCGATGCTCTTCGCCCTGGGGATCCTCAACGTCTGCGCGGCGGCCGGGGTCGTCTCGATCGGGCGGCCGGACGAGGCGACGCCTCACCCGACGGCGAGCTCGGCGAACGCGTTCGGGGTGCTGCGCCGCGCGCCGTACTTGCAGCAGCTCGCGGGCCTGGTGTTGCTCACCGCGGTGAGCGCGGCGCTGCTGGACTACGCGTTCAAGGCCGAGGCGGCCGAGCACTACGAGTCCGGCCAGCACCTGCTCCAGTTCTTCGCCCTGTTCCACGTGGTCTCGGCGGTGCTCTCGCTGGTCCTGCAGATGGCGGTGGCCAAGCCGGCGCTCGAGAAGCTCGGCGTCGCCGGCGCCGCGGCGACGCTGCCCGCGGTGGTGCTGATCACGGCCGCCGTCGCCACCGGGCTCACCAAGCTCGCGACCCTCGTGGTCGCGCGGGGCGCCGAGCAGGTGGTCGCCAACAGCGTCTTCCGCAGCGGCTACGAGCTGCTCTATACGCCGGTGCAGCCCGACCAGAAGCGACCGACCAAGACCCTGATCGACGTGGCCGGCAACCGCGTCGGCGACGCCCTCGGCAGCGCGGTCGTGCTCGGCGTGCTCGCGGTCGTCCCCGCCGCGATGTCCAGCCGAGCCGTGCTCGTGCTCGCCGTCGTCGGCGCGGTGGTGAGCCTGTGGATCGCGCGCCGGCTGCACCGCGGCTACGTGTCGCAGCTCGAGGCGCGGCTCGAGACCGACTCACCGATCGGCGCCGCCGAGCTGCAGCAAGCTACCTTGCAGACGTTGAGCACGCTCGGGCTCGACCGAGAGGCGCTGTTCGAGCAGATCGCGGCGCACGAGTCCTACGGCGACCGCTTCAGCTCGGTCTCCATCGATGGGCCGGATCCTTCGATCCCGCCGCCGCGCGAGCCCGACGGAATCGACGCGCCGGACGACGACCCGATCCACGACTCGGCGGACACGCTGCGGCACGGGACGGCCGAGGAGATCCGCGCGCTGCTCGACGAGCCGATCGACGAGCGCCTCGTCCCGTTCGTGATCGCGCTGCTCGCGCGCCGCGACGTCTATCACGCGGCGGTCAAGGCGCTGCGCCCGTTCGCGGACGCCGCGGTGGAGCCGATGGTCGCGGCGCTGACCGATCCGGATCAGCCGTTCGCGATCCGGCGGCGGCTGCCGCGGGTGCTGCAGGCGTGCGACTCCGACGAGGGCGCCCGCGGGCTCGAGCGGGGGCTCGACGACGAGTACTTCGAGGTCCGCTACCGCTGCGGGATCGCGCTCGCCCGGATCGCTCAGCGCCTCCCCGAGCGCGCCCCGACGCGCGAGCGCGTGCTCGAGCGGGTGGCCTTCGAGCTGTCCAAGAGCCGCTCCATCTGGGACAAGCGCCGCCTCCTCGACGACGACGACGACGACGGCACGCCGCTCCTTCAACAGAAGGCCGAGCGCGACCGCGTTCACCGCAGCGTCGAGCACGTGTTCACGCTCTTGAGCCTCTCGTACGAGAAGCAGCCGCTGCGGCTGGCCCTGTTCGCGCTGTCCGGCGACGATCGCGCGCTGCGCGGCACGGCCCTGGAGTACCTCGAGAACATCCTCCCGGACTCGGTGCGCGACGCGCTGTTCCCCATGCTCGACGCGCGCGTCGAGATCCGGCGCAAGCGCACCGAGCGCGAGATCGTCCAGGAGCTGGTGCGCTCGGTGCAGGCGATGGACGCGGAGGCGCTGCGGGACGCGATCGAGAAGAACCGATCGTCGCCGCCGTCGTCGGGGCCGTCGGATCCGTCGGCGCCGTCGGATCCGTCGGATCCGGAGGGCTAAGGGCTTTCTTCGGTGCGATGGGGGCACCCGACGAACCGTCGATCCGCGAGCTGGTTCGAGGTGCTGTCGGCGCGACGGGGGCACACGACGAGTCGTCGATCTGCAAGCTGGTTCGAGGTGCTTTCAGGGGAGACGGGGAGAGAAGAGAGAGGGCGAGGCGCGATGGGGGCGCCCGACGTCCCGGCCTAGTGCGTCCGGCTCCAGGCGCGAACGATCGATCGGGCGCGGCCTCATTGGGGTGTCGTGGTGCTCGGCTGCGCGGCGACGTGGCCCGCGCGCGCTCGGGGCTGTCCCGCGTCATGCGGCCACCGGATCGACGAACCGCGCGGCGCCCCCATCGCGCCAAGAACGAGCTTCGGCTCGCCCCTTCAAATGGGCCGAGGCGCACGCGGTCGACATCGCGCACCCGCCCTCTCTTCTCTCCCCGCTCTCCCGGCCAAACCTCGCCCGACGCCGACGCCGACGGGGCAGCGGCCGAACGCGCGGCGCTCAGCCCTCGAGCCGCGCCAACCGCTGCCGCGCGATCGTGGACTGCGGCGCGCGATCCAGGGCGCGCGTCCACGCCTCGCGGGCGGCGTCGCGGTCGCCCGTGCGCTCGTGCAGCAGCGCGAGGTTCATCAGCGGGTTGGGGTCGGCCGAGTCGAGCTCGGCGGCGCGGTCGAGCGCGGTGATCGCGGCGTCGGTCTGGCCGAGGTGCATCAGCGAGGCGCCGAGGCCGTTGAACGCGGCCGCGAGCTCGGGGGCGCGGTGCAGCGCGCCGCGGAACGCCTGGGCGGCGTCGGCGTACTCCTCGACCAGCGCCAGCGCGTTGCCGAGCTTGAGCCACGACGCGGCGTCGGCGTCCTCGCGGGCGATCGCGCGGCGGTAGGTCTCGACCGCCTCGTCGTAGCGCCGCGTGTCGCGGAGCAGGTCGCCGAGCGCGAGCAGCGGCTCGGCGTCGTTGGGCGCGAGCTCGGCGGCGCGCTCGAAGTCGGCGCGCGCCCGGTCCACGTCGCCCTGCGCGGCGCGGGCCAGGCCCCGGCCGAGGTGCGCGTCGCTGCGCGCGCGGCCGGCGCGGACCGCGGACTCGAAGCACTCGAGCGCGGCGGCGTGCCGGCCCTGGCGGCGGTGCAGGCGGCCCAGGTTCACCCACGGGTCCGCGGAGCGCTCGTCGAGCCCGACCGCCGTCTCGTACGCCTCGGTCGCCGCCTCCTCTCGGGACAGCAGCTCGAGGGCGAGCCCGCGGCGGTTGTGCAAGGGCGCGATCTCGTCGTCGAGCGCGATCAGCGCGTCGAGGTGGTCGAGCGCGGTCGCGCCGTCGTCGTCGTCGAGCGCCATGTCGGCGGCGAGGAGCCGGCCGTGCACGTGGTCGGGGTCGCGCGAGAGGCCCTGGGCGAGCTGGCGCCGCGCGGCTTCGTCCTGCGAGCGGCCCCGCGCGACCGCGGCGGCGAGCACGAGCACCGAGGCGCGGTCCGGCAGCGTGTGCATCGCGGTCGCGAGCTCGCCCTCGGCGAGCACCAGGTCGCCGCGCTGATAGTCCTCGAGGGCGCGCGCGTACGCGAGCAGGCCGCGGACCTCGTCGGTGTCCTCGCCCAGCTCCTGCGCGCGCTCGAGCAGCGAGACCGCCGTCGAGGCCTGGATGCGATCGAGCCCGGGCGCCTCGCTCAGCGGCGCGTCGAGCCGGGCCTGCGCCTGCTCCACCAGGTCGGTCGCGGAGACGTCGCGGAAGCCGCTCCAGCCCAGGGCGAGCGCCCCGCTGAGGAACGCGAAGGCGAACGAGACGATCAGGACACGACGGCGCATGTCCCGAGAGGACGCCGCAGGCGTGGAGGCGTCAAGAAAACTGCGAGGACGTTCAGCGCCCGCAGACCCGGGCCGGGATGCAGCGGCCGGTCCAGCAGAAGCCGTCGGACTCGGCGGTCATCGCGTCGGGGCAGTTGGGCATCACCGCGCGGCACGAGACCGCGCAGGTCTGCGCGGTGACGGGGACGCAGTCGTCGACGGGGTCCATGAAGCCCTCGGCGGCGACGGCGGGCACGCAACCCACCTCGGAGCACGAGTCGGAGTCGGTCGGGACCGCGTCGGCGCAGTCGGGCTCGACGAAGTTGCAGCCCCAGTCGCTGGTCATGCTGCAGAACGCGGCCTCGCAGGCGTCCGCGAAGGGGCGGCACTCCCACGGCTCGTAGTCGACGCAGTCGGCGCAGAAGCCGCCGGGCTCGCAGCTGCTGCAGCACGCGTCGTGGTAGGTCGGCACGCAGCCCGCGGCGAGGCAATCCCCCTCGACGGTCAGCGCCGCGCACTCGTCCGGCGGCGGGGGCGGCGGCGTGCCCGCATCCCAGCCACCGCAGCCGCCGCGGACGGTCAGCCGCGGACAACCTCGGTCGTCGGTCTCCCGCAGCACGCGGACCGACGACACGTCGATCTCGTACGTGCACGCGGCCGCGGACGCGGCCCAGCCGCCGCCGGCGAGCGGCGGCCCGGCGTGGCAACCCTCGAAGTCCGCGATCGGGCAGCACACGCCGTCGCCCGCGTCGACGACGTCGCCGCCGTCGGCCGCGGGCCCGGCGTCGCTCCCGTCGGAGCCGTCGTGCGTCTGGCTGCACGCGGTCGCGAGGAGAGCGAGGGTGAGTGCCAAGGTGTGCCGGGTCGTCATCGCGCCCGGCGTTGTTGCAACTACTCGACCAGGAGCAAGCCGCCGGCGAAGCGCAGGAGCATCTGTCCGTCGGCCGCGGGGTACGCCCCGGAGAACGCGGCGCCGCTCGTCAGGTCGCGCGCGGCGCCCGCGCTCGGCGGCTCGGTGTCCATCAGCGGGTGCGACTGGAGCGCCTCGAGGTCGAAGTCCATGTCGTAGCGCGAGCTCACCAGGCCGCCGTGGATCCAGGCGAACGCGGACGGCAGGCCCGTTCCGTCCGCGAGGACCTCGTCGCCGCCCAGGACCGGGTCACCGCCCGCGATCGCGGCGTCGAGGTCGGCCCGGGGCACCGCCCACACGTGGCCGGCGAACGCGTCGTCGAGGCCGCCGACGAGCGCGTGGTCCGCGTCGAGCGCGATCCCGCCGGACGACGAGCCGACCATCGCCACGACCATGCGCGCGCTGAACGCGTCGTCGACGTCGATCGCGTAGACCCCCTGCCCGGTCGCGGTCGCCCCGTCGACCCCGAGGCCGTTGACCAGGAACACTCCGTCGCCCGCGTGCGCGACGTCGAAGTTGCCGGGCGCGGCGACCTCGGTCGTCGTGCCGTCCATCGCGACGTGGAAGACCCCGCCGCTGAAATCACCGAGCGTGTAGCCGAACACCACGCCGTCGGCGCCGCCGTCGACGACGTAGCCGCCGGCGAACGACAGCACGCTCGAGTCGTGCGCGGCGGTCACCGTCGCGACCTCGGCCGGGGTCGGCGCCGCGAGGGTCCACATCGACAGCGTGAAGTCGGTGCCCGTGGCCGACGCGGCCGAGCCGAGGTCGTAGACGGTCGTCTCGGCGCCGTCGACCGAGGTGCCGAACGCGCTCGCGTCGCGGCAGAAGCTCTGGACCGGGGTCAGGTCGGCGGCGAGCGCGGCGTCCCAGGCGGACACGTCCGCGCCGCACGGCGTGACGCACGCCCCGCGGACGCACTCGTGGCCCGGCGCGCAGTCCACCACCGCGCACGGATCGAGCGGGCCGGCGTCCTCGCCGGGCCCCGCGTCGGCGCCCGTCATCGGCCCCGCGTCGGCGCCCGTCATCGGCCCCGCGTCGGCGCCCGTCATCGGCCCCGCGTCGGTGCCCGTCATCGGCCCCGCGTCGGTGCCGGCGTCTTCGTCACAGCCCACCAGCGCGAAGCACAGGCAGGCGATCGCGAACAGATCGTTGCGTTCCATCGTCATGTCTCCTCGCCCCGCTTCCCCGCGGGACCCAGGAGGCGGACGAGCGCGTGAACGCACGCATGCTCGGAGGACGCTCCCACCACCCCGGGCAGCTCGTCCGCCTCGTGCGCGCAGCAGGTCTCCTGGCTGCCGGTTCATCCGCCTTCGGGCTGCCTTCCCGACCGCGTGGGTCAGTGGCGTCGTCGCCCGGGGCGTCCCCGGTCACAGTGGCGGGGGCCGCGCCGGTCTCTCACCGGCTTCCCTCTTCGGAGCCCGAGGGCTCCTCCCCGTCGACGAGTCGACGGGCCACGCACACGGTCTTCGTTGTCAGTCGAGCCACGCGCCTCTTATGCGTCGCGCCCCTCGACGTCAACGGGAGACCGCTGCGATGATCTCTCCGATGCGCCGGACGCTCGCCTGGATCCCGCTCTTGCTCGCGTGCGCGGCGCCCTGCCCGACCGACCCGCTCGTGCCGGCGCCCGACGCGCGCTTCGCGGTGCGCTTCCACGAGCCGCCGGCGCCGCCGATGCCCGACGAGACCGCGGGCATGGAGACGTTCTCGGACCCGCCCGGCGTCGCGACGTACGCCGCGTTCGCGCTCTACGACGAGGCAGGGCAGGTCGTGGCCGAGCGGTGGCTCGACACGTTCACGCCGCTCGACGCGGTGATCGGCACGGTGAACGCGGCCACCCGCTTCGCGACGCGCACGCCGGACGGCCAGCTCACCCTGCTGCTCGCCGACGGCCTGCGGCCGGCGCTGCGCGTGGACGTCGCGACCGGCGAGCCGACGCTGGTCGCGCCGACGTGGGTCGCCGCGCCGACCGCGGCGGGGCAGCTCGTGGATCTCGCGCCGCTGCCGGACGGCACCGCGCTCGCGACGCGGCGGCGCGCGCCCGACGGACTCGGCGGCGACCTGGTGCGCCTCGACGTCGCGAACGGCGGCGCGGTGCTCGAGAGCGTCGCGCTGTCGGCGCTGTCGAGCGGGCGCGTGGAGCCGGGGACGGTAGCGGTCGTCGAGGGTCGCGCCGTGATCGGGCTGGGCCTGCTCGACGAGCCGGGCGCCGGCGCGGTCGCCGTCTACGACCTCGAGCGCGCGACCGTCGAGCGGGTCGACGTCCCGGGCCTGAGCAACTGCGCGCAGGTCGTGCGCCTCGCGAGCGGGCGGGTCGGCGCGCTCTGCGCGGGCGACCTGGCCGACCCCGCGCGCGCCGGCGTCGGGTTCGCGCGGATCGAGGCGACGCTCGACGCCCCGCCGGCGGTGCTCGACGGGCGACCCGAGAGCACGCTGTTCCGCGACCGGGCGCCGACCGGGGCGCTCGTCGCGCTGTCGGGCGAATGGGTCGCGGCGGTCTCGCGCGGCGATCCGACGAGCGGGCGGCCCGACGCGCTGATCGCGGTCGACCTCGCGTCGGACGCCGCGACGCTCCTGCTCGAGGCGCCCTTCGACGAGGCGTTCGGCGGGACGCTCGGGGCCGGCGCGTTCGCGGGCGGCGCCCTGTGGTGGCCCAGCGCGCGCGGCGTGATCTACCGCTTCGCGATGACCGGCGAGGACGCGGCGGCGACGTTCGACGCGCTCGAGCCGGCCAGCCCGCCGGGCTGCTTCTCGCTGTCGCCGCGCGCGGTGAGCGTTGTAGGTCCGGCGCCCTCGCCGTGATACTCGCCTTCGGGCCGCGGCGGCGTCGAGAGAGGGAGGTGCGACCATGGTCAACGGACGAGTGAAGCGGCTGGGATGCGCGATCGGGCTCGCGACCGCCGCGGCGTGCGTGGGCGTGCACGCGCAGACCGACGAGCCGGCCCGCGGCGCGCCGCTGTCCGCCTGGAACGTCGGCCCGAGATCGCGGCCGGCGCTCGAGGCGCTGCGCTTCGGGATGGACGTCGATCAGGCATGGCGCGCGGCGCCGTCGCTCCGCGAGGGGCTCGATGTCCGCCTGCCGCCGGACGAGTACGACGCGGCGCAGGCGCGCCTGCCCGGGCTCGGTCGGGGCTGGATCGGAGGCAACCGCTGGTACCGGACCAAGCACCGCCGCACCGAGTGGCCGCGGGTCGACGGAGCGCGGTGGAAGCTCTCGGTGAGCGGCGGGAACGGGTTGATGAGCGTGACCGCGCGCTACCCGAGCGAGCAGGCGCTGCGCCGCGCGGTCGCGAGCCGGGGCGCGCCGGATCGGGACGCCCGATGGGAGTTCTGGTTCGACGACGCGACCGGCACGCGCGCGGCGTTCACGGGCTGCTTCCAGCCCACGATCAACGGCCAGCCCGACGGGGAGGCGGAGTGCAACCTGGAGCTCATGCCGACGCGCTCGCTCGACGACCTCGTGTCGCAGCTGTTCCCGCGCGGAGGCACGCTGATCGGGCGCGAGCGCGACGCGCTGCCGATCCCCGCCGGGGTCGCGGCGGGAGACCGCGTGACCCGCCACCACCTCACACCGCTGCCCACGAGCCTCTATCTCCCGCTGGAGGTCCAGGTCGACGAGCGCGAGCGCGTGGTCGGGTACCGGACCGCGCTGTCGTACACGTACGACGCCGAGCGGGCGCCGGAGTACCGGCGGGCGCTGCGCGCGCGACTCGGGGTCGAACCGCCGACCCGCGGCTGCGCGTCGGGCCGCTACGCGGGCGCGCCCGTGGAGGTGTGCGCGCGGAGCATGCAGTACGTGGTGACGGTCGGCGCGTTCGACGGGCGCTAGAGCCACGGTTGACGGCGCCCCGTCGCGTCTGGTCTACCTTCGGCCCCGTGAGCCTGGTCGACCAGTTCGAGAGCGTGTTCCGCGGCGCCGAGCGTCGACGCTACGAGTACCATCGGCCCGACGTGAACCGCGTGCTCGTGGTCTGCGATCTCGAGGAGGAGCCCGCCGCGGCGTACACGGCCGAGCTGTCGAAGTTCCTCGTCGAGGTGGAGGGCGCCGAGCTGCGCACGCTGTCGAACGAGGACTACGGCGACGTCGACGCGCTCCGCGCGGCGGTCGACGACTACGCGCCGGACCTGCTCGTGTCGTACCGCAACGTCCGCTACTCGACGTGGCGCTGGCCCTACTCGCTGGGCGTCTACCTCAACACGCTGACCCGCGAGACGGAGTACCCGTGCCTCGTGATGCCCAACCCGCACGAGAAGCCCGACCCGAGGTGGCGTGAGCGGGTCACCGAGCGGGTGATGGTCCTCGCCGACCACCTCACCGGCGACGACCGGCTCGTCGACTGGGGCGCGCGCTTCACGCGCCCGGGGGGCGAGCTGATCCTCACGCACGTCGAGGACGACGCCGTGTTCGAGCGGTACGTCGAGGTGATCGGCAAGCTGCCCTCGATCGACACGCGCGAGGCGCGCGACGACATCTCCGAGCGCCTGCTCAAAGAGCCGCGGGACTACGTCGAGTCGTGCCGCGAGGAGCTCGACCGGCAGGGCCACCTCACGCACGACGTGACCCCGGTGATCACGTGGGGCCACACGCTGGCCGACTACTGCGAGCTCATCGAGGACCACCGCGTCGACCTGCTCATCTTCAACACCAAGGAAGAGGACCAGCTCGCGCTGCACGGCAAGGCGTACTCGCTCGCCGTGCAGCTGCGCGAGACGCCGATCCTGATGCTCTGATGCCCGAACACGACGTTCCGACATGGGTGACCGTCGTCTTCTCGGTGATCCTCGCCGCGATGGTCCTCGCGCTGGCGCTCGAGGAGAAGCTCCACGCGAAGAAGTCGTTCATCACCGGCGTCGCCGCGGTGGTGTCGCTGGTCATCGCCGAGAGCCTCGAGCTGCTGCCGACCCACGACCTGACCAACTCGCTGCACGAGACGGTCGAGATGCCGGTCTACATCGCGGCGATCGACTGGGGCGTGATCGCGATCATCCTCGGCTCGAGCGTCTTCGTGGACGTCACGTCAAAGAGCGGGCTGTTCGCGTGGATCGCGATCCGGCTGACCCGCGCGTCGCGCGGCGACCCGTTCTGGCTGCTCGTCGCCTACTCGCTGATGACGGTGATCTTCAGCGCGCTGCTCAACAACGTGACCGCGATGATCATCGTCGGCTCGCTGTCGGGCGTGTCGCTGAAGAAGCTCGGCCGCACCGAGCAGCTCCTCGGGTTCCTGCTCATCGAGGGCCTGCTCACGAACGTCGGCGGCCTGCTCACGCTGATCAGCTCGGTGCCCAACATCATCGTCGGCCAGACCGCGGGCATCCCCTTCGTCGACTTCTTCCTGCACGCGGGCCCGTACGTGCTCGTCGCCACGATCGTCACGGTGCTGATGGGCGCGCGGCTGTTCGGGATCCGACGCCTGAAGACCGACGAGGAGAAGGAGGCGGCGGCGAAGACGGTCGCGACGTTCGACGAGAGCGAGAGCATCGAGAGCCGCGGGTTCTTCATCTACGGCTCGGTGATGAGCGTGCTGTTCATCCTCGCGATCGCCACGACGAGCCTGTTCGAGATCACGCGCGAGCTGGGGATGGGGTTCGTCGCGCTCGCGTTCGCGGCCGCGATGCTCGTCCGCTACAAGTCGGAGGTCGACCGGTTCTACCGGGCGGTGGACTGGGACCTCATCGGCTTCTTCGCGGCGCTGTTCATCGTGATCAACATCATGGAGCACGCGCGGGTCCTGGACGCGATCGGCGTCGGCCTCGCCTGGATGCTCGAGCTGCCGGGCCAGAGCGCGACGCTGCTCGTCTCGGCGGCGGCGGCCTCGAGCGTGACCGACAACATCCCGCTCGCGGCGATGCTCGCGAACATCCTGCGCGGGCTCGGTACGGAGGCCGACTCCCCGCTGTGGTGGTCGGTCGTCTTCGGCGCGAACCTCGGCGGCAACCTCACGCCGATCGGGTCGGCGTCGACCGTGGTCGCGGTCACGGTGATGAACCGCAACGAGCTCGGGATCACGTTCGCGAGCTTCGTGAAGAAGGCGTTCCCGTTCGCGGTGGTCCAGCTCGTGCTCGCGGTCGCCTACGTCTGGATCTTCCTGTGAGCGACGACGAGTTCACGCTGCTGCACGAGGACGCGCGCATCGCCCTCGGCCGCAAGGGGCCGGTGGTGGTCGCGGTGCTGCACGCCGCGATCGACGAGTCGGTGTTCGATCACATCGACGAGCTCATCGGCGACGCGGACGCGGGCGGCGACGTGTGGCTGCTGCTCGTGCGCGCCGGTGAGTCCCCGTCGGCGATGTCCCGCGGGGCGAGGGCCCGCGGGCGCGCCGTGCTCGGCGCCCACGAGGGCCGGCTCCGCGGCGTCGCGTACGTCAACGCCGGCTCGGGCCTGAAGGCCAAGCTCCTGCGCGGCGCGATGAACGCGGTCCTCAAGGCGGCGCCCTTCGACGCGCGCGTGACCACCGACGTCGCCGCGGCGCTCGACTGGCTCGGTGGCCGCGGCGCGGACGTGACCGGGCTGGCCTCGCGGATCGACGCGCTCTCGCGCTAGCACTAGCTACGTCGGCACGAGCACGTACGACGCGACGACGACGGCGATCGCGACGACGAGCGCGACGGCGACGAAGACGCCCCACTTTCGGGCCGGCGGGGGGATGGTCGACGGGGTCTTGGTCGGCGGCGTCGACGGCGGCCGCTCGCTCAGCGCATCGAGCGACTCGAGCGGCTCGATGATCGACAGCGACGGGGGCACGCCGGCGGGGCGCGGGAGCCAGTTCGCGCGGCGCAGGTTGGTCAGGCACTTGATCGCGAGCTTGTCGGTGCTGTCGTCGTGGTCGAACGCCGCGCCGTCCGGCCCGTCCGGCAGGTGGCTCGGCCCTTCGAATGGGCGAGCCAGGGGCCGGGCGCCCGTCGCGTCGGGCCCGGCGGACCGGGCGAGCGAGAAGGTGAGGTCCAGGCGCCTCGGCGGCCCCTTCACCGCCGGGCGGCCGGGCGCCGTCTCGAGCTCCTGTGGCTGCCAGCTCGCCGACTCGACGAGCGCGAGCTCGTCGCGCTTGACCCGGTTGGCGGCCATCGCGGCGAGCACGTTCATGTCCATGTTCACCGTCACCGTCTCGGTGCGCGGCCGGGACGCCGCGACGGTGTCGTCGTCGTCCTCGTCCGGCCCGTCCTCGTCGGGCATCGAGAACTTCTCGGTGATCCACGCGCGGGTGTAGGCGAGCTCGATCCCGAACATCTCGTTGACGATGAGCCGCAGCCTCTCGCGCGCCGCCTCCGGGTCGTCGAGCAGCGCGCGGAGCCGGTCGGCGACCGCGAGGCCGCTGGCGGGGCGATCGAGCGCGTCGCGCGCCATCATCGCGAGCACCACGTCGTCGAGCTCGGGTGGCACCTCGGAGTTGTCGTCGCTCGGCGGGGTCGGGGCCGGGTTCAGCAGCCGCGTGAACAGATCCAGGCCTTGCTCACGGCCGGCGAAGTCGCGCCCCGTCAGCACCTCCCACAGCACGACCCCGAGCGCGAAGACGTCGGTGCGCCGGTCGACGGACTCCCCGCCCGCCTGCTCGGGCGCCATGTACCGGAGCTTGCCCTTGACCATCTTCGCGTTGGTCACCTCGAGGCGGCCGTGCGCCTTGGCGACGCCGAAGTCGATGAGCTTCACGCGGGCGCTCTCGGAGATCATCACGTTCTGCGGGCTGACGTCGCGATGCACGATCGACAGGGGTCGGCCCATGTCGTCGACCGCCTCGTGCGCCGCGTGCAGCGCCGTCGCGACCTCGGCCGCGACGTAGATCGCCACGTCGACGGGGATGTCGCGCTCGAGCCGGCGCAGCTCGTCGACGATCCGCGCGAGCGAGCAGCCGTGCAGGTACTCCATCGCGAGGAACCGCCCGGCGTCGGACTCGCCCGCGTCGAGCACGCGGACCACGTTGCGGTGGTGGATGTGGGTCAGCGTGCGGACCTCGTCCTGGAACATCCGGATGATCGACGACACCTCGCGCAGCGCGGTGCGGATCACCTTCACGGCCACGATCTCGCGGTCGGGCGGGCGATGCGCCAGGTAGAGCGACGCCATCCCGCCCGACTCCAGCGGGGCGACGATCCGGTACGGACCGAGATCGTCGCCGGGTGAGAGCTCCTGGAGCACGGTAGTCGAATGCTACTGCCACCGGGCCAGCCGCCGCTAGCTACCGGTCCTCGCGCCTCCAGACGAACCGCAGCCCCGACCAGGTCTCGTCGATCGCGCAGACCTTGTTGTCGACGAGCCCCTCGGACAAGCCGAACGCGCGCACCGCGTTGCCGTCGAGATCGGTCGGCACGCCGCTCGACCTCTTGGGCCAGCCGACCCACAGCCCGCCGTCCTTGGCGATCCGTCGCCGAGCCACGCCGAACCGCTTGGTCAGCTGCGCGGCCGAGGTCACGAAGAGCACCACCACGTCGATCGGCGCGCGCCCGCGCAGGCTCGCGGTGACCGCGCAGTCGTCCGGCGGATCGAGCGCGTCGACGAACCCGTCGGGCGCGTTCAGCAGCGCCACGCGGTGGCCCGCCTTCATCCCCAGCTTCTGCACGAGCGGCGTCCCCGAGTACCCGGCCATGTCGCGGCCGAGTTTACGCGACGCCTCGCGCGGCGGTGCGGCACAATCTCGCGGGTGACGTACCGCGAACCGCCCGGCGGGGTCCCGTGCGAAGCGCACGGGCTCCGGTACGACCCGCGCACCCACCCCGGGTGCGTGCTGTGCCGGCGCGCGGCGGGCGAGGACGTCGAGGACGCTCCGCGCTCCTGGTGGTCGTGGCAGCGCGCGGTCGGGGTCGGGGTCGCCCTCGTCGTGGTCGCGGGCGGCGGCCTCGCGCTCGCGCGCCCGCTGCTGTGGCCGAGCGCCGACGCGGAAGCGGTGCGCGCGTACCTCGAGCCGACTCGCGCGCGCCTCCTCCACGACGCCCGCGCGCAAGAGGACATCGCGCTGCGCATCCGCACGCTCTCGGACGAGCTCGCGACCGCCCCGTGGGGTCGCGTGCGACGCGGTCTGCCCGAGGCGCGCGCGCTGCACGCGCGCCTCCTCGCGCAGCGCGCCGCGCTGGCGCGCATCCCGGCGCCACCGTCCGCGCGGCGCCATCGCGCGCTCGTCGACGCGATGTACGCCGCGATCGAGCGCTCTTCGAACGCCTGGATAGCGTCCATCGAGCTGGCCGATCGGGCGGACCGCGACCTGACCGGTCGCCGCGCGCGGGTGCGGCAAGCCCGCAACGAGGCGCTCACCCGAGCGCTCGAGCGCGCGCACCGCGACTACGTCGAGAGCTGCGAGCGGCTGCTCGTGGAGGACGCGCGGCTCGCGCGCCGTCACGGGTGGCCGTGGACGAGCGCGCTGGACCTCGACTGCGGGCGTTGACCGCGCGGCGCGGGCGGTATGCTCGCGAGCGATGTCGATCGAAGCCCTGCTCGAGGAGTTCCCCGTGCGCGTCGAGGCCCCCGTCGCGTGGGGGCAGATGGACGCGTTCGCGCACGTGAACAACACCGTCTACTTCCGCTGGTTCGAAGACGCGCGCCTCGCCTGCTTCGAGCGCGTCGGGTGGCTCCGCGTGATGGAGCAGACCGGCGTCGGCCCGATCCTCGCGAGGACGCAGTGCGTGTTCAAGCGGCCCCTCGCGTGGCCCGATCGCATCACCGTGGGCGCCAAGATCGAGGACCTCGCCGAGGACCGCTTCACGATGGTCTACCGCGTGGTCTCGCACACCCACGACGTGATCGCGGCCGAGGGCGACGGCCGGCTGATCTCGTTCGACTACCGCGCCGCGAGCAAGGCGCCGATCCCGACCGAGGTCCACGAGGCCCTCGCCTCGCTGTAGCAGGCTGCTGAAAGCAGCCGCTCCCGTGCCGCGCGCGGAGCGCGCGTGCCCGTGCCCCTGCCCGTGCCCGACTCGCTCGGGTCGCGCGCTTCGGGGACGACGCGAGTGAGCTCGGGGCACGTGAACGGGGAGCGGGCCCGGGGCCGGCGCTCGACGGTCGCTTCGGGACCTCTTCAGCCGCCTGCCGCGTAGCCCTCGAACGCGATCGGCCCGAGCATCTCGTCTGGGATCCCGAACGCGTCGACGAGCGCCACCGCCCCCTCGCGGACGTCGGCGCACTGCCGGTCGAGGAGCTTGCGGAGCGCGCGCGCCTTCTGCGGCTCGAAGTAGCCGTTCTCCAGGAACCAGCCCACGTCCTCGTGGATGCGCCACACCGCCCAGAGCGCGCGCAGGCCCTCGAGCGCGTCGCGCTCGGGTCCGCCGTCGAGCGCCTCGATCGCGTCGAGGAAGCAGGTGTGCACGTGCGCCTCCACGTGCGCCCGGGCCAGCGCGACGGCGTGCGCCTGGATGGCCGTGAACGCCTCGAACGAGTCGAGGCCCGCGTCGGTGCGGCGCTTCAGGCGGCGCGCCGCCGAGACGAGCAGGTTGTGCGCGCGGAAGCGCAGCGCGTCGCCGTGGAAGCCCGCGTCGAGCAGGTGCTCGTCGTCTTCGCGTCGCTTGTGGATGGGGTTGGTCTCGAGCAGCGCCCGCCGCGCGCGCGCCCCGACCTCGGACAGCAAGGTGCCGAGCAGGTTGTCCGAGAGCTGCTTGGCGAAGCCGGTCAGCAGACTCTTGGCGACGAGCTGCAGCAGCACCGTGTTGTCGCCCTCGAACGTCGCGAAGACGTCGACGTCCTTGCGCAGCTCGCAGATCCGGTTGCGCGCCAAGAACCCCATCCCGCCGCAGCACTCGCGCGCCGCCTGCGTGGCGTCGATGCCGTGCCACGTCGCGAGCGCCTTCACGCCGGCCGCGAGGGCCTCGATCTCGCGGTTGTCCTCGCCCTCGTGGTCGCGCCAGCGCCGCTGCAGGTCCGCCGCCGCGAAGTGGTGCGCGTACGCCGCGGCCACGTGGGGGAGCAGCCGGCGTTGATGGGCGGGGTAGTCCAGCAGCGCCTGCTCCGGCTCGCCCTCGGGGCCGAACTGTCGGCGCAGCGCGCCGTAGCGGACCGCGGTGGCGAGCGCGACCTTCGACGCGGTGACCGCCGCCGCGCCGACGCTGATCCGGCCGCCGACGAGCGTGCCGAGCATGGTGAAGAAGCGCCGCGACGGGCTCGCGATCGGCGAGTGGTAGGTCCCGTCCTCGTCGACGCTCGCGTAGCGGTCGAGCAGGTGCTCGCGCGGGACCTCGACGTGGTCGAACCACAGCCGCCCGTTGTCGACGCCGTCGAGCCCCATCTTCGGCCCGCAGTCCTGCACGCGGACCCCGGCGAGCGGCGCGCCGTCCTCGTCGCGGATCGGCACGTAGAACGCGTGCACGCCGTGGCGCTCGCCCTGCGTCTCGAGCTGCGCGAACACCACCATCGCCTGCCCGTGCAGCGCCGCGTTGCCGATCCACTCCTTGCGCGCCGAGGCGCTCGGGGTGTGCAGCACGAAGCGATCCCCGTCGAAGCGCGCCACCGTCTCGAGGTCGCGCACGTTGCTGCCGTGCCCGAGCTCGGTCATCGCGAAGCCGCCGAGCAGCGACGCGTCGCCCACGCGCCCGAGCAGCTGCGCGTGCTGACGCGCGGAGCCGAGGTTCAGGATCGCGCCGCCGAACAGGCCGAACTGCACGCCGAGCTTCACGACCAGGCTCAGGTCGTGCATCGCGAGCGCCTCGAAGTGCTTCACGAACCGGTCCATGCGCCCCGCGCCGCCGTGCTCGATCGGGAAGGCGAGCGCGCCGATCCCCTCTCCGGCGAGCACGAGCAGCTGCTCGAGGACCCGCGCGCGGTGCGCGGCCATGGTCGGCGCGTGGTCGAGCGCGAGGCGCGGATCGCGGACCAGCGCGCGCACGCGCTCCCAGTCCTCGCGGTGCTCACCGTCGAGCGCGCGGGTCATCGCGCCGACGTCGAACGGGGGCGCCGCCTCCTCGAAGTCGTGCCGCACCGGCGGCCGGTCCTCGAAGAAGTGGCGCGCGACCTCGCGGCCCACGATCCCGAGCGCCGCCTCGATCTCGGACAGGGCGAGCGCCTTCGCCTCGCGATCCGAGGGCGATCCGTCGAGCTGCGCGAGCGCGAGGCCCAGGTCGACGAGCCCGCCGCGCTCGGTCGCGTCGAGGGCGCGCGAGCGCTCG
>Ga0070728_10002988_pt1 | contig 19649 bp, 18 predicted proteins | sample tdDd471_FD_66723 | JGI IMG/M metagenome (GOLD analysis project Ga0070728, IMG submission 66723) | Marine sediment microbial communities from the Atlantic coast under amendment with organic carbon and nitrate - tdDd47.1 | ecosystem: Environmental > Aquatic > Marine > Coastal > Sediment | place... | reverse complement strand
TTGTAACTGATGCTCCTACACCAACAGCTACACAACAGCCAGAATCGGAAAAATCAAATAACAAGCAAGATACAGATAGTAAATATCCTATATCGTTTTCATGGAAAAGTGACGAGATAATTATGACACCACAGAATCAAGATCCACTTGGCTCATGTGCAGTTTTTGCTACTATGAGTATGTTTGAAACACATATTGCGATGACAACTGGTGAATTGATCGACTTATCTGAAATGCACTTTGTATTGACTTCAGAGAAGTGGTCCAACGATACAGGAGTATCCCCAGAAGTAGTTCTTGATTTCATTACTACAGAAGGTATAGTAACGGAAGAAAAGATGCCATACAAACCGCATGAAGCAAGTGCTGAACCAGTTGAAAATGATTATGGTTATGACTATATCTTAGATGTAAATTGGGGAAGTGAGGTTCTGGCAGATAACCCATCTGCAGAGCGTATTGAAGCAATGAAGAGGAATTTATTAGAACATGGCCCTGTAGTCACAAATGTTGCATTACATAATGATTTTGGGTATTACAGAAAAGGTATTTATGAATGTGATGAAAGTTCAGGTGTCGCAGGTGGACATTGGCTTGTAATATTAGGTTGGAAAGACGCTGAAGACATCAAGAGTGGTGGTTACTGGATTTGTAAAAACTCATGGGGTCCAAGATGGGGTGAAGGTGGCTTTTGCAACATAGCATACGATGATCCATCTGGAATAGATGATTATATATTATACTATATCGATACTCCTAAAGACAATGTTGAAGCTACTATGAATAACTTAGATAAGTAAAAACTCTAATCCTATATAATAAAAGAGCCATGCTAAGCAACTTAAAAGCATGGCTCTTTATGTAAGGTGGTAATAATCAATTTATATCTATTTCAAATACTTATTTAGTTCATCCATTTTCTCGACTACAAATAGTCCATCTCTTATTATAGAAACTCTTTCACCATTATGTTTTACAATACTGATTTCAGCAATTTCCTCAAAAGGTATAGTGATGTCCGTATGTTTCCCAGTATATTTACCATAACCGTTTCCTTTTGCAGTTATCTCTCGTCCATCTTGATTATACACTTGGACAGATTCTCTTCCCCTATAGCATGTATCACCAATAGCGAAGTGAGGACCTGTCTTTTCTGCAATTAAAACTGGCAGTAGCTGGCTTATATCATATTTCTTAGCCATAGTATATGCTCTAGTATTAGTACCTATTGCAAATTCACCCATTGGCAATGTTTCATGAGGATCCAGTAAATTTTCTTTTATATATGATTTATTTTCGATATCATTCTCAAAATTACTGCATGTATATGATACAATAATTCCATCTTTAAATTCAATCTTTAAATTTTCATACAACATACCCATAAGATAAACACTGCTTACATGAAGCATTCCATTTGTTCCTTCTAGCTTAGGGCTAGTAAAAACCTCACCAACTGGAACATTAACACTGGCTACACAATTAAAAAAATTAGTTTGTTTGGCAATATCTTCGATTGTTTGCATCTTAATTGAAAGATTTGTTTTGTTCTCACCTTTTCCTATTACTTCAATAATGTCCGCTTCATCTAGAACGGATATAATGTTTTGATGTAAATCAGTATACAAATCATTATCCAATGTATTAATTTCAATCATTTCATTAAAGATGTCTTTATAATTTCTACCTATTTCAGGTATTGGGTATCCTATAGCAGTGTATGAAGTCTTAGCTCTTGGTACATATTTACTCTTTAAATTAAACATACCCATAGTTAAACTAGATTTTGCTTTTTTCTGCTCATCTATATAATTAAACTTAACATCATATACTTCTGGAGAAAATAAAGACTCCCCAAAAGTACATGTCATAGCATATCCTGAGCTTTCTGACACAATATCAATATGTTTCTCGTATAATTTTTCTTGATGTTCAATAATAGATTTAGTGTATTCTTTGCTAATATATATGCTATCATCTAACCTATGATCATACTTCATTTGCTTAGTAGGCTTTTTAGAGAAAAGTACATTACAAACGCATGATTCAAGGCCATATTCTCTAAATTTCTCTATACTCTTAGCTATAACACGTTCAAAGCCTATAGGATATACCAATAGTACAGATCTAAATCCTTCAAACTTCTTTCCATATCTTTTAAAGCTTTGTATATATGGAATGACATATGCATCAGCCATTTTTGATATAGTCTCACTAGATAGTGAGTTTATATATTTTGCAGACTCTATCTCATTTTTACTTATATATTTTCCATACTTAAACAAATAGCGTAAATCTGTAAAATCGCTTTTAGTAGAAATATTCTTATAATAATCATATTTAATATCATTTTGCTTAATGATATCTAATTCATTATTTAGCATACTCCTTTTAATTTCAAAATCCGCTATACTTTGACTAATCCTATCCTTTGCATCATTTAATTTTTTAGAGACGATTTCGTATACTTCTAAGAATAAATCGAATGCAAGCAAAAGTATTGCTTTGTTGTGTTCATACACTGCAGTTATACATTCTCTAATAGCGTAGCTCAAATATGACAATTCGAAACCAAACTCTTCTCCGATAGTTTCTAATGCATATTTAGAATTAATAAAGCTTGTGCTATAGTTCTTATCAACTACATCTTCAAACAGCTTGTAATTCTGTTTTAAAAGTTCATCAAATGATGAGTCTATAAAGTATTCATCACACAAATTTCTTTCTAGCTGTATTAAATCTAGCAAAAACTCACTTGTCTTTTTAAAATAAGGACACTTGGATCTATCTGCTATAGAAACTATCTTATCTACTGATGCTGTATAACTATCAGCATCATACTCTACAATTTCTTTATATAAACTATTAATCATTGCTGCTACTTTCTAGTCGCAAAGGTGGCATGCTACAAAATGCCCTTCTTTCACTTCCTTGAACTCAGGACGCACATCTTTACATTTGTCAATTGCCTTTTTACACCTACCATAGAATTTACATCCCTTCGGTAAATCTATAGGACTAGGTACATCCCCTTCAATTAGCATATTTTCTCTCGCATCTTCTATATCGGGGTCAGCAATTGGTATAGCTGCAAACAATGCTTCAGTATAAGGATGCAATGTATTTTCAAACAACTCATCACATTCAGCTAACTCTACTATAGAGCCAAGATACATAACAGCTATCCTGTCAGATATATGCTTAACCATTGATAAATCGTGAGCTATAAATAAATATGTTAAGCCTAGTTGTTTTTGAAGATTAATAAGCAAATTAACAATTTGAGCCTGTATTGATACATCAAGCGCTGATATAGGTTCATCGCAGACAATAAACTCAGGATCAATCGCTAACGCTCTTGCAATGCCTATACGCTGACGTTGCCCACCTGAGAATTCGTGAGGAAATCTATTTGCATGCTCCTTGTTCAATCCAACTAATTTCAAAAGTTCATAGACTTTTTCATCTTTCTCTTTTTCATCATACATGTTATGTATGTCAAGACCTTCTTTAATAATGGTCTTAACTGTCATGCGACCATTTAAAGAGGCATAAGGATCTTGAAATATGATCTGACATTCCTTGCGGAATTGCAGCATCTCTTTTTTAGAAAATTCTGATATATTCTTTCCCTTAAAAAGGATTTCTCCACCATTAGGATTATAAAGGTCTATTATAGTCCTTCCTGTAGTTGTTTTTCCACAGCCAGATTCACCAACTAATCCTAGAGTTTCTCCCTTTTCTATAGCAAAGCTAACATCGTCGACGGCTTTCAGAACTTTCTTCTTACCAGCTCTAAAATATTTACTCAGATTATTTACTTCAAGAATATTTTTAGCCATTATAACCCACCTCAATTCTTTTGAACAAATCTACTTTTGGTGCTTTATCATTCATAAGCCAACAACTAACAGTATGTTGATCTTCTGATGAGTATTTAGGAGGCATTAATCTATTACATATACCCATTCTATGTTCGCATCTTGGTGCAAACGGACACCCAGCAGGAGGAGATAACAAGTCAGGTGGACTACCTTTTATAGAATATAGCTCTTCAGATTTATCAGAGTTTAGTTTTGGTACTGAGTTAAGTAATGCCCAAGTATATGGATGCTTTGGATTATAAAATATATCACGAGTAGTGCCACTTTCTACAATCATTCCACCATACATTACAAGAACTCGTTCTGCCATACCAGCAACTACTCCAAGGTCATGAGTTATCATAATAACTGACATTTTATTTTGTACTTGCATCTTCTTAATTAGCTTTAATATCTGTGCTTGCACGGTAACATCTAAAGCAGTTGTAGGCTCGTCTGCAATTAATATTTTGGGATTGTTTATAAGTGCCATCGCTATCATAACACGTTGTCTCATACCACCTGAGAACTCATGAGGATACTGTCTAATACGCCTTTCAGGAGCAGGTATATTAACCTGGTTCATCATTTCTAATACTCTTGTATTTATCTCTGTATTGGATAAGTCAGTATGCAACTTTAAACTTTGAGCAACCTGATAACCAACTCTTTTTGTTGGGTTCAGTGAAGCCAAAGCATCTTGGAATATCATGCTAACAATAGTTCCTCTAAACTCATTTAGCTTCTTAGTATTATACTCTAATATATTTGCATCATTAATAAATACCTTAGATGAAGGTTTGATTTCACCTGGGTCATGAATTAATTTCATTAGAGATTTAGCAGTAACAGATTTGCCACTCCCTGATTCTCCAACAATAGCTATGGTTTCTTCCTCAAACAAATCAAAGGAAACTCCTCTAACTGCTTGAACTTCCCCTGAATATGTATGAAAAGAGACCTTAAGATCTTGAACTTCTAAAACTTTTTTACGCATCTTATATCTCCTACTTCCTTAATTTTGGATCGAGTGCATCTCTTAATCCGTCACCCAACAGATTAAAGCAAAGCATTGTTATTGATATTAAAATCGTTGGAACTAATAATTGATAAGGGTAAAATAATATCATCTGTTGTGATTCAGCACACATAGCTCCCCAGCTTGTATTTGGCGACTGTATACCAAGTCCTATAAAGCTTAAGAATGCTTCAGCAAATATCAACCCTGGTACAGTTAATGTTGTAATAATTATTAATGTAGACATAACATTAGGGAACATATGCTTTTTAATTATTCTCCAAGGCGAAGATCCAAGCGCTATAGATGCATGTACAAAATCAAAATTCTTTAGTTGTAGTACTTGTGATCTTACCATCCTTGCTGCCCCAATCCAGCCAGTCAAAGTTAATGCAAGTATAAGTGATGTTAATGTAGGCTTTAAGATCATAGATATTAATATTATTACAAGCATTTTAGGTACAGATCCTATTACCTCAACGATTCTCATCATCAATTTATCTGCTCCATCTCCAATATAGCCTGCAACTCCTCCATAAATTAACCCTACAGTTATATTTACAAGTGCTCCAATTACACCAATTGCCATGGATACTCTACCAGCAATCCATGTTCTTGCAAATAAATCTCTGCCCAAACTATCCGTACCAAACCAATGCTCTGCACTTGGTGTCTGATTCCTTGCCATAGGATCAACTTCTGTATATGAATAGCCGCTAATATAAGGGCCTATTATTGTCATTACTATCATCAATATCAGTATTATGCATGATGCTATAGCAGCTTTGTTTTTCTTTAATCTTCTAAATGCATCTTGCCAGTATGTTAAACTTTCTCTTGATATTGTTTCTAAGTCATCAGAAACATTTTTATCAAATTTAAAATCATCCTCCAAATACACATCTACTTGATTGTCAATTGTTTTAGACATTATCTATATATCCTTTCTACTTACTATCTGTCAATCTGATTCTAGGATCAATTGCCATATACAATAAATCAACCAAGAACATAGCAAAAATATACATTACAGCTATAAATATGGTTTGACCTATTATCATAGGATAATCCCTTCCAGTAACAGATGAAATGAAGTATGATCCAATCCCTGGTATAGAGAATATTGTTTCAAGTACAAATGTACCAGTAAAAATAAGTGCTAACTCAGGTACTATAATCGTTACAATAGGAAGCATAGCATTTCGCAATATGATCTTGAAAGTTAATTGAGTTCTTGAAAACCCTATGGATTCAGCAGCTAATACATAATCTTGATTCATGACATCAAGCCAGCTGGTTCTCATATATCTAGCATGTACACCAATAGAGCGAACACCAAAAGCTATTGAAGGTAGTACTGTAAATATAAAACTACCCCATCCAGTAACTGGGAACAATTGCATTTTTACAGCAAAGAAATATTGTAATACTGTCGCTAATACAAAGCTTGGTATAGATACACACAAAAGTGATAAAAACATAGTAAAATAGTCCATAACTTTACCACGTTTGTAGGCAGCTAATATACCTAATAGCAATCCAATAGGAATACCAAAGATAAGCCCTTGAAAACCTATTCTTGATGATACTGGCACTCCAGCCTTTAGAATTGATACAACTGAGCGGCCTGGATTCACGAATGATTCTCCCAAATCACCATGGAATACTAATTTCTTTAAATATATAAAATATTGAGTATAAACAGGCTTATCCAATCCATGCTTAGCCATATAATTTGCTTGCACATCTTCAGGAAGTTTTTCAACTAGCTCACCTAGTGGATTACCTGGCAATAAGTACATCATAAAAAATGTAATTGTTATAACTAAAAATATGGTAATAAGCATATGCATGAATCTAGTAGCAAGATACTTTTTCATTTTCCAACCCCTTCGTATAATAAAATATAATGGCTCCCGTAGATACCCCTTCGGGAGCCAATTAACTATTGTAGTTTTATTATTTTTCTAGTTTGTTTCTGGTCTTCCTACTGTATAAACAGTCTTAAACTGTGTTGCTGCATAGTTTTGGTTTATGAAGCCCTTGATGTAGATTCCATTCATCATAGAACTCATTGGATGATAGATAGGAATTATTATGCAGTCTGTTTCAACAAGTAACTTTTCAGCTGCTGAGAATAATTCTAGCCTTTCTGCTGTATCGGTACTTGCATTTGCTGCATCAATTAATTTGTCATATTCAACATTGTCATATCCTGTGTTTGTATTATGTTTTTCTAGATATGTAGCCCAACCATTTAGGTATGTTGAAGGATCATTGTAGTCAGCATATGAAGTTACATATGTCATACCGAACTCACCATCTGCTCTTCTTTGTCTTGCAACACCAGATTCTACTTGAACTACCTCCAAGTTAAGCCCTAGGTTGTTTTTAATAACTTCGTAAAAATATTCAGCTTCAGTTTTTGAGCTTGCTGCTGTGCTACCAACAAGGTATTCAATTGAGTACAATGATGGATCAGGATCTAGTCCAAGTTCTGTTAAACCTTCTATTAATAATGCTTTAGGATCAGAGACACTTTCTGCAAATGCTTCCATAACGTTATATCCAGATTCATTACGGAAATTAATTCCGTCCATTTGTAGTTCTGATGGTACATATCCTGTTGCAGGAATTGCCATATCAGTTTTTAGCATCATTGCTGCTTCTTCCTTGTCGATACATGCCGCAATTGCTCTTCTTACCTTTGCATTACCCAATATATTGTTACCATTATCATCAACATATTTTGTATTCATAAATAATGAGTATGTTCCACTTAGTATATAATCGCCATAAGAGAATTCATTTGTTGCGATTAGCTTTTGACGCCATTCTGGAACAGAAACAGACGCTCTGTCTATTGTGTGGTTCATTAGTTCACTCATCATAGCTTGCATATCACGAATAAGTTTTAGATTTATTTGCCCTAGTTTAACTTCTTCAGCATTCCAATACGCGTCGTTCTTAACTAAAGTCATTTTTGAATCATGTACCCATTCAGATAATTTGAATGGTCCACATGACATTGTTGTTTCAACACTTGTACCAAATTGGCTACCCCACTCATTAACTAAATCTTCACGTGTAGGTGTAAAATATGGTTGATATGTTAACTGCACAAAGTATGGTGTAACCTTTTCAAGTGTAATCTCAAGTGTGTTTTCATCAAGTGCTTTTATACCTACTTCATCTGGTGTAATCTCACCTTTTACACATGCTGCAGCGTTTTTAATATCAAATAGCATATAAGATACTGGTGAAGCATTTGCAGGATCTAATATTCTTCTAATTGAGTATGCATATTGTTCTGCTGTAACTTTTACGCCATCTTCCCAATTAAAATCTCTTAGCTTAAATGTGTAAACTAGTCCGTCATCACTAACTTCCCAGCTTTCAGCACCTCCACCAACAATCTTAAGACCATTAGTACCTTGTGCAATCTCTGTTAGTGGTACATTAACATTACAAATAATCATTGCATCCATTGATTTGTTAGTCATAGTACCATCTATTACTGAAGGATCATAATATAAAATGTAGTTAATAAATTGTTGAGCATCAATTTCCTCTTCAGATACTTGTGTTGCCTCAACTTCATTATCTGCATCATCACCTTCTGGCATAACTGCACCTGAGTTTGCAGTTACTGCAGGAACTGCATCGTTGTTTGCTGCCTCTTGTCCACATGCGCTAAGAAGCATTAACAATGCCATAAGTACGCACATAATAGTAGTTATTTTTTTCATTTTGTAACTCCTCTCTAAAGTTGTCCCTTTTTAGGATATCTAATATAAATTATTCCATAATAGAATAAAGTCCCTACTCACTTTTATCTTTGCTTATAAGTTTTATAAACGAAAATAGCAATCTAACACCAAAGCCTTTTGCTCCTCTTGGGTTATAACCCATTGCCATAATTGATGCATTAGTTGAAGCCATGTCTATGTGAATCCATGGTTTTGATTTAACAAAGTTGCTTAAAAATGTTCCAGCAACAATTGCCCCTGCACCTTTTCTTGAGCTGGTATTTTTCATATCAGCTACAGTAGACATTAAATATGATTTGTATTCATCATATAAAGGTAACCGCCATATTTTTTCATTAGTTTCTTTTGAGGCTGCATAAAGACATTTATATAGTTCATCGTCATTAGAAAATGTTGCTGCACATACACTACCTAAAGCTACTGCTGAATTGCCAGTAAGTGTTGCAATATCCACAATCAGCTCTACATCTTCCATATCGCTTGCATAGCTCATAGCATCGGCTAATATCAGCCTGCCTTCTGCATCTGTGTTGCCTATCTCTATATACTTTCCTTCTCTTGAGAGTATAACGTCACCTGCACGATATGACTTTCCATCTATCATGTTTTCGCAAGTAGGAATTAGAGCAATAATATTAACTTTCTGCTTGGTCTGTGAAACAGCTTTCATAAGTCCTAGCACTGCTGCTGCTCCACCCATATCAGATTTCATGTACTCTAGGCCTTCAGATTTTTTTAGATTGTACCCTCCAGAATCAAAAGTAACCCCTTTTCCTACAACAGCAGTATATGATTTATTTTCAGGATTTCCTGTATATTTCATCTCAATTAATTTTGAAGTATTCTCTGAAGCTTTACCTACTTCAATCAAACAATTAAAGCGATTCTCTTTAAGCCATTCAGTGTCATATACATTTACATCAAATCCATATTCATCACTAATTTCAATAGCTTTTTCTCCAAATGAAGTCGGTGTTAAATAGTTTGGAGGATCATTAATCAAGTCTCTAGCTAAATTAACTCCACCTGCAAGTGCTTCACCTTGCAATATTGCTTTATACAAAATTGCTTTATCTAATTGAGATATAATTTTTATATTTTTAACGGAAACATCATTTTTACGACTTGTATAGGCATTGTATGTATACAATGTCATTAGTATTGATTTAACTATGTTTTCAACAAATGCATTAATATCTCCAACATATTTAATATCATCGCTATCTATCAGGAAATTATAATCTTTGAACTTCTGTCTTTGAGCAATTTTTACTCCTTCAGCTACTGCTAAGCGTGTTTTTTCATTAGTTAAAGCTTCTTGATTTCCTAATCCAATAAATATTACATGCTTTACACAATCATTTTCAAAACTATTTATACAGTACACTTCTCTATCTTTACCGCAAAATAGATTGTTGTCTTTTAAAGAATCAAATATTTTTTTATGTTCATTGCTAAGACATCTGTCTTCAAAACAAAATGTAATGTAATTATCTGTTTCTATATTTTTATAATGACTAACTATATATTTCACTATAGCCTCTCCTTATCTTTTAAAAAGTATTGCTTCCTAGTTTAATTAGTACGTTCTATTATTTTCTTTGTCTATCACCTATCTTAAAGTGTAAAGTCGCTTTAACGTATTAAATTGATAAACACATATTATCACACCGTATAATAATATTCAATTATATTAATAATTTATTACTATAATGTTTTATATATGTTATTCAATTTTATTATTATATATAGGTAAAAAAATTTATTTGCTAATATAATTAAGAGCTCAAAGATTAGAATATTCAATGAACTCTTATATCACTGATTAGTATTCTTATGTTTCTGTTCTAGCCCTTAAATGCCACTGCTTGTATTTCAACTAGTGCATCTTTTGGTAAGCGCGCTACCTCAACTGCAGCACGTGCTGGAAATGGAGAATTAAAGAATTCTCCATATACTTTGTTCATGCCAGCAAAGTCATCCATGTCATTTAAGAATACTGTTGTTTTTATTACGTTATCCATTGATAAGTTAACATATTCTAAAATAGATAATAGATTTTTTAATGATTGCCTAGTTTGAGATGATATATCATCTGGCATATCTCCAGTATCTGGGTTTATAGGTAATTGACCAGATATATATACGTAGTCGCCTGCCTCAATAGCTTGTGAATAAGGCCCTATAGCAGCAGGTGCTAATTTTGTTTCAATTTTCTCTTTCATAATATACACTCCTCCGTAAATATTTTTTATTATTCTAATTATATATTATTACGATAATTTAGTATTATTATATTGTAATAATTTTTTATTGTCAATGCAAAATTTTATAACTTACATACAAAAAGCCAAAGCAAATGAATGCTTTGGCCTAAAAACAAATTTTATAGATTAAATAATTTTTACTTTTTCTTGATTATACCTAAGTACCTATATATTGTAGCTTCTGATACTTTTAGTGCGTGTGCAGCCTCGCTAACAGCTCCTTTTATTAAGAATATACCATTGTTATTCAATTCAGAAACAACTAATATCTTTTCATCTTGATCCATACGCTCTGGTGGAATATTTAATTCATTAACGATCTTATGCACACTTTCAAGTGTAAGTTGCTTTACAGACTTACTTAAAGTCTCTGATGGCTGCTCACTATGGACTTCTTGGGTAGGCGTACCCAAAAAGCTATTTAAAAATGATTGAGCTTGGTGCAGCTTGTCTACCTCCATGTTTATACATAGTATACCAGCTATTTTATCTTCATCATCTCTTATAAAGTACGTAGCACATTTTAATTGCTTACCACTTATTGACACCCCTCTATAATTACAAATAAAAGGATTTTTAAAATCATCACCATCATTTATCTTTTGAAGGACTAGATCTGTAGCAGGTGCACCTAATTCTCTACCACTAATATGGTTATTCCTAATTGCTACAACTGATTTATCAAGATTAGTAGTATCATGCAAAACAACTTCAGCATCATTACCTAAAAAGTCAGCTAGAAAATCAACCAAACTTACATATTTTTCAATAAATTCGTTCATATATATGCTCCTAAATAGTAAATTCTTTATTGTCTAATACCTATAATAAAATAAATAGTCATATTTTTCAATGGTTTTAAATAATTTGTTCTATTTTTATAATTTTTTACTGACTCAATAATTTATTTTTAATAAAATAAATTTTTTTGTTGATAATTTTTTATAATATGATAAAATCAAATGGAGGAATATTCTTATAAATTTTTTTGGGAGGAAATTATGACAGAAAAGAAGAACACAAGAGTTAGTCTAAGTATGGCAGTTACATTGTCAATTGGCGCTATCATAGGTTCAGGTATTTTTGTTTACACAGGTTTTGGCGTTCAATACTGTGGAGCAGCAATTCCTTTGGCATTTGTTTTAGCAGCAATCTTGACATGTTTTATGACATTGCCATCAATGCAACTAGGTAGCGCGATCCCTGCTACAGGTGGTACCTACATGTATGTTTCAAGGTTCACACACCCTTTCTTCGGTTTTATTCAAATTTTGAATTCGTTGATTGGCACATTGAACATTGGAATCCTTACAGGTACATTTGGCGTCTACTTTGCAGCTGCATTCTTAAGTAACTCTGTAATTGGAGGAAGAATAGCCGGCGTAGTAATGTTGGTGATCTTAGCAGTTATCGCTACAAAAGGTATTAGATTATCTGGTCGTCTACAACAAGTTATTGTTTTAGTACTTTGTGGTTCATTGATTATTTACACATTATCAGGATTTAACGATCTAAACTCAGAGTATTTCACATTTGCAAAAATGATGAAGCCACTAGGTGGTATAAGTGGATTATGGGCAGCAATAGCTGTTGTTCGCTACACACTACAAGGTGGTACTATTGCATTAGCGTATGCAGAAGAGATGGAAAACCCTGGCAGAGACGTTCCTCTTTCATTCTTCATTGGTGTTGGCGTTACAGCAGTTATCTACGCAGTAGTTGGTTGGATATTCGTTGCAACAGCACCTTATGATGTAATTGCAGGTAAATCATTGAGCGTCTCAGCTGAAATGATTATGAGCGGTGTTTGGTTGAAAATATTCTTAGTTGGCGGCGGAATGTTAGCAACAATGACAACATTAAATGGATCATTAATCATGTATCCACGTATTCACTGGGCAGCAGCAAGAGATGGTATATGGCCAGAGATCTTTGCAAAGAAGAACAAAAACAACGTACCTGCTATCATCCTATGGTTAGTTACAGCAGTAGGTGTTGCAGTAACAATGTCAGGCGTATCAGTTATCGCTTTATTTAAATGGGTTTCAGTTCCTGCTCTACTTATAGGCCCTATCTACATGATTCCTGGAGCAATATTGCCATTTAAATTACCTAACTGCCACAAAAAAGCTTACTTCAGAATGAACAAATGGGTAACACTTGTTATTTCTATAATAAGTGCAGGTATTTCATTCACACTAGGTTTATCTATCTTCAAGAGAATGACAACAGCTTCATGGATAGGTATGATCTGTTTCTTTACTGCAGGTACAATATACTGGTTCATAAGAACAAATTACCTAAAGAAGAAAAAAGATATCGACCTAGTTAAAAAAATGCGTGGTTACCATCCACTATGGTTGGAAATTGAAAACGGTAAATCAGCTGAGTAATCTTCTGGTTCAACTCAAATTATGTTATAGTTAATACGGCACATTTTTGTGCCGTAATACTTTAACCAAACAGGAGGCATCATGGAATTTTCATATGATTTAACACCTGAAGCATACATAGAGTATGCTCAAAACTTCTCTAAAAAAACACCAGCAGGGAAACAAGGCAGAAAAAGATTTTATATTGGATTTTCATTTTTATATCTAATTTTAGCCACTGCATTTCTTATCTACTTAATGTATTATCAACTTGAATTATTCGCACCCACATTTATTATGGCTTTCATAACATATGCAATACTTATGGTTGCTATGAACTATACAGATGTAGTAGGTCTAGGTCATGTAAGAAAAGCTAGAATAATTGTTAAAGAGCAAAAAAAGCTAATACATAACACCATAGTTATTGATGGTGATAAGTATACATTAAATAGTGATGGAAAAACTCAAGATTTCTCTGTTAAAAAATGTACTGGAATATCAGAGACTGCAAATCATGTAATAATCTATGACAACCCAAATTCTGGAGTATGTATTCCAAAAAAAGTAATTAAAAAGAAACAGCTAGAAAAGCTGCATAAAATATTCGATGAGGTATAATATGAACAGACCTGAAAAATTAAAGTCATGCTTCCTACCTACACCGCTTCATGAACTAAAAAACCTAAATGAGCAAATCGGTAAAGCAAAAATGTACATGAAAAGAGATGATTTGACCGGTCTAGGGCTAGGCGGCAATAAACTTAGAAAGTTAGATTACATTGTAAAAGATGCTAAAGATAAAGGCTATACAACACTAATGACATTTGGTGGTGTTCAAACAAATCACGGAAGGTTAACAGCAGCAGCCGCCGCTGCTAATGGTATGAAATGCATTATTTGCTGTTATGGTCAACCACCTGAAGAAATGAGCGGCAACCTTGTACTTGATAGAGTTATGGGAGCTGAAGTTATCTTTTTAGACACATCAGAATTAAAGAAGTTATATAACATTAGACCATATGATGAAATTGCACATAAATATAGGTCATTCAGAAAGCTATGTGTGGAAGAGATAATTACTGAAAGAGAAAAATTAGGTGAAAAGGTGTATGAGGTACCTATTGGCGGACATTCTCACCTTGGCACTTTAGGATATTGCGATTGTGTAAAAGAGATTATGGATCAGCTAGATAAGATGGGCGAAACTGTAGATTATGTCGTAGCTGGCAATGGCTCAGGCGGTACATTTGCAGGCCTACTTCTAGGTATGAAGTATTACAATGCACCATTCAAAGTACTTGGTGTGAATATATCAAAAAAAGCAAAAGAAGAATCAAAAAAAATACTAGAAGATGTAAATGAAACTGCAAAACATTTTGATATGGGTGTTACAGTAGATGAAGAAGATTATGTTTACTATGAGGACACTACTGGTATTGGATATAATGTACCAGATCCTGAAACTAGAGAAGTAATCTATAAACTAGCACAAGCAGAGGGAATACTAGTTGATCCATGTTACACCGGTAAATCCTTTGCAGGATTTTTAAAACTAATTGAAGATGAAGTAATTCCGAAAGACAGTAAATGCATATTTGTTCATACTGGAGGCACTCCAGCATTATGGACGGAAGAACATCTTGATCAAATGAACAAGGAGTTATGGTCAGATCCAAAAACATTTAACTACAAAGATTACGAATATAAAATTAAATAATACTAGATAAAATACCTAAACCGTTTCTAACTATACAAAAGCCTCCATAATGGTAAAAGCCATATTGGAGGTTTTACACTATACTTAGAATCACCCTAGTTGCCAGCTATGTCGACGGTTTGAATGTATCCTATAAGAGTTATCTACTAACAAATCTCAAGATTTATCGAAATACCTGCTAACTGTTTATCTTTTACAGACTGCTATTTAAGCAGCTTTTGACTTGCTTATCCTATTTTTCAAACGGATCTACATACTCTTTCATATTCACGCTGTCATTTGTATCCTTTAGATAACAGGGAGATTTCCAAACAACGGCTATACATAATAATTTGCAGATGCATTCACATTCATTTAATCACAGTACCCCAGCATACGCTTCGATTTTCAATAACCACTTCATTCCTTTTTCTCGGCTAATGTTTTTATAAAACCAATATTAAACCATTTCACTTTTTTAACCCCTGAAAATTTTAGGTTTCATTAACTAAAACACATTTAATTGCATTATTATATTCAATTTTATCCCATTGTGCTAATCACTGTTGCATTTAAAAATTCTAATTAGCTCTCTGACATAAGTTTCTTTTACTTTAAATCATATGCCCAACCTTTTGAAAACACCATATCCACAAACCTTCCATTATAAGCTGGAACACTTTCATACCAAACCGAAAGGATAAGAATAATATGATCACACTCTTTAATTCTGTTTTGATCTCTTAACGTTTCCAAATTATTTGTTACTCCTTAAGCATTATGATATGAATCATCTGTTGACATACCTGAATTATAATTTTGCATATGCAAGTCTATAATACCGAACTAATGTCCACCTTTGTATAACCCTTTAGCACATAACTTTAATATTGCAAAACAGTAACTATTCTCATATGGATGTGTATAAATAATTGCTACATTCATTTGGTTAACTCTTTCTATTTTTTTAACTTATCGTATTCAATCTCAGCTTTTCCAACTGCATCGATTATTCCTTGTGAGCTATACGTTGCACCAGATACAGTACTAGCCTCTGAAGAGTTTAAGCTTATGATATCAGGTATAATTGCCTTTGCACTATTAAAATACTTTACCGTATCTCTATGGCTTGTTACAATTATATCGACTATATTGTCATTACTTAAAATAACACTTACCGTCATCTTTCCCTTATACCCTTCACTTTCTACTTCTATAGCAACTGCATTTTCTGGATACAAAGACATATCAACCTCTTCAACCACTTCACTGTCATGACTAAATCGTATCGTTAAAAATATGAGTATAATAACTGCCAAAACCTTTATAATTCTAGGCTTGAATCTAGGCTTAATAGCACCATCCATCGGACAAACTGCAACACATTCATGACATCTAATACAGTGGATACTATTAATATCTTCTGTCTTTGTAACCTCAATATCCATTGGACAGTTTCTTTCACACTTTTTGCAGTTTACACATTTGTCAGTTCTTCCAATGGAAAAAATCCTTGCAAACGATAACAGAGAGTACTGTGCACCGTTTATACACAAATATCTACAAAAGAATCGATCAATAAATAGACTAAGAGCAACAAACACAATTAATGAAATAGATGACACTAATTTAATCGTTTTATAAGTAATCAACGTTTGCGTTATTGAAAATGGATCAAAGATAGAAAGTTTAATTAGAATAAATCCTAATCCAGTGAGTGAAACACCGTATAATACATAACGCAAATAACGTAAAACATTATGTACCTTCTTTGGAACCTTTGTTGCCTTTATTTTTAATTTATTTCTTAATTTACAAGTTAAATCTTGCAATAAACCAAAAGGACAAATCCATCCACAAAATATTTGTCCCCCAATAATGCTCATAATTGAAATGATAATCCAAAATTGTGTTAAGTTACTCATACCAATGGCTAAAAAAATAACTAATGCAGTAATTTGGACCAATTTCCTCGCTTTAGTAATAGACACTGTTTTCCTCCTGTTCTTTTTGTTTCTAGGAAACCATTATGGCACAGGAAAATTGTTTTGTCAATAATGTTTCTTGGAAATAATATTTACTTCTAACTTTATATATGATACACTTATAGAGGAGGTATAGTAAATGAATTTTTATGATGAAAACAAAACTATTATAGATATGAAAACAATTATTAATCGACTCATTGATGAACACCAAGCAAATGATGACAAAGAATTTCAATGGATGTATAAAAAATGTTCTAACGAAAAATTAAAATTGATACTTCTTAAAATGACTGTTCTCATGTTACATGTATTAGAAAATATTTCGCAAAACAATTCAATAAACTGTAAAACCATTTCTGAGAACATCTCTGTCTTAAAAGGGACAGTATCCAAAATTGTCAAGAAGCTAGTCAATTATAAATTAATTACCTATAGTTATCTACCAAATAATAAAAAGGAAAAATTGTATACTGCAACTGAACTTGGTAGAGAGCTTGCTTCTCTCCATGAACAAATGCACAAAGAATATCAAAAGAAACTTATGTGCTATTTAGCATCTTTTTCTGAAGAAGACTTTCAAACCGCATATAAACTTATCAATGCATATTTAAACTTTGATATAAATAAGGATGAACCTAATTAAAGGAAAATCCTTTCATTATTTCAACTTAATAAAAAGCTTCTGTATTCATGTCGGATAACTTATAATAACCTAATCAATCAAACTACCCTACTAACGCAATTCATCATCTGTAATCTCTGTTTTACTGGTAATGTTTTATATGGCCGTTAAATTAATTGAGTAGTTTGCATTTTTCAGATAATTTTGTTGTACCTTTTAAGTTATCATTCATTTATTCACACTCTTTTAATATAAAAAAGAAGGGATAGCTACCCTCCTTTTATACATATTACAATTAGTTCGAACTATTCTGTCTCAACCACACAATCAAGCTCATTCAAAGCATCTACAACCTCTTGCCATGATGCATGCGTAGCTCCACCGTTAATCAGCAATATTCGTTCATCCTTAGCATCTGATAAATTACTTTTGAGATCCTCAACTGTAACTTCCTCACCATCTAATGTAACAACATCATCTACGACCATAACTTCTGCAAAGTATAGTCCTTTTTCTGCCTCTTCTAATATAACTTCTTCAGCTGGTGCAAATACATCAGATATTAGTCCACCTTCATATTCACCTATACCGAATTCTCCTATTCCTAATGCTGCTAGTATTGTAACAATAACTCCTGCTACAAAAGCACCACCTGACCTTCTTTTTTTATCTTTAGCCATCATATCCTCCTACTCTTTTATAATTGTTATATGTGTTCTGAATATTTTATCAGTTCCGTACTTTTCCTGTATCTCCCCTATTGCATCCCATACAACTTGCCATGCATATTGATACACTTCTCTATCGTGAACCTTTAGAGTTACAAATACCATCTGTGATCCACCCTGACGCTTCTCCATATCCTCTTCAATCAAGTTCTTTATTTCATTAACTTTATCTTGCTTGTCATCATCTTCCTTTACTTCATCAAATGATATACCAAGCGATGTACTTTTATCATTTATATAAATTCTGTTGTTAGATGTTTTTAATTCTAGATCTATAAAATAGAACTGCCTTGATAATGCCTCAAACTTTAATAATTCCTCTGCAATATCCTCAGCCGAAGTTATTGTTTTTAGCATCTTTGTAGATGGAGCATTTTCGTTCTCATCTAGTAACTGTTTAACTTCATCTTCGTTTGCCTTAATGAATTCTGCTATTGCCTTAGATAGGTTTTCAGCAGTATCCTGTTGTTCTTGAGATATTTGACGCTGTTTGTCCAGTTGCTCTGAGGTTAATTCATTTGACTGCTTTAATGCTGTTATTTCTTCATTAAGTTTTATATTTTCATCTTCTAATTCTTCAATGTCTACAAGAGCATTATTAAGATTATCTTGTGCAACTGCAACTGTTTCTTCTGCTTCTTTTCTTGTCTCCTCACTTTCATTTACTTTGCTTGCAAGAAGCATCATAAACACAAATAATATTATTAATACTACATCAAGTAGAGGTGTTAATTCTAAGGTTGATTTTCTGGTTCTCATGATGCTACCTTATCTTATTTATAAGCAAATCGAAGTTATCTTGATTTCGATCTACAATTGGTGTTAGGGTTCCTTCAACTACTCTGCATATAATTGCTCCTACAATACCCCAGAATGTAGATGACAATGCAGTTAGGAAGTTTGCTTGTATAATACCTTGATCCAATGCTGTGATAGCAAGCAAAGATACAACAGTTCCCAGAATACCAAGCAATGGCATAATGCTAGTAATAGAAATAAATATCTGATACCAAGTGTGCTGTGTTTCTATTGTCAATTTGAGTTGATGCAAGTCAAGCTTTTCCTCTTTTTCAGTCTTGCTAATCTGTTCTACTATTTCGCCTATAGGCTTATACACAACCTTTCGCATAGCATTTTCAGCCTTGTTAGAAAGTCTGCGAGTCATATGACCTACTACAAAGATATTTAATATTGTTATTATTATAATAAATCCGTCTATACCCAGAATATTCCCAAATATTGCTTTTAATAAGTCCATAGTTTTTCCTTTGACTATATTTTTATATTTAAATTATTATACCATATATTATTTGTATAACAAA
>Ga0070728_10002984_pt1 | contig 19662 bp, 18 predicted proteins | sample tdDd471_FD_66723 | JGI IMG/M metagenome (GOLD analysis project Ga0070728, IMG submission 66723) | Marine sediment microbial communities from the Atlantic coast under amendment with organic carbon and nitrate - tdDd47.1 | ecosystem: Environmental > Aquatic > Marine > Coastal > Sediment | place... | reverse complement strand
TCGGCGTAGGGCAGGGGGGGAAGTTCGAATGCCATGTCGGTTTTCTCCGTCTTCTGGTTGCTTCTGGCCACGCCGCCGTACTGGCGTCAGGGCCGGTGAATTTCGTTCGGTGCCCTGCCGCTGTCGGTCCCCGGTGGGCACTCTGGTCCGCTACAGCACGATCTGGTGCGTTTCGGGCGTGAATAAAGGCGTCAGACCGTCTCAGGTCAAGCCCGGGACGCTGCAATGCACGTGTGGCGCGCCTGTCAGGCAATGATGTCGGGCATCAGCAGGCCTTCCAGCCGCAGGATCTCGTCCTTCACCTTCAGTTTCTGTCGTTTCAGGCGCTGCATCTGCAGATCATCGAAGGCGCCCTTTTCCACCAGAGCCCCGATCGCCGCGTCGAGATCCTGATGCGCAATCCGCTGTTCTGCCAGTTGCATCTCGATGTTCGTCCGTGCCTCGCCTTCCGCCACAGTCATCTCACCGGTCTCTCCTTTGCCCGTGCCCGTCAGCCATGCCATAGTCGCGCCGCGCACATGCAGCTGATCCCCGAAGAGTAACATGACCGCGCATCGGGATCACGGTCGGCGGCATCGCTGGGCCACGATTGAACGCTGAAGACTGGATCGTTTCATGGCGGTATTCTCGTCCGGAGTCTTCCCCCCCAATGAGCTGTGGGACTACGCGACGCGTGTCTATGCGCGCGGCACGGCGAAGGCGGCCTGTCTGGCCCTGCAGGACCGGCACGGGCTGGATGTCAACGTGATGCTGTTCTGCTGCTGGGTCGCCTCCAGCGGGCGCGGCCCCTTCCGCGACGGTGAACTGGAAACCGCGCTGCGGGCGGTGTCCGACTGGCGTGGTAACGTGATCAAGGCACTGCATGGCCTGAAGCTGCATCTGAAGGGTGACACCGCACCGGCACCGCGCCCGCTGTCCGACGATCTGCGGCGGGTGGTTGTCGAGAGCGAACTGCATGCCGAGCATGTCGAGGTGCTGATGCTGCATGCCGCCATGACGCGGGTCGGTACCGGCACCTTCGACCGCTTGCAGCAGATCGAGGATTCACTGGCGAACCTGTTCGCCTATCTGGCGCGGGTCGATATCCAGGCCGACGACAGCGACCTGGCTGCCCTGATCGAGATCCTGATCGCGGCCTTCCCCGACGAGCTGCCGGGCCGCATCGAGAGCCTGGCCGCCGGGGCGGCATTCAGGCTCAGGGCCGGTCGTCGCTGACGCAGTGACCCGTCAGGAAGTCTGCTTCGCGGCCTCGCCGACGGCGGGCTGGACGGAGAAGCTCTCGCCGCAGCCGCAACGTTCCGCCTCGTTCGGGTTGGAGAAGGTGAAGCCGGAGCGGAACTGGGTTTCCTCGTAGTCCATCTCGGCGCCCAGCAGGAACATGGTAGCCATCGGATCGACGAAGACGCGCGCGCCCTCGGCATCCACCACTTCCTCGAATTTCTTCTGCTCGGTGGCGTACTCGACATTGTAGGTCATGCCGGAACAGCCGCCGGTCTTCACACCGACGCGCACGCCGAGTGCCGTGTCGCCCTTGGCCTCCGCCCGCTGCATCAGCCGCTGCACCTGCTCGGCGGCGCGCGGCGTGACGGTCAGGATCGGTTTGCCACCCTCGGTCTGGAACATCATTTCACTCCTGAACAGGTTGGTCTGAATTCAGCGTCGCTCAAAACATGTCGAGGGCGAGACGGGCCTCGTCCGACATGCGCTCCGGTGTCCACGGCGGCTCGAACACCAGCTGCACGGTGACGAGACCGGTGCCTTCGACGGTGGCCACCGCGTCCGCCACCCATTGCGGCAGTTCACCGGCAACCGGGCAGGCCGGGGCGGTCAGTGTCATGTCGACCTCGACATCGCCGTCCGGCTTCGCTTCCAGCCTGTAGATAAGGCCGAGTTCGTAGATGTCCACCGGGATTTCCGGGTCATAGACGGTCTTCATTGCCGCGATCAGCGGTTCGGAGCCGAGCTCGCTCAGGCCCTCCCGCTTCTCGCCCGCATAGGCGACGACGTCCGGGACTTCCATGAAGTCCAGCAGGCTCGGGCTCTGGTCAGGTGTCATGGTCATTTCAATTCCCCTGTATGGAGAGCAGGTTTCCGGACATCAGGCACCGGCGGCCTCACGGGCCACCGGTTGTCCGGCCAGTTTCTGGATCTGTTTCAGCATCGCCATCATGCCGACCTGACGCTGGAAGGTGAGGGCACCCAGGTTCAGCCGCCGCACGTCGTCGAGGCTGATCTCCCGCACTTCCTCCGACGTCAGGCCGCTGAAGGACTGCACCATCATGTGCACCAGCCCCTTCACGATTGCCGCCTCGGAGGCACCCTTGAACCAGTGCAGGCCGTCCTTCTCCTCATGCACCAGCCACACCTTCGACATGCAGCCGTGCATCAGGTTCGCGTCGGTCTTCCATTCCTCCGGGAAGTCGGTCGCATCCTGTTTCTTTGCCAGATCGAGCAGGAACTCGAAGCGCATGTCGTCGTCCAGCGCCTCCAGAGCCTCCGCGAAATCCTCATATTCCTCTCGTGCCATGGTGCCCCCTTCAGGCCAGCATCTTCTTGGCCTTCTCGATGGCTTCCCCAAGCACATCGATCTCGGCCTTCGTGTTGTACATCGCCAGTGTCGCGCGAACGGTGCCGATGATCCCCAGCCGGTCCATCAGCGGCTCCGCGCAATGGTGGCCGACGCGGCAGGCAACGCCCTGACGGTCCAGCACGGCGGCCACGTCATAGGGGTGCAGCCCGTCGATCAGGAAGGAGATGATGGCCGCCTTGTCCGGCGCGGTGCCGATCAGGCGCATCCCCTCGATGGCGGACAGCCGTTCATGCGCATAGTCGCGCAGGCCTGCCTCATGCGCGCGGATGGCATCGAAGCCGATGTCGGCGACATAGTTGATCGCCGCATGCAGGCCAATGGCCTCCACGATCGCGGGCGTTCCGGCCTCGAACCGGTGCGGGGCCTCCTTGAAGGTCGAGCCCTTGAACGAGACCTTGTCGATCATGTCGCCGCCGCCCAGGAACGGCGGCATGCTGTTCAGGATATCCAGCTTGCCGTAGAGCACGCCAAGGCCGCTCGGCCCGTAGAGCTTGTGGGCGGTGAAACCATAGAAATCGGCGTCGATGTCCTGCACGTCGACCGGGCCATGCACGACCGCCTGCGCGCCATCGAACAGCACCTTCGCACCCGCGTCGTGGGCCAGTCGCGCCACTTCCTTCGCCGGGACATTGGTGCCCAGAACGTTGGAGCAATGGGTGATGGAGACCAGTTTCGTGCGGTCGTTCAGCAGTTCCGCGAACCGCTCGATCCGGAAGCTGCCGTCATCCTCCACCGGTGCCACGCGCAGCACGACACCCGTCGCCTCCGCCAGAAGCTGCCAGGGCACGATATTGGCGTGATGCTCCATCTCGGAGACGATGACCTCGTCGCCCGCCTTCAGGAAGGCCCGGCCATAGGCATGGGCCACCAGGTTGATGGCCGCGGTGACGTTGGGGGTGAAGATGATCTCGTCCGGGCTGGCCGCATTCAGGAACCGCGCAACGCGGTCGCGCGCCTGTTCGAACGCGTCCGTGGTCGCGGCGGACAGGTAGTGCGCGCCGCGATGGACGTTGGAATACTGGTGCTCCATGCAGTGGCGCATGGCGTCGATGACCTGGCGCGGCTTCTGCGCGCTGGCCCCCGAATCCAGGAACACCAGGGGCTTGCCGTAGACGGTTTCCGACAGGATCGGGAAGTCACGGCGTACCGCCTCCACATCCAGCACGGTGCTGTTCGCGCGATCCGAAACGGTATCAGCCATGGGCCGAACCCTCCACTTGCAGGGCGTCGTGCACCCGGTCCTTCAGACGTTCGCGCAGCCCTTCGTCGGCGATGCCGTCGAAGACCTCATCCAGAAAGGCCTGCACCAGCAGGCTCTTCGCGGCCTGCGCGTCGATGCCCCGGGCGCGCAGATAGAACAGCGCGTCCTCGTCGATCTCGCCCGCGGTCGCGCCATGGCTGCAGACCACATCGTCGGCATAGATCTCCAGCGCCGGCTTGGAGTCGATCTCAGCCTGCCGCGACAGCAGCAGGGCCTTGTTCAACTGGTGTCCGGCGGTCTTCTGCGCATCCTTCATCACCCGGATGCCGCCCTGGAAGACGCCGCGTGACCGGTCATCCAGCACGCCCTTGTAGACTTCATGGCTGCTGGTGTTGGGCACCGCGTGATCGATATGGGTGGTGTGGTCCAGATGCTGCTGCCCATGACCGGCATAGGCCCCGAGCAGGCGTACGGAACTGCCCTGACCGTTCAGGGCGACATGCACCTCGTCCCGTGCCAGCCGGGAACCCACGGACAGCACGAAACGTTCGTGGCTTGCGTCGCGCCCGATCTCCACCGCGCAGTCGGACAGGTGGAAGGCCTCGGTGCTCTCATCCTGCAGCTTCACGTGACGCAGGCGCGCGCCGTCAGCCAGCCGTACATCGGTGGCCAGGGTCGCGGCATAGGCGTTGCTGCCCAGGTGATGCTCCACCACGGTCAGCGCGCTGTTGCTGCCGAGTGCGATCTCGAGCGTGAAATGGTGGCCGCCCGGACGGCTGCCGGTGCCGATGAAGACAAGCTCCAGCACCTGGGGCGGTGCCGCGTTGGCGTCCAGCGTGATGCGCAGCCCGTCGTCCGCCATGGCGATGCTGAGGTCACGCAGGGCGCGTCTGGCGTCCGAGTCCGCCTGCAGACCGTTGCCCTGAGCGAGGCTCAGACCATCGATCCCGGCATCCGAAAGGTCGCCGTCGATACGACCGTCAATGATGACCACCCGGTATGCCCCATCCACCAGCATGTCGGGGATGGTGGGACGGCTGTCGTTCGCAGGGTCCGTCCGCGCATCCAGGAATTGGGCCAGCGGACGCAGGTTGGTGAACTTCCAGGCTTCCTGCTTCGGCGTCGGCAGACCCGCGTCCCGGAACCGGTCGCGCGCGGCAGTCCGGTCGGTATCGGCATCACCGCTGAAGCGTTCCAGAAGGATTTCGGCTGTACTGTCCATGACTGCCTCAGGCCGCCCGGTCCGTGCCGAAGGACGCATAGCCCTTCTTCTCCAGCTCCAGCGCCAGGCTCTTGTCGCCGCTCTCGACGATCCGGCCCTCTGCCAGGATATGCACCCGGTCGGGAACGATATGGTCCAGCAGCCGCTGGTAATGGGTGATGATCAGCATCCCGCGCTCCGGCCCGCGCAGGGCGTTGACGCCGTCGGCCACGACCTTCAGCGCATCGATGTCGAGGCCGGAATCGGTCTCGTCCAGCAGGCAGAACGCCGGGTCGAGTACCGCCATCTGCAGGATCTCGTTGCGCTTCTTCTCGCCACCCGAAAAGCCGACATTGACGGGACGCTTCAGCATCTCGTCGGAGATGTTCAGGTCCTTCGCCTTGCCGCGCACCAGCTTCATGAACTGCATGGCGTCATATTCTTCCTCGCCGCGCTGGCGGCGCACCGCGTTCACCGCCGTCTTCAGGAAGGTCAGCGTCGCGACACCGGGAATCTCGACCGGATACTGGAAGCCCAGGAACAGCCCGTCGGCGGCGCGCTGTTCCGGTTCCCGGTCCAGCAGGTCGCGGCCCTGGAACGTGACCTTGCCGTCCGTCACCGTGTAGCCGTCGCGCCCCGCCAGCGTGTAGGACAGGGTGGACTTGCCGGCCCCGTTCGGGCCCATGATGGCATGCACCTCGCCCTTCGGGACTTCCAGGTCCAGGCCCCGGATGATTTCCTTGCCATCCACTTCGACGTGCAGGTTCTCGATCTTCAGCATGTTGTCGCCTTCGGCTTGTCTGTCTGTTTTGTTGCGCGGTTCGATGTCGGTCGATGCCTCAGCCGACACTGCCTTCCAGGCTGATGCCCACCAGCTTGGTCGCCTCCACCGCGAATTCCATCGGCAGTTCCCGCATCACCTCGCGGCAGAACCCGTTGACGATCAGCGCCACCGCCTCCTCGTCGGAAAGCCCGCGCTGGCGGCAATAGAACAGCTGCTCGTCGGAGATCTTCGAGGTCGTGGCCTCATGCTCGACACGGGCGCTGGAGTTCTTCGCCTCGATATAGGGCACGGTGTGCGCCCCGCACTGGTCGCCGATCAGCAGGGAGTCACACTGGGTATAGTTGCGCGCGCCCTCCGCCCCCGGCTGGATGCGCACCAGACCACGGTAGGTCTGGTTGGCGCGACCGGCGGAGATGCCCTTGGAGATGATCGTCGACCGGGTGTTCTTGCCGATGTGGATCATCTTGGTGCCGGTGTCGGCCTGTTGGCGGTTGTTGGTGATGGCGACCGAGTAGAACTCGCCCACTGAATTGTCGCCCTGCAGGATGCAGCTCGGGTACTTCCAGGTGATCGACGATCCGGTCTCCACCTGGGTCCATGAGATCTTCGAGTTCCGGCCCCGGCAGGCGCCACGCTTGGTGACGAAATTGTAGATGCCGCCCTTGCCGTTCTCGTCGCCCGGATACCAGTTCTGCACCGTGGAATACTTGATCTCCGCGTCATCCAGCGCGATCAGCTCGACCACCGCCGCATGCAACTGGTTCTCGTCGCGCATCGGCGCGGTGCAGCCCTCCAGATAGCTGACGTAGGAGCCTTCGTCGGCGATGATCAGCGTCCGCTCGAACTGCCCCGTATTCTCCTGGTTGATGCGGAAATAGGTCGACAGTTCCATGGGGCAGCGCACGCCCTTCGGAATGTAGACGAAGCTGCCATCGGTGAAGACGGCGGAGTTCAGGCAGGAATGCTTGTTGTCGGCCGCAGGCACGACGGAGCCGAGATACTTCCTCACCAGTTCCGGGTGGGTCTGGATCGCCTCGGAAATCGCGCAGAAGATGATGCCCTTGGCTTCAAGCTGCTTCTTGTAGGTGGTGCCGACGGAGACGCTGTCGAACACGGCATCGACGGCGACCTTCGGCGCGCCCTCGACCCCGGCCAGCACTTCCTGCTCGCGCAGCGGGATGCCCAGCTTGGCATAGGTCTCCAGCAGCTTCGGATCGACCTCGTCCAGGCTCTTCGGCTTGTCGCCGGTCTTCGGCGCCGCATAGTAATAGGCGTCCTGATAGTCGATCTGGGGAAAGTCGACGAAGGCCCATTCCGGCTCCGGCATGGTTAGCCAATGGCGATACGCCTTCAGCCGCCATTCCAGCAGCCATTCCGGCTCTTCCTTCTTGGCGGAGATGAAGCGGACGATGTCCTCGCTCAGCCCCTTCGGTGCCATGTCGGATTCGATATCGGTGGAGAAACCGTACTTGTAGCGGTCGCCCAGTTCCTTGACCTGCTGGATGGTTTCGGCAGTTGCAGCCATGCGTCAGGCCCCCCTTGAGGTACTGGTTGGGTGCCCGTAGGCCGGACGGGGCGCGTCGGGTACGGGAAATTCCATGGGTGTCAGGGCCATGTCGGCCAGGGTCACGCGACCCAGCGCGGAACGGATCGCCTCGTTGACCCGGTTCCAGTTGCCGCGCATGCCGCAAAGGCTTTCGACATTGCAGCTGTCGTCGGCCCCGTCGACGCAGGCGGTCAGTGCGATGGGGCCATCCAGTGCCTGCACGATTTCGGCGATGGAAATCTGCGCCGGCATCCGCTCGACCACGTAGCCGCCCTGCGCCCCGCGCACGGAACGCAGCAGGCCGGCACGGGCCAGGGACTTCAGAACCTTGGCCACGGTCGGTTGCGGCACGCCGGTCTCATCGGAAAGCCGGGTGGCGGTGAACAGCACATCTGTCGTCGCGGCTTCGCTGACCTGGCCCATGTGGACCATCATCACCACCGCGTAATCCGTCAGTTTGCTCAATCGCATCATCAGTCGGTCTGCCCCCGGGTCATGAAACAGGACTTCATTGGTCCTCTATCTACCGGAAGCCGACTGGAAATCAAGACCGGAACAGTACGGATTGATCCGTTTCAGGCCGCGGCGCGGTCCTGCTGCTTCGCCAGACCACGGCGGAAATCGTCCAGCGTGATGATGCGGTCGATGTTGCCGTCGGTGTCCAGGATCTCGTAGACGACGCCGTCCACGGCGGTCATCTGCAGCAGGATCGTGGCACCGTTCTCGCCGCCGCCCTCGATATGCGTCTCATCGCCTTTGTTGGTTCCGAAACCGGCGGAGACGCGGGCGGTATGCGGGGCGCCATGGTCGATCACCGGTTCGAACAGCCGGTGCTCCCCCTCGATCACCAGCGTCTTGGTCGGCCCGACATGCCGGTGCGGCACACATTCCGCATGCGGATCGAACTTCATCAGCATGTCCACGACCTGCGTGCCATCATCCACCGACAGCAGGTGATAGTACAGCCCCTCGAACCCCGCGAAGGGCCGCCACGGAATCTCCCCGTTTCCGAATTCCCCGATCACTGTCATCAGACTGTTCCTCCGCCGCTTGTTGTCATGCGCCAAGTCCATTCTGGCGCAGCAAATGATCTGGAGGCAATGCCCGCACTGATTTGTGCAAAGTCCCGGACCGGCGCCATACTAGGGCGTAAGGCTGTGGCATTGGTCCGCATGATCTCAGCCGAGGGCTGATTTCCGCAGGACGGTGTGCGCACCCTTGTGCTGGTTCACGAGTTGGGTGATGTGCATGTCTGCGGTGATCGAGCAAAGCGTGTAGGCGTCTTCGCGGGACAGGCCGGCGCGTGTTGCGATCAGCCGGATCATCGCCCGAAGCGCCTGTTTGGCCGCGTTCTCCAGATCGGGATCGAAACCGAAAGTGATGAACGAGTCTTCGGTCTCTGCCCACGGCATCCCGGGACCCGGCATGTTCCCGGCCGCGTCCTTTTCCACCTGAAACGAGAACACACCGCTCATGCATGTCTCGATAGCGGTCAGGCAGACCTCACCGTCGCCCTGGTTTGCGTGACCGTCGCCACAGGAGAACAGCGCGCCGTCCTGAAAGACCGGCAGATGCAGGGTGGCTCCGGCGCCAAGCAGCTTGCAGTCGATGTTCCCGCCGAAGGCGCGCGGAACAATCGATGACTGGATGCCCCAGTGATCGGGCGGGGCAACTCCCATGACACCGAAGAACGGAGACAGCGGCAGCGTCGTGCCCCAGGGCAAGCTTGCGGTCCTTGCAGCCTGATCGATCGGGATGTGCAGCAGGCGCGATGCATCGAAGTCCTCCGGAAGGGTGCCGGAAAGGGGTCTGATCGCGTTCCAGCCCCAGTCGCTGATGAGCTCGACGCTCTCGATCTTCACGGACAGCACATCGCCGTGGTGGGCATCGCTGATACCAATCGGACCTGTCAACGTGTGGCCGGGCGTTACCCTGTGCTTGACTTCGTCCAGTATGCGCCGGTGATCATCACGAACCGTCATCGGTGGCGGTGGAAGCACGGTCTCGCCACCGGAGACGGTCTCGACAAGAACCCGTTCCCCCGCCTGAACCCAGGTCACCGCAGGGCGCTTCGGGTCGAAATACCCCCAGTGAACATTGTCCGGCGTTGCCGGAACACGCAGCGGATTGGCCATGGTCACCTTCTCCCGGTCTGTGGACTTCGTTGCGCGAAGCGGGGTCTGCGCGTGCGCAATTTCCTGCACATTGCCGAACTCATGCCAGCGTTTTCCGGCCTGCGAACGGGGTCAGGCTAACCCTTTGCCGCCTTCTGCGCCTTTGATGTCTGCTTTGCCGCCGCTGTCTTCGTGGTCGCTGGCTTCGTGGTCGCCGGCTTCGTGGTCGCCGGCTTCGTGGTCGCCGGTTTCGTTGCCGCCGTCGTTGCCGTCTGCTGGATCGCCTCGATCAGGCGTTGGCGGATGCGTTCGTGGCGGTTGGGGTCGTCGATCTTCAGGCCGAACATGTCGCGGACATAGAACACGTCCACGGCGCGCTCGCCATAGGTGGCGATGCGGGCGCGACCGACGTTCAGGGACAGGTTGAACAGCGCCCAGGCGACATCATGGATGAAACCGGGGCGGTCGCGGCCATTGACCTCGATCACCGTCCAGGTGTTGGAGATATTGTTGTCGATCAGGACCACCGGCTCGACCTTGAAGACCCTGGTACGCTCGGAGTAACCCGGCTTGCGGTCGGCGATGACGCCGCGTGGCCTGACCTCGCCCGCCAGCGTCCCGGCGACGGCGTCACGCAGCTTGTCCAGCCGCTGCGGATCGGAGAGGGCGTTCTCGTCCATGTCCTGCACGATGAAGGTGTCCACCGCCATGCCGTCATGGGTGGTGGAGATGCGGGCATCGACGATATTGACGCGCGCCACGGCCATGGCGCCGGCGATACGGCTGAACAGGCCCGGATGATCGGCGGCATAGACCAGGATCTCCGTCATGGCCTTGAACTGGTCGGAGCGGGTGGCGATGGCCAGCTGCTCCTCGCTCTGGTCCGCCTTGCGCATGACCTCGGCGTGCCAGGCCTGGGTGTCGGTATCGATGCCGAGCCAGTAGCCGTCGTAGAAGCGCTCCGTATGTGCCTCCAGGTCTTCCGCCGACCAGGTCTTGAGGACTTCGGCCAGGGCGTCCTTTGCCGCTGCAACCCGCTGTTTCGGACCCTTGGCGCGCATGTCGCCGGACAGGGCCTCCTCTGCCCGGTAGTAGAGATCTCGCAGCAACTGGCCCTTCCAGCCGTTCCAGACGCCTGGACCGACGGCACGAATGTCGGCGACGGTCAGGACCAGCAGCAGGCGCAGCCGCTCCGGGCTCTGCACCAGGGCCACGAAATCCTGGATGGTCTTGACGTCGGACAGGTCACGCTTGAAGGCGGTTGCCGACATCAGCAGGTGGGCGCGCACCAGCCAGGCCACCATCTCCGTCTCGCCCGCACTGAAGCCCATGCGCTTGCACAGCTTCAGCGCCACCTTCTCCCCCAGAACCGAATGGTCGCCGCCGCGCCCCTTGGCAATGTCGTGCAGGAACACGGCCATGTAGAGCACTTCGCGTGACAGCACCTGATGCACGATCTCGTGGCTCAGCGGATGCTCCTCCGCCAGTTCCCCCTGCTCGATCTTCCAGACCAGCCCGACCGCGCGCAGGGTGTGCTCATCCACGGTGTAGTGGTGGTACATGTCGTGCTGTGTCTGTGCCACCACACGACCGAAGTCGGTGATGAACTGGCCCAGGATCCCGGCTTCGTTCATGCGCCGAAGGTGGGTCTCCGGGGCCTTTCTGGAGGTCATGATGTCCAGGAAGCAGCGGTTGGCCGCCGGATCATTGCGGACCGCGCGATTGATCTTCTTGCGGTGGCGGCGCAGCAGCCGGTGGGCATCGGGGTGAATGTCCAGATCGTTCGCCTGCGCCACCTGGAAGATACGCAGCATGGCCGCCGGATCCTCGGCGAACATCTCCTCATCCCCGACATTCAGCCAGCTGCCCTCGGCCACGAAGCCGTCGATCTGCTTCGTGCGCAGGCCGAAGCGGGGCAGGCGGAACAGCGGCTTCTTCTGGTTCTCCGCCTCGATGGAGGAGCAGATGACCCGCGTCAGGTCACCAATGTCCCGCGCCACCAGATAATAATGCTTCATGAAGCGCTCGATCGCCTGCGCGCCCGCGCGGTCCGTATAGCCGAGGCGGGCCGCCAGTTCGGTCTGCACATCGAAGGTCAGGCGTTCTTCGGGCCGGTTGGTCAGCAGGTGCAGGTGAAAGCGTACCGACCAGAGAAAGCGCTCCGCCTTGACGAAGCGCCGGTACTCGGCGGCGGTCATGACGCCGCGTTCCACCAGGTCACCGACGTCGGCCACCCGATAGACGTACTTGGCAATCCAGGTCAGGGTGTGCAGGTCGCGCATCCCGCCCTTGCCTTCCTTCAGGTTGGGCTCGTTGACGTAGCGCGAGTCGCCGAAGCGCTGATGCCGCTCATCGCGCTCCGCCAGTTTCATTTCCACATATTCGGTGCCGCTGCCCTGCACCACCTCCTTGCCGAACCGCCGTTGCAGTTCCAGGAACAGGTTCTGGTCGCCGAAGATGAAACGGGCTTCCAGCAGCGCGGTGCGGATGGTCGTGTCCTGCTTCGACAGCCGAATGCAGTCGTCGATGGTGCGCGTCGAGTGCCCGACCTTCAGCTTCAGGTCCCACAGCATGTAGAGCATGTATTCGATCATGCTCTCCGACCAGGCGGTCTGCTTGTAGGGCAGCAGGAACAGCAGATCCACGTCCGAATGCGGTGCCATCTGGCCCCGTCCGTAGCCCCCGACCGCAACGACGGACATCTGTTCGCCATCGGTCGGATTTGCCGCATGAAACACGTCGTTCAGGGCATGGTCGTAGAGCAGCCGGATGATCTGATCGACCAGAAACGCCATCGCCCGCGCCGCCTGGTCCCCGGCTTCCCCGTCCACGAAACGCTGCTCGATCGCCGCGCGACCTTCCTCCATCGCCTCGCGCAGTTCGGCGAAGACGGCATTGCGCAGATCCGCCTCCTGCTTGTCGGCGAGGCTGGCGATGCGGGTGCCCACGGCACGGCGGTCAATGATCTGTCGGCGATTGCGAACCTGTTCCATGCGTCGCAACATACAGCAACATTCATGCAGACCAAATGACTGCGAACCGGGGAGGGTGAGCCATGTCGATGACGCTGAACGAGGGGTTGAAGCTGGGGTTCATGGCGCGGATGGCGACGCGCGCCGATGCGGTTGCCGCGGTGGAACTGGCGGAGGGCAACGGCTTCGATTCCCTGTGGCTGGGTGACCATCTGGTCTTCGCGGTGCCGATCCTCGATCCGCTGATCCAGCTTGCGCAGGCTGCGGCCCTGTCGGACAGGCTGACCGTGGCGACCGGTGTCTACCTGCTGGCGCTGCGGCACCCCACGCCCACGGCCAAGATGGCGGCGACGCTGGACCACATCTCCGGCGGACGCTTCATCTTTGGCACCGGTGTCGGCGGTGAGTTCCCGGGCGAGTTCGCCGCCGCCGGGGTGCCGCACAAGGAACGCGGCGCCCGCACCTCCGAATCCATCGAGGTCATCCGCAAGCTCTGGTCGGGGGAGGAGATCACCCACAAGGGCCGCCACTTCGAACTGCCGCCGACACAGATGCTGCCCGCCCCGGTGCAGGCCGGTGGCCCGCCGCTGTGGGTCGGCGGACGGTCACCTGCGGCGCTGCGCCGGGCGGCCACGCTCTCAGATGGCTGGATTTCCTACGTCGTGACGCCGGAGATGTTTGCCGAGTCGCTGGCCACCATCCAGGCCAACATGGGGGAGGTCGGGCGCAGCGTTGACGGCTTCGGCACCGGACACCTGCTGTTCTTCCGCATCGACGATGACTTCGACACCGCCTGGGACAAGGCGACCGACCACCTGTCGACCCGCTACGCCATGGATTTCAGGAAGCCCGCCAAACGCTACGCCGCACTGGGCACACCGGAGCAGGTGGCCGAGAGTGTCCGCAAGTTCCACGCGGCAGGCGTCCGCCACCTGGTGCTCGACCCCACCGGCCCGCTGGACGAAAGCAACGCCCAGCTTCAGCGCTTCGCGACGGAGGTGAAGCCGCTGCTGGCGGATCTGTTGTGAGTCCGATCTTCCGGTTCAGGCGGACCGGAGCGTGTTCTCGGCCCAGACGGGGCTGATGTGATCGTGGTGCAGTTCCGGCTGTCGATCATCAATCAGGGCCATCACCCTTGGCGGTGTCAGGGGCAGGGCTGATACCTTCCTGCCGGTCGCGTTGGCCACGGCACAGGCGACGGTGGCGCCGACATTCAGGATCGGCACCTCTCCCGCGCCCTTTGTCCCCAGCGGGCCACAGGATGGCGCGCCCTCGTAGAGGTCGAACTCCACCGGGATGACGTCTGCGGCAAGCGGCAGGTGATAGGTCTCGAAGCCTTCCTGGTCGAAGGCACCGTTCCCGTTGATCGTGATTTCCTCATGCAGCGCATAGCCCAGACCCTGCGCGACGCCGCCCTGGATCTGGCCGTGGATGGCGCGCGGGTTCAGCGCCCGACCGACATCCTGCACCACGCGATAAGCCAGGATCTCGACCTGACCGGTGTCCGGGTCGACGGCCAGTTCGCAGTCATGCACGGCAAAGACCGGCAGATCGATGGCTTCCAGGAAGTGCCCGGCGACACAGCCGGGCAGGGCCGTCGCCGTGCCGGGGGCCGTGAAGGCGCCATTGCCGGAGACAGGACCAGTGCGGCTTTCCACTTCGGCGATCACCTGCTGGATCGTGGTGCCGGTGCCGGGGCGCCCGGCGATCTCGACGCGGCCATTGGCGAGGACGAGCTGGGCGCGGTCGGTCTGCAGCATCTCCGCTGCGACGTCGAGCAGCTTGTCCTTCACCTCCTCACAGGCGGCGGCGCTGGCCGCACCGATGGAAACCGTCGTGCGCCCGCCACCCACGCCGAGATCGCGCCCGGCGGCATCGGTGTCGGCGGATTTCACGATGACCTGCTCCGGCGGAATGCCGAGACTCGCTGCCACGATCTGCGGCAGGGCCTGCATCATGGTGCCCTGGCCGATCTCCACGCCCGTCGTGACCAGCGTCGCGCTGCCATCGGAATTCAGGTTCACCGTTGCGGCGGAAAGGCCGACGAAGATGAACCAGGTCCCGACAGTCGTGGCGCGGCCATAGAGCCGTCCGTCAGCCAGTGCCTCCCGGTCACCCGATTTCGAGCGAAGCGTTTCCATCCGGTCGATCATCGGACCCAGCACGTCACCTTCGAACACCTGACCGGTCGCGCCCAGATCCTTGTCGCCGAGCACGTTGCGGCGGCGGAATTCCAGCCGATCCATGCCGATGGCATCGGCGATCTCGTCGGTGTGACGTTCCAGTGCGAACGTGTTGTAGACGCCGTTGCAGGCGCGGAAGGCCCCGTTGGGCGGTGTATTGGTATAGACGGCACGGCTGGAGATGCGGGCTGAGCCGAGCCGGTAGTTGCCGCCCAGGGTGTGGGCGGTCATGGAGGTCAGGAAGACCTGCTCCCCGCCGTAGGCGCCACAGTCCATCAGAACCGTCGCCTCGCGCCCGACGATCTCGCCCTCCTGCGTGACAGCCGAGCGGATGCGGATCTCGGCATTCTCGCGGGAGAGACAGGTCATCTGCTCCTCCCTGCGGGAATTGATGATCGAGACGGAGCGACCTGACATACGGGCGAGCACCGCCGCACAGGGCTCGATCGAGGCATCGAACTTCAGCCCGAAGCCGCCGCCGACGGCAGGCACCGTGACGCGCACCTGCGATTCCGGGACGCCCAGCACCGTGGCGGTGACACTCCGCACGGTCCAGGGCACCTGGGTGGACGTGTGGACGTGGAACCGCCCGTCCTCGAACGATACCACCGCCGCGCGGGGCTCGAAGGGGACATGGCTCTGCCGCCCGACCTGATAGCAGCCCTCGACGATGGTCACATCCGGACGGTTGAAGGCGGCATCCGTATCGCCACGGGCCACGGTGGCTTCCCAGGCGATATTGCCTTCCCGGACGGAACCTTCCGCCAGAACCGCGTAGCTCTTCCAGTCCGGATGCACCAGCGGGGCATCCTTCGCCAGCGCGGCGGCCATGGTGGGCACGGCGGGCAGCGGGGCCAGCTCAAGCTCGATCAGCGCCAGCGCGGCCCGTGCCTGATCCAGCGTATCGGCGGCCAGCGCCACGATGGGTTCCCCGTGATAGCGGATGACGTCCCGGGCCAGCAGCGGGTGATCCGCGATGCCGATGCCGTAGAGCCCCGGCGCGTCCGCATGGGTTGCGATGGCGCGGACACCGGGCATACGGCGGGCGGGCTCCACGTTCAGGCGGACGATACGCGCCGATGCGACTTCCGAACGCAGCAGGGCCGCATGAATGACTTCGGACCCGCCCACATCGGTGGTGTAACGGGTCCGGCCCGTGATCTTGTCCTGCGCATCCCGGCGGGGGAAATTCATCACGGCCCTGTCGGCGTAACTGGCGTCGCTCATTTGACCGCTCCCTCCTGCCCGCTGATCGAAAGGACGGCATCCAGGATGCGTTCGTAACCGGTGCAGCGGCATATGTTGCCCGACAGCTCCGCTTTCAGCGCCTCCCGCGTGGGGGCATGGTTCTTCTCCAGACAGGCGCTCAGGGTCATGACCATGCCTGGAAAACACATGCCGCACTGCACGACGTCATGCTCCAGCAAGGTCCTCTGGACCGCGTTCATCTGTGCGCCACCGCCGGCGACACCTTCGATGGTGACGACGGACCGGCCGGCCAGCGTTCCCATGGGGATCAGGCACGACACCATTGGCTCACCATCGACGTGAACCGTGCAGGCCCCGCAGAATCCCTCCCGGCACACGGTCTTGGTGCCGGTCAGGCGCAACTGGTCGCGCAGCATGTCAGCAAGGGGCAGGCGCAGATCGCCGTCGAAGGTGCGCTCCTCCCCGTTGACGGTCAGGGTCACGCTCATGATGCACCTCCTTCGCTGTCAGCAAGCGCCTGAAAGGCTCTGGCAACAAGGCCGGGCAGCACCCTTTCCCGGTACCAGCCGGGTGCATCCACGGCATCACGTCCGGTGAAATCCTTCAGGTGCGCGACCGCGACCTGCTTCATTTCAGCGGGGTCAGGTGCCAGGCCGACAATGGCGGCTTCCAGCGCGGGCCAGCGCCGCGCCGTGGCTTCGACAGAGCCAACAGCGATGGCGGCTTCCGCGATCCTGTCCAGGGCGTCCGTGGCCACCGCGATGCTGACGTGCGCCACCGGATATTCCCCGGCCTTGCGCAGGGTCAGGCGGGCATGTGCGCTGCGTCGCGCGGGACGGGGGATGATGATGCGGCAGACCAGGTCGGAGGGCGCCCTGTCCCGACGCTGGCTCATGAACTCGGCAACCGGCAGGATCGCGGTGCCACCGCTACCCTGTATCTCGACTTCGGCGTCCAGAACCAGCAGGGGCGGGACAAGATCCGCCGGGGCGAAGGCGGTTGTACAGATGTTGCCACCAATGGTGGCAACGCGACGGATGGCGGGTGTGGCGGACATGCCGGCGGCCATGGCCAGCGCCTGCAGATCCTTGCAGCCTGTCAGGGCCTCCGCGATCCCTGCATGCGTTGCCAGACTGCCGATGGATACCTGACGCGCGTCGATGTGGATTTCATGCAGTGACGCAATCCCGGCCAGGCTGACATAGGTTCCGGGCGGCGTTTCACATCTTGTCGCCGCGCGGCTGATCCAGGTAGCGCCTGCCAGCGGCACGCCTGCGCCGTCGAGGTCCCGCAGCACGGAAACGGCCTGCTGGATGGTGTCGGGGGAGAGGAAAGTGCTGCCTGTCGTGATGTCCACCGGGCGGTCAATCCTTGTCTGACAACATGCGCAACGGTCAGACGATTGACCGCCGGAGCATGGAACTGGAACTGTCAGAACTATCAGTCAGCGTGATGGCGCGAACAACGCCCGCCAGCGTGGAGTGCGCAGGATGCGTACGGAATGGTCAGTTGGCGCCAATCCGCGTGGCCCCCAGGATCGGGCCGAAGCCGTCTGCCTGGACGATGACGGCGCAGCCGTCGCGGCCCTCGGCCCAGACCGCCTGCATGTCCACCGGCAGGCTGAGGGCGGATTTGCCGTCCCATGTGCCGATGCGCTCCATCTTCCGGACCACGTTGTGGTAGGCGAGTGTCTTGCCCCGGTTCTCGCCGCGCTGGATATCGACATCGTGGCGATTGTCAAAGGCGACAAGCCAGATCGTTGCGGGCGTGTCGAGGTCGGCGGGCGCCAGATCAACGACCCACTGGCCCTTGCCCGAGCCCTTGTGGGTCGAGACGTTCACCATCGGGCGGCTGGCCGTGGCCTCGATCGCGGCCTCGACCGCGCGCTTGTCATGGCCGACGACCTGTTCCTTGCCGCCGATCACCAGCTGCGGGGTATAGACATAGCGCCCGCCGACGCGACTGACGTAGCTGCGCTGGCGCTGCCCCGACTCCGGCATCGCGAAGGTGTCGTGCCAGCCGATGTAGTCCCAGTAATCGACATGAAAACTGAAGCCCAGCACATCGTCGCGCTTCACCAGTTCGCCCAGCAGTTCATCGGCGGGGGGGCAGGAGTTGCAGCCCTGGCTGGTGAAGAGTTCCACCACGATCAGGGGCTTGTCGGTCGCACGCGCATCCGGTGCAGCCACCAGCACGCCAGCGCCGGTCGCCGCCAGCATGAGGGCAGCGGTGATGCCGCGTCGTGCGCGGCCAGTAATACTGTTCAAGAGATGATTTCGCATGCTGCGAAGGTAGGCGGCAGGTGAGGGGGCGACGAGTCACTTGTCAGTGAAATATCGCCCCCTCGCGCTTTCGTTACGCCGCCTTGATCAGGCCGCGAGCCTGCGCAGCACGTACTGCAGGATGCCGCCGTGACGGAAGTAATCAACCTCGTCGAGCGTGTCGATGCGGCAGAGCAGGTCAACCTCGACCGTCGAGCCGTCGGCGCGCTCGATCACGCAGGGGACGTTCATGCGCGGCTTGATGCCGTCGGAGATGCCCTTCAGCGTGACGATCTCGTCACCGGTCAGGCCCAGCGTCTTGCGATCCGTCCCCTCCGGGAACACCAGCGGCAGGACACCCATGCCGACTAGGTTGGAACGGTGGATACGCTCGAAGCTCTCCGCGATCACGGCCTTGACGCCCAGCAGGTTGGTTCCCTTCGCCGCCCAGTCGCGCGACGAGCCGGTGCCATATTCCTTGCCCGCGAAGACGACCAGCTTGCGGCCCTCCTCCGCGTATTTCTGGGCAGCGTCATAGATCGACATCGTCTCGCCCGACGGAATGTGGCGGGTCATGCCGCCTTCCACACCCGGCACCATCTCGTTGCGGATGCGGATGTTGGCGAAGGTGCCGCGCATCATGACCTGGTGGTTCCCGCGGCGGGAGCCGTAGGAGTTGAAGTCACGCGTCGGGACCTGGTTGCTGCTGAGATAGCTGCCGGCCGGGCCATCCGCCTTGATCGAACCGGCAGGGGAGATGTGATCGGTGGTCACCGAGTCGGCCAGGATCGCCAGGATCCGGGCATTCTCCACATCCTCGAAGCCTTCCGGCGGGTTCAGCTTCATGCCCTCGAAGTACGGCGGATGCTGCACGTAGGTGGAGGTCATGTCCCACTCGTAGGTCAGGCCGCCACTGCTCTGCACCTTCTGCCAGTCCTCGTCACCGGCGAAGACATTGCCATAACGCTCCTCGAACATCTCCGGCAGCACGCAGCTGCGGACGGTCTCGACCACTTCCGCGTTGCTCGGCCAGATATCCTTCATGAAGACGTCGTTGCCGTCCTGGTCCTGACCCAGCGGATCATTGAACAGATCGACCTTCATCGACCCGGCAATGGCATAGGCGACCACCAGCATGGGGGAGGCGAGGTAGTTCGCCTGCACATGCGGGTTCACACGGCCTTCGAAGTTGCGGTTGCCCGACAGCACCGAACAGGCCACCAGATCGTTCTCGCTGATGGTGTTCGCGATCGGGTCCGGCAGCGGGCCGGAGTTGCCGATGCAGGTGGTGCAGCCATAGCCGACCAGGTTGAAGCCGAGCTTGTCCAGGTCGTCGGTCAGTCCGGCCTTCTCCAGGTAGTCGGAAACGACCTGGCTGCCGGGAGCGAGCGAGGTCTTGACCCATGGCTTCACGGTCAGTCCCAGCTTGGCCGCGTTCCGTGCCACCAGTCCGGCACCCAGCATGACACCGGGATTGGAAGTGTTGGTGCAGGACGTGATGGCGGCGATCACGACATCACCGTGGCCGATATCATAGTCCGCGCCCCTCACGGCGAACCGTGCATCCGGGTTGGAGACACCGAACACGTCCTTCTCCGCCT